>Ga0307507_10000615_pt1 | contig 77196 bp, 33 predicted proteins | sample 7_EM_MG_FD_207223 | JGI IMG/M metagenome (GOLD analysis project Ga0307507, IMG submission 207223) | Populus trichocarpa ectomycorrhiza microbial communities from riparian zone in the Pacific Northwest, United States - 7_EM | ecosystem: Host-associated > Plants > Roots > Unclassified | place...
GGACTTTATAGTATTAATACTTAGCCTAGATATTAGTGGCGCCTATAATAATATACCCTATAAGCGCCTCCTATATATCCTTAGGGCAAAGGGCTTCCTAGAATAGATTATATAATTTGTTTAAGGGTTTACAGGCCAGAAAGAGATATTACTAGTTTTTAGCAGATACTAGAGCCCCCCTATCGCAGTTGCAATAGGTATACTATAAGGATCACCTCTTTTGCCTATACTCCTCCTTTTCTTTATAAGCAACTTACTTAATACCTTTAAGGAAGGGGCAACCCAGGGGATAGGCTTTATTGATAATATAAACCTAATTATATATAGGCCAACAGCCGCAGAGAACTGCAGAACACTAGAGAAAGCCTATAATACCTATATAGAATAGGTAAGATAATATAGAGTCTAATTCTTACTAGAGAAATACTAGCTAATCCATTTTATAAGAAAACGTAACTAATCTGCAGATCTCTAGCATACAATCCATATCTAAGGCTTTAGGGGTTAACCAGTTTAGGGCCTAAGGGTATTAGGAGTATAGGTAGATAGTAAGCTCTAGTGGAGCGCATATATGGTATAAGCGGCCTATAAGGGCTAAGTACAGTACATTATATTATCCAGGATTGTTAATTCTATATAGGGTCCATGCTTCCAGAGGTCACGCCTACTATATATAGCAGTTATCCGGCTAACTATAACATATGGATCTAGTGTTTGGGCTATTAGAGAAACTAAAAAGGGCCCCCCTAAATTACTCCTTAAACCACTCTAAAAGGTCCAAATAGCCTGCCTCTAGAGTATAACAGGCGGGTATAAGTAAACGGCCATAGCACTACTTAAGAAGGAAGCTAATATTCCCCCCCTATAACTATATATTAAAGCTGCTGTAATATAAAGGGCGCAAAGTAAACGCAACTCTAATATTATAAAGTATATTAAGACACGCCTAAATAAACTATAGAGTGACCTTAAGGCGCCTTATAGGAGAACAAACCAACAACCCTAAAGTAGGGAAGAGATATTAGAGAAACAGGTAAAGAAAGCAGAAGAAGAATGGTGCTATATTAGGGCCTAGGCCTATATAGAGGAGGAAGGGAGACGCGTAAGAGGCCAGTAAAGACAATAGTAAAAAAGAGAAAGGAGCTAAAGTAGAGCATAAAAAAACGCTAGAAAACCATCTTCTGTAATATAATACTAGTTAGACTAACGCTGGAGAGGTATATAGGAGTTAAAGGTATAGAGGCTAACTTAGGCAAGAGAAACCTAAGCTATAGCATAGTTAATACTATAGGGGGTAAACACTTAAGAGCTCCAAGAAGGCCTAATAAAGGCAGAAAATATAATAGCAACACTTTTAAAAACAGGGATAATAGGACTAAAAGATTAGCTCTACTAGGTAGGTGTCCTAGTAGGCAGCCTAAAATGCAAATATGGCTAGCTAAGACAGACACTAAAATATATAATACTATTATACCCCCTACGCACCAACTAAGAAGCTATACTCTTAGTAGCTAGTATAGAGAACTATAACACACTACTCTTAATATAAAAAGGTCTTAAGGCGGTTACCTAGTGGCTTATTAGCCAAAATATACTAGACCAGTTTTAGGTTGTAAAGGAAATGGTAATAGAAGGCAAAGAGGCGAGTAATAGGCGCCCCCTAATAACTCTATAGTAGTAGAGCAAAGTTTACAATACTAGCGCGTCCATAGGCTTATTACAGCAGCAGTGGTTCCTAAGGAGGTTAAAAAGTAAGGTAGTAGAGCATTATAGGTAACTTATAGGCACCTTATAGGCGAGTCCTAAAAGGTGGGGAGACGGATTATAGGGTTTTCTTAAAAGAGTTTTCTCCCTACATGTATATAAGGAGTAGTCTGTGTAGGCCCAATAGGGATCCAAATCGGACGTTAAGCAATAAATAATAATAATATATACGCTTTATAGCCATTGCCCCTATCCCGTAATAAATAATTAACGGAACTATTATAAAGTGAATTAATATACGCTTAAACAGTATAGGAATGGTATATAAATAAAGGACGAGCTCCTATATGGGACTTTAAAAAAGGTAATATAGTTTACCTAAATATATAAAACCTACGGACTTAACGGCCCTTAAAAAAACTTAATTAGAAATTTATAGGCCTATACTAAATTAAGAAGAAACTAGGCCTATATACCTATAAGCTTAAACTACTAACTAAGATAAAAATACACCTAATATTTTACATAAGCTTATTACAACCTTTAAAAGACAATCCTATAACTTATAAAGTGCCGCCGCCACCTCCTATAATTATTAATAATGGTAATAGTTCTTACTTTATTAACTTAATTAATAATATACAATAGAAACCATAATTTAAATAATTTAAACTTCTTATTAAGTAGAAAGGATATAAAATATAAACCTAGAAAACCTATAACCAGATTAAGGCCGACACGCCTACTTAGTAAAAGAATTCTATAAAGACCATCCTTCGCGGCCTACTCTGGCTAAATAGACGCGATATAAAGGCAAACGATTGCTACCTAATATAAATACGCGAAATATAATAGCAGGAAGCTCAAATTTAAAAAGAACTTAAAATGTATTATAACGTTTATAATACAGTTACGTAACACGTAAGATATTAAGGAACTTTAACCGCTAGTTAAAGTTATCTAATTAGTTAGATTTACCTTACCAAGACTACCACTAATATAAAAATATAATACGTAATAAAATTATAAATTCTTAACTAAATTAAATTATTTTAAACCTTTGGCTAAAGGGGGGGTTACTATAATAGGACTAGCCTAGTTACAGTAGGAATGTTTTAATAAAACACTTAATAGATAAATTTAAAGCTTTAACTAAATTCTACTAAATTCTGCTAGATTAATTAAATTTTACTAAAGTCTATTAAAGACCGCGTGTGTATATACATACGCATTAACCACTAAAACCCCTAACTATTTAATTATATAATTCTCTCGTTATTCCTTTCTCTTCTTTACGCAACGTCTTATTCTCTGCAAGAGCTATATACCCTTAGGTTTAGATAGAATTTATATTATTCCTTTAAATCTTCCCCAAAGTCTCTTTGCGCCCTTATACTATACGGCCAAAAAGATAGAGAGTGGTTGCGAATCTATTGCGACTCTTACGGGACCTAATATATATACTCTTATAACCTAATAGTACCCTCTCCTTTAAAAAGGATTGGCCCTAATCCTTTATATACTTAGGCCTTAATAAAACCCTATAAAAACCTTAAATAAAGAAGAAAAAAATTCTAAAGGGGAAAAAGCGTCCTAATTTTGCGTATAGAGAGATAGGTAGTATATATACGCGGCGCAAAGATGTTAAGGAACTTTAACCACCAGTTAAAGTTATCTAATTAGTTAGATTTGCCTTACTAAGACTTCTCTATATTTAACTAAGCTAATAGTAATTTTCTATACCTAGTATATAAGAAGATACTAATATGCTAAAACTTCTTAATAGCCTACTTTTACTATAAGTTATATAAGAAGGCTACCTTACAGTCCCTAATACTGCTCTTAATTAGGCGGATATTATACTATACTAACTACTTAATATTACAGTACGTGCCGACTATCAAGGTACGAGGTATAAGGTAACTATATATAATTATATTATGTGAAGATCTATATATAGGAGATGAGGTAGGTATATATATGCGTTACTTAGGGGTTAGGTATAAGGCTATTGCCTAGGTGTACAGTAAGGAGCAGGTAAGCCGAGCATGAGTTACAAGGAGAGTCGATAGAAGAGGTCGATATAGTAAAGAGTAGGTATGGCAATACCTCGTACGGAGACGAACTAATAAGGAGGGAAGGGCTGCAGGCCCGAGGAGCTTATAAGGAGGTGCCAAGGGCTAGTCAAAGACTAGCCTTGGCAGCTCCTGAGAGCCCCCGGGCATGCACCCAAGTAAGGGGCTAAAAGATCCCTTACATCAGGTCTGTGCTCGTGCATACGCGTACACTTATAAGCCGAGTTATAAAAACGCGTCAGGTCAGTGCCGTGACACTTACTAAAGTCTAGGAATAGCTTATTACTAAGGTTTTAGTAGTATAAAAGATAAAAAGCTAGTCCGCTAAGTATATAAATAAGCGGCTTCTTATTATGTAAAGCTTTAATAATCTTAAGGCGGCTATATTAGTTCTACTTACTAGCGCGTACAGTAAATATTAGGGGTATATAGCGGGTAGGGCCTTCCCCCTTAAACTTAAAGGTAAATAGGTTTAAAATCTTAGCGAAGCGCCTATTACCGCTATAGGTAAGTATAGAGTAGCATAATAGAATATCTATAAGCGTACGGAAGTAGTATTCTAATGAGGAGCCTCGGTAAGCCTATAGCTCATAGTAGACACTCTTAAACTCGTCCTCTATATATCCGTTAAGTAGTATATACCTACTCTTATCCTCCTATAGAGATTAGTAGCTATTTATCCTTATAGCCTTCTATACCTAGTATATATCTATTATAGCCGTAATATAGCCGTAAACTAAGTGCTAGGATAGCTACGTCTTATCCTAGGGTATATTATCGCTAGCCTTACGGCTTTTTACTTTCAGTAGCTAGCCTATCACCTCCTTAATAAGGAAAAGGAGTGGCTTCTCTTCTATAACGGTATCGCTATTTAGTACTACTTCTACTTATAAAAGGCCTAGGAAGAAGCCCTAGTAAAGGCCCACGTTAGCTATAAGTATACTACTCCGTAAAGTACTTATCTATCTACCTTAAACTCTGTCTACTTTAACTTATAATTTAAAGACGTATTTTTAGGCCTCTTCGTACTCGTAAGGGCGAGATACTCTGCGCGACTAATATTAATTAACGCTATTTTTAAAATAGAACGCTGCTAGAGAAGCGGCGCCCTAGGGGGGGTTTTCTATTTTTTAAATATACGCAGACGTAGACCGGGGAGGAGAGGTAGAGAAAGTATACCTGCCGGCCGCTTAGCGAGCGGATAAGTAACCTTACCGCATAGGGTAAATACATAGGCGCACGGCTGGCCTAATAGGCTAATAGTACGCGCGCATCAGCGGCTTGATTAGCCGGGGGGGTAAGATATTCGAAAATATCCACGGCTTGGCTGCAGGCTTGACCGTGGACATTCGCGAATGTCCACGGGGGTTGTATGTGTCGCGCGGCTCAGCGACTGAGCGGGCACTCAGCTGAGCAGCGAACACCAAGAAGAGTCTGCGGCATCATCTTTTTTGTCATACATGTGGTCGCAGCCCAAGATTTCTATGCCGTCCTTCCTACAGATCCAGCGTTAGTGCATTTTCTGCGGACCCTGAAGGGTGCTGCAGAGAATATCCTATGTCTATTAGCCGGATCCTCCAATTGTCTGGCTTGGCCCATGCCGCGAAGGCCATTGCATAAATGAGGACTTTAGTTTCACCCTCGTGCACAGGGGTATTCAGAAATGGTGCCCCACCCAATAGAGGTCCTGTACAGTGCTCGAAGGCATCCACTCTAGTTTGCTTGGCAGTGCTGTGATTGAATGGTGTGCCTCGCAACATTGGTGTTGCGAGTACTGACCTAAAGACTGAACTTGACTTCGCAAATGCACCAGCCGGACGGGCCTCTGAACCGTTTTTAGGTCATTGATGTCTAATTGTTGTTATATGCGCTTAAATTGCATTGCGTTACTATCATCAACTCGGTGCTGCTTTAACCTTGCAAAATGAACAGGACACAGCTCACACTTTTGTTCAGATCGCAGTGTAGCCAGTAAGCTGGCGCTGTCCATGGGCCTGTTTCAAGACCCTCCTCTGCGCTAAATTGTAGTAGATCGTAATACATGACTCGCATTCCGGAATGTCACGCTCTTCCGTTTACTAGACGGTCACTGAGAAGCAAATGAAATAGTGGGTACTGTGATAATATCGCACGAATTGTAACGGGCCATCAATTATGGTCACCCGGCCCACTCATAGCAGTCGCACAGCTCGTAAGGGTAAGATTGAAACTCATAGCAAGGTACTTGAAAGCGAACACCAAAGTTCAATTCCCAATCAGCGCTTTTGACCTATCCGGATCCAACCCAAATGGAAAGATTCATCCCATATTCCGTTCCCATTTCCAAAATTCCCGTTCTGTCTCGTAAATACATCTGACATGGCCATAAATCACATCGATCTCGTGAAAAGACCCAACCAAACCCATTTGTTCGCCAGCTACAGAAAAGAAAAAGTAAGTGATCAACGCAGAACGTACCCAAAATCCTGCAATCCATAAGTATCGCCGGCATTTCTCCGCCGCACCGCGCAGGAAATGCATCGAGGATAATATTATAGGAAAACACCACATCCACGATTAAAGCGAAGTGAGAAAAGCATAGCATAGCGTACTACAAAGTACTCGCGTTCAATTCGTGATAAGCATTACCAATAATATCAAAAGACCTCCAGAGGCCGAAGGGGCAAGGACTGTAGACGAGATTCAAAGAATGTGGTTGTTTATTTGTGTTCAGGCGTATTTCGAAGTTTTCATCATGTTGGAAATATATTTACCGAGCCTGCATCCCGAAGGTTTTTTTACTCGTAACAAAGGGTTAGGTGGTAGGAGAGATTTTTCAGAAGCACGAAAATATACAAAACGAAATAGGGCCTTGATAAGGGGGGGCACTACTGAATTGGACCGAATTGCCCAGAAGAGCCTAGCGAGATGCAATATTGCCATATTTTCGTCCTGGCCAAGTGGGTAATCTTTCTCCTTTAGTGTTGTGAACGCGTAATCGCTAGCCGGACTTCATATTACTCGTCAAGGTAGTCACCCATGAAGATAGTATATAGCGTAGCCCGCAACAAGGAGAGTGTAAATGGTACATCGACATCGTGTAGATAGCATGAAGATAACGACTTTTACGACACCGCTATAGAAGCTTCGGCGCGTTGGTTTATGTGCGCAGCGTGAGCCTCCAGGGCACGAGCCATGACATGGGTGACTATAGCGTAATTAGCATGGGCACAAGAATAAATAAATTTGGTGACTTACCAGGCCATACAGCGGCCTTCTCAAGCATGTATGCTATCACCATCAGAAGCTTGGTTCCATAGCCACAAGGGCCGAGGCTCGAAAGGCTGCCCAGGATCGGCATTGCAGCTGAAGACCTCATGTTCGTGTTGTCGAACGCCAGTTTTAGGTCTGCATGGTTCAGGATGTCTGAGATCTTCTGCAGTAGTTTGACGTCTTCTTCTTCCAGAAGCATTATAGCGGGAACAACTGTATAATCAATATCATCCTTACCAAGTACCCCAAGGTACCGGCCCACGCGATCCTGGACGGTGGCAACCCACTCTGCAAGGATCTGGGCGCAGTCAAAGGTGCACATTGCGGATGAATTTGGCAGCTCTCTTGCCGTAAATTCAGCATAAGTCGCTCCGAGCTTATCAGCCATGGATAATGAGTCTGCGGCGTAGAAAGCGGCCTTCCGGAGATATCGTTCTCGTTTCGAGGATTGGTTCGGCTGCAGATTATTTACTGTCTGACCGGGGCTCGCTTCGCCTAGAGCGTCGATGTCCTGGGGAGAAGTGACCGCGCCAGGGGAACTGGTTGATGTATTTGACGTCCTGGTTGAGTCTGTTGGGCCTGATGAACGATCTGGAGAGCCTTCTGCATGAATGACGATTTCGACCCCGTTGGCGAGTTCTCCAGCCATCCCATCAAAATCTCGCTGCCACAGGAGCTCTTTCGAACGTCCCAGGTTCACGAAGAGGCGTACATATGCTAGATCCAGTAGAGGAATACTGTCTGTAGATAATGGTCCAAATGGGCTCGGTCGTTCGATGCTGTGATTTGGGTTGGCCCTCCAAGCAGCCTGCCAAGCCTTTAGTGCTGGTTCTATTTGAGAGTGCATCGCCCCTGTCTCTTGCGTCTTCCAGAGGCGTCCGGTATGCCTTTGCCTCGTCTCCCAGATGTATACGTGAAGGGCATTAATCAGCACATAGCACCCGAAAGTGCTGGGCTTGATATCACTCTCTACAGGTTCGTCGAGTGAGGTGTTAGACCCGAAAGGCCGTGAACAGGAGTTGTGTACCCGCTGGTCGGATTGCTGTCGCAAACTTGCCTCTAGCAAATAAGTCATGGCAAAGTTAAAGGGCAATCCCTTTTGCTGAGTAACTGCAGGTCCACCCATGGCAACCCAGGCTTGAGCGCTATCTACAGACCACAAGTCTTCTTCGCAAGGAAGGTCCAATCGAATTTCAGAGTTGAGAATCTCCGGCACATGAGCGTACGCAGAAACGAGCAAGCTAGACATCGCAAAGACCGCAAAATAAGTCCGTTTACGTTCCTCAGCCTTTTTCCACTGAATCCATTGTGAGTGCTCATCAAGATGTTCCGAATGGGAACTCTTCTGGAAAAGGTCCGAAGGCAAACCATCGTTGCCCATTTCAACATCACCATCAAACGTGTTGAGCGTAGTTTGGGAGAAGGGATCCTTGTTGGCCAAGTCTGACTCCGGTTTATCCAGTCCTGCAGCTTTTGCAAGACTGACAAGGGCTGTGCAATGAGTGCTCGTAACCTCAGCAACCTGCTTATCCCCACAGTTATGCTCATAAATAAGATTGAGTATCATAGCTTGTACTAGCCACAAGGGAGGTTTGTTGATGGAATCGTGAGCGGCATTGGACCCATTCACAGCAGCTGATAAACCTGCCCTGCGGCGTTCATCAAGGTAGTAGAGGATCATCTTTTTAGCAGCTTCGAAAAGCTCTTTGGCGACGGCGTGTTCAAACTCGTAAAGTGCGCCTATCGCTGTCATTGCCAAAATTAGACACCCACCATCTCCAACAAGGCCTTCGTGGCTAAAACTGCCTGCAGCCCGCATTGGGTAAGCATAAGCAGGCGTATCGAAAGAGAGTGTGGGAATGTGCAGGAAAGGAAGATGCGGATGGAAATATTGAATGTAAGCGTTCACATAACGCTGGAGATCTATGGTGCTCGGAACTAAGGCAATTTGATTTTGAGGTTTTCCGGTGCTGGAGGCCGACAAAGGAGAGCTAACTTGAGGTTGCGAGTATTTCCGCTGATTGTGCCCGTAACCTAATGCTTGAGACAAATTCATGATCAAAGCCTGCCGAGTCGCGTCGGTTATCGAGTCTGTAGAGACAGAGGTAACTGAGCTGTGACGTGCACTGCCATTTATTGACGAAGATGAGATACTGGTGGTGTCTGAATTGAAGGTCATCGGTGGCCGAAAGTATTGGTTAGGCATTCCAGGAATGCCCGCAGTCGGAGTCATGGCGGATACCGGTGGCGGAGATGATATGTAAAAATCATTGGAGCCATTCTGCTCATGGAGATCCTTTGGGGACACGGTGTTAAGCATCAACTCTGGGAAAATAGGAGCCATCGTGTCTAAGGCATATGGAGCTTGGTTAATGCCGGGTTGCGTTACTAGTTGGTTATGCCACATGGCTGCGGAAGTCTGTTGCCCCGATCCATCTAACATTACTTCACTGAACCCACTTTGACTAGCTGTGCTGATTGCGGATGGTGAGGATCCATCAACAGCGTTGTCATTACCACCGGTGAACATCATAGAATTATCCAGCCCAGCACCCCAGCCGAAGCTGTCGTCTTCCTCCATTGCCGTGGCTCCAGGAAGCTGACCACCAAAAGGATGAAAAGGCGAAGCCGGAGTACCCAAGCCGAAGTGCAATTGGGCTGGATTGATGGTTGAGCCAGATGATCCAAAGTACTTATCAATATCGAAATTTTCACCAAATCCTTGAATGGGAGCAGTGCGGAGACCTCCACCTAGATTGAGCCCAAGATGCGTATCAAGTTTTGGTAAACCGTGTTGGTTCCCATGATTTCCTAAAGAGGTAGACATGCCCCTATAATCAAAACCACCAGAAAGTCCTGAAAAGCTGGAATGGTGGCTATGCCCGGAATGCCCACCACTTCTTCCCGCGGATGAATTGGCCGAAGCAGGCAAGTTATTGAACGCCGTACCATCGATGTGGCTGATTGTGTTTGCTCGTGGCCTCATCCCTGCGGTGCCAGAAACGCCAGATGTACCCGTAATGCTGCTTGCTACGGAGTTCTTCCGGACCCTACCGGTGCCGCTTGGAGGCAAACCGGTCGTGCTTTCACGTCGACCATTTCTAGGTCGGGTAGATGCAGCACCTTGTTGATGAAGCTTCTGCTGGTGCCGGAGTAACAAGTCCCGCCTCGCAAAGCACCTCGTGCATTGCGGGCACTCGAATGGCTTTTCTTTTGTATGAGACCTTTCATGGCGCTTTAAATGTTCCAGCCTCGCGAAGGATCGACTACACGTTCCGCATACATGTGGTCTTGGCTTATCAGTCTTGGGAGGTGGGAAATTGGCTATCGTGTTTTGTGGGCCAACTGTCTTTACAGGTTGTGCTGGCGCTGTGTCCGATGTGCTATGTCAGTAGAGTTCGGCAGGAAAATGCATATACTGTTAAGCTCACCGCTGCCATTTCCTGCACCACCAGCGCTATTGGTGCTCGCCGGAGTGGTTGACGGGCCCATTGTAGAATCATGTGAGTTTTCAGCGTCTGCTACTATGCTCTTTCCTTGAATCGCAGCCTTGGACGTTGGCAGAGCTCAAAGGAAACCTTGACTGAGTCTGAGAGATAATTTCACGGGAATCAAGCTTTAGGAGGTCGTCCCAAGCTCTTGGAGCTGATTCCGTCGTTATTCTGGACACTATCACCGCCAATCGGAACTTTCAAGTTATCAGCTCAGCCTTCGCGATGAAAACAAAGGATAACGGGGACAAGGACGCTGGCAGGCCCAAGAGGGTGAGTCAGCGAGGCTTTACAGCTAATACGAGGTCAACATACTGCCAGGCGTTCCTGCGACGCTGCGTGTTCCTGGAGGTGCCGAAGTCGACCAGCAGTGATGCAGGTGGCCTCCGAACACCGGCGGTCAACCACGGCCTCCAGAACGGGTTCTCGCAGTCAATCGAGCTGAAACACGGGCGATACGGGAGACGGGCTTCGACTTTGCTGAGTAGAGGCTAAGCGGCCCACGTTTGAATACAGGAGTATCTTTGAGAAGGATGGTATGAGGCCGATCGCAGCTGGCGGGTACAAAGCAGCGTTCTTCTAAGTCAGCTGCCTGGGAGACAGGCACTGGGAACGGAGTTAAACTTCTGCTAAGTCGATCCACTCGTGCTGCGTAGGTGGGCAAAAGATGCTCGACTAGTCGGCCGTCAAAGTCAAAGTGTTCGGCCAACTTCCCGCGGCGACCGAGATCGAGGCGTGGCGATTGTGGTGCCGCAACTTGTGTACGCTGGAGGACAACGATTGAGGACAAACGAGTACTTTGCTCCAGCTCGCCTCCAAGACTTGTCACAGCCTGTTGGGTGTCGGCAAGTCTCTGGACGTTTCGTTGCAAGCCGTCAAGCCAGTTTGGTGAAGGCACAGCGTCGGAGGACAGTGAATGGCAAGCTCTATCCTCGACGCAGTGGATTGGCTGGTGGACCCCAGGCCGCAGGAGGACAAAAAGCTGGGGAGAACGATGGCCGAGCTCAGGCCAGGATCAACGCTTCGACTCTCAACGGCGAAATAAAATGAGCCAAAAGGAAAATTCGCAAAGCTGCTCTAAACAATGACGAATGATGGGCACCGTCTCTGCGCAGCTCTTCTCTCAAGCGATGATGCTCGCTGTAAGCAGATCCCCAAGGCGGTACTCGTAATCCGTCGAACCAGGTCCTATGAGATGTTGCATGACACAGCAGTCAACGTCCCAGACCAGGTGCCTTTTGACGGCATGGCATGGACAAGGGCACTTTGACGCCTCTTGCGGCATGCAGGATCAAGAGCTTCAGGATTGGCTGTTTCATCTGAGTACAAAACGGTACTTTACTGCTTTACACCATGGGGCCCGTTGGGCATTCGCTGGCAGGGATTTCCGCCTGCAGCTTCCTGGCTCAAATACTCTAGTCCTTTTCGCGAATCTTCTCCGTGTCGTATGCGACCAGAGCCGAGGTCTTGCCGACCTGCACATTCTCCTAGCCATCCCTCTGTGAAAGCTTCTGGGGAGGCAAAGATTCACCCTCAGCCCTTCCCGAGCTGCTCTGGCGATGTCCATCACCAGCTCGCCAACGCCATGTTGTTGATCCTTTCTCCAGCACTGCCAGCCATCCAGCCTCGCCTGGAAGTCGGCATTGCGTGGCTGCGTGCTACGCCTAAACCGTCCTGGCTGTGACGGAAGCCTGCTCGACAGAGGTCTCGGCCCATTTTCATACGAGAGCTGTATCATTTTCATTTCGGCTTACTACTTTAGTATATTCAGTGTTCTTTATTCTCTCTCAGGCCAGCCATGCTGGCTCTACTATGAAATAACTCCCACCCGTGCGTCAAACATAGTAAGACACTCATTAGGCCTCCTAATTCGGTTAGACTAACGTTCTTCCAATTGGTGAGCAATAATTAATGTTCGCGAACAAGCAGCAATGTCCCTGAGGGCGTCATGAACGTAGGGGTGTCGCAACAATAAAAATCGCGATAGTCGGGCGATGGGACGGGTCGGACGCTGCGTTGGCTTCCGAGATCGAGTTTCATGGCCCCCCTGGGCCCTGGACGCGGAATTAAAGGACGGTGCTGTGAGAGGCCAGCGAGATGGGTCTTTCGCACCAAACGACGGAACCAACCACACCTGCAAGGCTGCTTACAACCGCGAGTTTCGCAGCTCTGCGGGCGATAAACGCCATCGGGACGATCAAGACGTGGCAGGGAGCCAACCGTAGAAAACCGTAGCGATTCTCCCGGAGGTGGTCGGGCGTGGGAAGCTCCAACTGCCACCGAAACTTGGGGTATGATGATGGACAATCATCGGTAAACATAGACGACACGAGCAGGTGTCGGAACAAACTGGCAGCGCCGGACGTGGATGGCGCTATTTTCCCACCAGACCAATTCACGCCAGAAGTACGCTAGCCGTCTGTTGGTTCGAGCGCTGCACTGTACTAGCCTACTTTGGGCCAAAATCTGGGGATAGGTCATGCGCTCTGGTGAAATCGGCGGCGCCTGCATTGATTCTCTGCAGCCGTAGAACCACCCTGTGCAGTTGCTGATTCGTATCGCTTACAGCCCACTTTGAACGGCTCGACCCCTCGATTTGGAACAGCTACCCTCTGTTGGCATAGTTCGAGGAGGCAATTGCTGATCAATGGCTGGCGGACGAAACGTTTGTGCCAGTCTTCGACATGCTCACATCTAAAAGGTTCAGGGTTGCTTCGCCAGTGAGCCTTTTGGGCCTATGCAATTTGTCACCCCAGGGAATGGGATGGGATCCACCCAAGGACACGATCCGACGGAACACCTGGGACTAAGGCAACTAATACCAGATAATACCAACAGCCTTGGCCTGTAAAGACGGAAAACTGTGCAGATTTATACCTGACATCCACGGAGGACGCCCGCCGCTAAGAACGGCAATAAGCTTGCAGGTATCGCACATGACCCCCTTCCGTACGAGTCAAGAAGGCCCTTTCATGTCACTCCCATCTCCAAGGACATGTTTGTTGCTCTCGGCCAAGCAATAGGAATGTTTTCCTCAAGCTGCCACGAGATTTCGGAGTGCCCTATGACGACAGAGTCTCAGAGAAACGTCTCATTGGCTACCGACAACCATCTTCGATTGGACCGTTTTTCATCTCGAATGGAGATTGCACAGCCATGCTTGGAAGTGCGCAATTACGCAACCGTCAGTCCACGACGCGTGTTAGAAACGCTCCAGCCGTGGCGCTCCCTGTTCTATGTAGAATGCTATTCGAAGTTGATGCAGACTTGTTTGTTTTGAAGATCAGCGATACAGGAGTTTTAAAATCCCGCATTGGGCAAACCCCGATGCAATTCTTTGGGGCCCAGCAAAAACGAGCGATAATTTTCCCCATAGCTTATTTTTCGCATGCATCTTCACGATAGAAAAGCTTGAAGCAACAAGACTCCTCCCAGACCAACGCCTTACCGCTTACTTCGAAGTTATAAACAACCATGGGCTTCTCCAGGGTTCTTCCACTGACGTAAATGGCTTCTAGATAGCCGTTCTGCTTTCAAATCTCAGTTAAAAGATCTGCCGCAAGCTTGGCAAGTTCATGCGCAGCTGGAGATCGCTTCTTGCCACCGAAATAACGTCGGCGTCATGGTTTGCCTCTTCTCCCGACAAGCCTTCCGTGAACAACCCTTAGGCTTGAATCATAAGGTTACAGCTAAGCACTGCTGCCTCAGTCGCTTCTAGACCTAATAATTTCCGAAATAGAGTCCGTGGTCCATTTTACTGTAGGATTTTGTTGCATGGCAGAAGATTAGTATTTATTTCAATGCGTAGGCCTACGGACAAACTATAACTGACCCCCTATAGCGGACTCACGTAAATACCTAACATATGAAAATACCCGACCTTCAACACTTCTAGCCGGCGACCTTACCAGCGAGCAAATGCCGATGCAACCCAAAGTTGCCACTTCCGGTTGGCCCACCCATCCCACTTCGCGCAGCCCGCGATGCCCCACCTACCCAATCAGAGCGAAGTTACCATGTTGTAGTGCTTTCTTCGCGCCGCATTCAGAGCCTATCAAGACAACATGCGGGACAATAATAGCCTTCGACAACCCCTTGACTCATCCATTATCACAGTAAAACCCTTCACAACGGAACGTTTACCTTGGATGCGTGTCCCATGCGGGAGCTCCAGTGGTTTGATTTGCGTCCAATACAACCTTAGTTCTTATTCCCTAGTCTGCTCATAAGCTCGGAATAGACAAAAGATCCCTATGGACTCAGAAACACCGGTCACAATCGAGCCGCAATCGCACGCATCTTCCACACTAAGCTCGAACCCCTAGACCCTCAAGTTGGTCATCTTACCAAAATCAAATCACCTACCTGCCCACCTATTTTCTACACAACCAACCGTTCAATATGGATCAAAATGAGCAGAACTTGCAAATGGCACTTGCTGATTTCAAAGCCGGCAAATTTAAATCTAGCAGACAAGCCGCAATAGCGTACGGTGTCCCTCCGTCGACTTTCAACAATCGATTGAATGGTAAGAAGCCACGACAAATTGCATACCGATACGAACACGAGCAGCGACTGACCCTTATATAAAAAGACTTTCTTACTAGTTGGGTACTCAAGCAGGACTTACAAGGACTTACCCCCTCGCATGCACAACTACGAGAGATAGCGGCCCAAATCCTTAGTTAAAATAGTAACACCAAAGCCCTTGGCAAAGCATAGGTGTCTGGCTACCTTTTAACGTAATTCTCGCGTGAAATCCTTACTCTACCAACTGATAGAGAGCGCACGAATCGACGGAGCATAACTGAAGCAAATTTAAGAGTTCTATGACCTCTATAAGAGGGCAGGGATGCACATAACTATTACGCTTGGACTATGTTAAAAAAAATTAACACCATTTATAACCATAAAAAGTTACTATTTATAATATATCGCCTTTACTAATAGTGTTAGTTTAAAGAAAACTTATATACCTAGGTATATAATCGCGTGCCCGGAGGCCGGGCAGCTCGGAATTATAGTCTTTATATAATCATAAGCACCAATTTTGGGCGATTATATTGATTATGTGTATCCCTGTAAGAGAGTGCGAAGGAGGGGCAATATACGGACAGAGAATACCTAGAATATAGACGAATCCGGTGTCACATTGGGTGTTTGTATAAACTTAATAGGTATACGAGGCGCCTTTAAAAAGAAGACTCTTATAAGGTCGCTAAATAACCACGTACAGGTGTCTATTACAGAGATAGTCTCTGCCCTTAGCCTATTAATTTGACCTACCATAATCTTTAAAGGAAAGACCCCTTGATTAACTTAGTTTTACTATAATAAGGTGCCCGATTAGATATACACAACCTATAAAAACAGTAAAATAGCTAATCGCATCGCCTCTAGATAGCTTACTTAAGTCTTCTTACCTAAAACAAAACTACGTAGCAATAGAGCTTAATTGCTTGTTTTTAACAGCCACGGAAGCCACTATATAATGGAGTTCTGTCGAACGGTAGAACTCGTCTGTTGATTGATCTATAAAAGAAAAGAGACTATATATATATGATGTAGGTGCAGGCAACAGGAATAGATGATAAGATATGGGGTAGTAAGTAGCAGGGTAGTGAGTTATAAGGTAGTAGGTATCAAAAACAGTAGTAAGACGGTAGTAAGCAAGTCCGATTCAGGTCGATATACCCCCCTAGCTTTAAGCTTGCTTGCAGGTCAAAGATATATCACTAGTCTTGGCGTGGTGTTGATTGAAAGACGCCCTCTAGTTGTCTCTCTTGCTCTTCTACCCGTAGACGATTAATAATTCCCTAAGGCTTCTTATTCGATTAAATCTTCTCCTTAATTTCCTATTTAATTCTTAAATCTAGCTTTTAATCCCTCTATCAAGCTCCTTCTAAAATATAAGGATACTGTTTAAAATAGTAAGTCTTACCGTAGAGGCAGTCCTTTAGCTTCTCTCCTTTGAAGCCTACTAAGAAGGCTCCTTAGCTTAATCGCGAAGATTCGCTCTAGTAGTCACGATATCGTCGTACGATCTCGCAGAGGTTAATTTGGCTATTGCCGTCAATAAGTTTATTTTGCCAGTAGCTTAAGAAACCGGGCTCAATTGTATTTACTACTTATAAGAAGTCGCGAACCGTTCGTTCTCCTTGGGTATCTAGTAACGTGACACACGGGGTTTTGCTCGCCCCTAGGTTTTGCTCGATTTGAACATCAAAATGCCAACTTGGCAGTAAAAAGGGAGGCGGTTTACTAGCGCGAGCAAAACTCAGGGACCGAGCAAAACCCCGTGTGTCACGTTAGACGTAGCTTCCTATACTTCTCGTGCGTTCACTGCCACTCGCGAAGCCACTTATCTGTATTCTATATTGTCGGTAGAGCTTAAAGCTTTCGGCATTAGCGTACAAGCTCTCGCTCGCGGGTTTCGTTTAATCAGGCTTGCAAATCATTCAACGAGGCTTCAATATTGAATTGAATACTAAGACTCAATCAATTCAATCAACTGAGAGCTCACGGGCTTGCCAACGCATTCAATCTAGAGGTCCTAATTGAATTGAGTTGATTGAAAAATATTAAAGCTTTAATATTACATAGAAATATACTAAAGTTTATATACAGTAATACCCTAAACCTTATTTTTATTAGTGTTCCTTACTAAAATAAAATTTATCCGAGTATTACCCATTATTTATACTATATTGGCGACGGCTTTGCCTAGACGACATCTACAAATAATCGCGATAAGTACGACGATTGGCTTGCACGAGTAGGTCACCCCAAGGACGTTCACTGTACCGATCCGATTGCTTATTAGCAAGCTAGACTAAGATGAACTTACTATCAACGACTCACTCGCATGGCTCTTGATTTACTAACGATTCCACCAATGTCGAATATATATTTAGCCTCACGGGCTTGCTCTTCACTGCCAATCGCGCACGACTACTACCTAATATAATTAGAGCTTTAATAGCGGTAGGATCGTGGGCAAGGAAGGCATAATTGATATACTAGATAGGGAGTTAAAGCGCCCGTAAAATACACCCTATTTGGCTTCACCAAACGGACCGGTCTTTTTGAGCCAATTGGGCGATCGACAGTTATGAGCCCGGGGTGTGACTTCTGGCGTATTTTGAGAAGCACCTCTCAACGTTTGAAAGCTTTCTTTTTTGAAATTTTTTTAGCCTTGCTCTGTATAATCTTTTTGTCGTTTTGGGAGCCAATTGATTGGTGTCGATTTTTACTTTATTTCACCTCCAGGTACCTTAATGTGGATGCGCGCATGTCTATCTGTTTACGCGGCGCAGGCCGACTTCTCTTAGAGTACGATTAGACCGGAATCTCCGTAGTATATAAAAGGAGTTGATTCGACCTATGAGCAACATGGCGTGAAGTGTAGCTGATTGAGAATCTTTAAATCTTTCCTTTCAAACTTCAAAAACGCCTCCAATACCTGCTCTAATATCCACAATATCAATTCTCCAATTCTCCCACGATTTCAGTCCCCTCTTAACCTCCCTCACCCTCTCAACCCTCTTCCTCGCTTCCTCCTCTTGCGCGGCACGGAACGTCTCCTCATCAAATTCAAAATCGTCATCATCGTTCAACAGGCCCAGACTCTGCTTCCTAGGCGCACTGCGTGCTCCGACAGACCCACGATGCGGCTGACCTGTAAAGGCGCTGATACCACTGCTAATGACGTCCTGGAAGCTGCTTCCGCGCGCAGTGCCGCGGCGAGGCGACTGGCCGCCGGACAGGTCGACCTCGTCGAAACCGGAATTGCTAGGTCCAGTCAAGGCCTCCTCGATGGCAGGTTGAATCTCGCGCCTCCGATCACGCCAGACGTCGCGCCGCAGCTCGAACGCCTCCTCTTCCAGCTCTCGGACGCGGGAGGCCAGCCTCTCGCGCTCCTCGTCCACAAGCTCCTGCACGCCGCCGTCATCGATGCCCTGCACCTCCGCCTTCCGCCTCCGCTGCTCCGCCTCCCTGAGTCGCGCGTTCTCGTTGCTCAGGCCCGTCACGCGTGTCCGCAGCTCCGCGACCTCGCGCTCCGTCTTCTGCGTCTCCCGCTGCCGTGTCTGCGACCGCGCGTCCGACTCGCGGTGCAGCGTCGTCAGCGTCTCGACCTTCTTCTCCAGCAGCTCCGCCCGCTGCGCCGCGTCATCCGCCTTGCGCACCGCGGCCGCGAGCTCGGCGTCCAGCTGCGCGATGCGCGTTTCCGCCGAGCTGCGCGAGCTGCCTTCCTTCACTGCGCGCTCGCTTGCGCGCTCGAGGTTCTTTTTCAGGTCGGAGAGCTCGCGCGCGGATGCTGCGGCGGATTGTTCGGCTTTTGCGAGGGCGGATTCGAGCGCGCTGGTTTGGGTGAGCTGGGTGGAGTTTACGGTTGCAGATTGCGTAAGTTGGGCGTGGAGGTTGGAGATTTCGAGTTCGAGGGACTCGATGGTGGCGGATTTCGAGGCGAGTTGTACGGCGAGGTCTTCTGGTGTGGAGTGGGAGGGGGAGGAAGCCGAGATGCGGCGTGATTTTGTGGTTTGGGTCTGGAGGTGCGCGTTCTGGCGTTGGAGGGATTGGACTTCAGATTTCTAGATACAAACGTCAAGTTAGCATTTCATAGTGATAGAGTGCAATCCTAGACAAGTGTGAGAAAGGACGGTAGAAAAGTAAGGAACCATACCAACTTTTCCACTTCCTCTCCCTTCGTAGTAACTTGATCAGCCTTCGACTTCAGCTCTGCAACCTCCCCGCTAGCTTCCCTGAGCTCTTCCAACTCCTCTTCAGTCTTCTTCCATCGTGCCTCTGCTTCGGAGGATTCCGTTTGTAGCCGCTTGTTCTCCTTTTCCAGCTCCTCGATCCGCAGCGCCTGCTTCCTGTAAATATCACCCACAGCATCACCGCCCGGACTCAGAGGGGGAAGCGTCGGAGATTTCAGTGTAGGAGATAGTGGTGACCGGAGCCTGGATTCAAGGGTGACAGAGGGCTGGCGAGCATGCGGTGGTTTCGTGGCTTCGGGAGCCTCCTCTACCTCTTTTTCCTCACTAGGAGCTTCAGCGCCTTCACCCGCTTCCTCGGCTTTATCGACGGATGCTGAGGCTTCAGCTTCAGCTTCAGCTTCGGCCTTGTCGTCTTTCTTCTTCGCTGCGCCGCTAGCCTTTTTAGCTTTGTGCTTCTTCATTTGTTCGTACTAAATAATGTTCCTATATTAGCCATATCAATTCTATGTAAGTGACCGCATTTTTACATCTGAATCGACTGAAAGGTCCATGGGCATCCATAAACCAAGCGGAGAGCGCGAGAGAGTTGCAGCGTTGAGCTGCGCTAGGGGAGATGTATGTCCAGTATGGAGCTCACGTACACGTTTCTTGGCTGCAGCAACCTTTTCAGCCTTCTCTTTGTCTTCTGCTTCCGTCATATTGGTTGTTGAAGATGGTGCTTACTTCGAGGAATGGAGCTGCGAGACGGACCAATGATGCCAAGTATTCGAGTATTGGGACATCACGTGAAGGGAATGTAGACACAGACTTGTCTTGCCAATAGGGGGGTTTCGATGGTCCGATATGGAACTGTGGTATGGATGAAACTAGAGCTGCTTACATCTGACGTTGAGCGGCTCCCATACCGGTTTGTCAAATAGGGGTTTCGATACAAAGTGAACCGATACGGTATGGAGCAGTTACCGAAAATAGATTACCTTCCTCACCAAACACGTTCCGTAACACCACAATCGTAATTATTGAATAGCCTGATCAATAGTTTGCTGCATAAAATCGCGTGGTTACGAAGGCTGGTTTAGCATTTGCGATATTGTACCATAAGCACGGCGTGGTTGCTCTGTCAGATCAACGGTATCTTGAATATCGCGTATAGGATCAAAAGTCGTGGTGTTAAAGGCAATTCGTGGAAAATATGAGGTTAATCGCTGCAGCCGACCACACGTACTGGAGGCTTGAAATTTCGATGATAATTTAAATCGAACGTTTTGATATTTGCCAAGCCTGAACTTCGGTAGGTAAGGTATCCAACTATATACTGCTAGTACGTGTCGATCGCCTCGATACGAGTTGCTTCCACCCGTACCAGAGTTCCATCGAAACCCCCCTAATAGTCCTGCACTTATTTCTGTGCTCTGATATTACTTTAAATCTATTATAAGTACGATTTAGGGTATATTACAGATCATAGCGAAGCACATGTTCATTTCAGGTCAGAGAAGCACAAATATCAGTGTTATATATTGCATTGCTGCTAACCATCTCCCAAACCTACTTAGTGTGTTCCTCCAGATGCAAAGACGCTAGAAGATGAGTTCCTCCAACTAAATCGCCCAGGAAACAAGCCGCCAACATGCAAAGACAATCAAAAAGTAGTTATTGAATCAAGATCGCCGCCATATCGAGCCAAAAAGTAAGGTTTTCATACGATAGCAATCGCTGAGTATGGTGTGCGCTGAAGAAGCGCGAAGGCTTTCTGCCTTCCCAGGAAATGACAGACGCCGTGAGAATGTGTGGAAAAAGGAAAAGGTTGATGTAGTCTGCCATGTGTTTCAAATGTTCCCATACTCCCCTCCATATCCCAAATACCCTACCAGATCCTCCAAAGCCAAAGGGCTAGGTAAGTATCTGGATACAGAAAGAAGTTTGTTTGAGAGAGAAAGAATCTCGTACTCTGATACATATCACGCCGTTTGTGACATGGAAGGTAAACCGTGCGCCATTACAAAATTCGTAGTCTCGCTGAGTGTTCCCCGTCGTGCGAGTAAAACCAAAGAAAATATCCATCATATCATGCCATCAACATAGGTTAGCGGAGAAGCCAACCTTGAATCCTGATAGACTAAAGTTTCGCGTAGGCTTAGAACCAATCAGAGAGTGGTTATTCGGAGAGTAGAGTAATCACATCAACTACGAGATGATGAATCTTTCGACTTCCAGAACTGCATCATCTTGCTTAGTCGCTTGTGCTTCTTCGCCTTGGGGTCCTTGGTCGGCTCAAGATGCTCCGAATGAGGCCTCTGCTCAATCGAAAGCTTACTCTTTTCACCAAACGAGGAGCCATTGATAAGTCTCGAAAGACTGGCAATACTTGAGCGTTTCCTGCGACGCTGATCGGAGATGTCACTAGGAACAGAGCATAGCGAGGAGGACCTCTCCCCTGGATTACGTGGGCTTATCATTGGGAAGGTGTTGTGCAGAGCACTAGTCATGGTCGATCTACTGCTCGTCAAAGATGGCACATCATCGACAGAGACCCGAAGCTCAGGTCCTGGCTCGCCGAAATGGACAGTGCGATAATCGGTGACAGAAGATGCAGCAGTACCAAGGCGCGGAGTATCGAAAGAAGTTTGACTGGATCGGAAGTCCGGCGACGAAAATGATGAGTTCGTGAAGGTGTCAGGAGTCATGAGATTATGTTGCGGAAGAGGAAGCGTCAGGTTCATTACATGCTGTGGCTCTTTCGTGTCGTCTCCAGATACTGTTGGCGTAATAGTCGAATCAGAAGATCGGGTAAGGGAAGAAGTACGTGGTTCTTCAAAATCCTCTACAACCTCTACCGGACTAATGTCCATAGATTGCCTAGACATCCTACGATCTAGTGACACAGGAGTTGCCTCTCGTACCTTGGGAACTTCCAGTGGAACAAGCTCTTCAATAGAAGCGCGCTTCCGTGCTTTTCCGCCCTGCTTGATTCCAAGTCCGTCGTCAAAATTCCAGTTAATTGCTGATCCATTGTGTACATCATCTGCATCAACAACCTGGATCCCAATACTGGGCTCCTCTGCCTCCTCTTCAGTTTCAGTCACAGTATCCGTGGGCACTGCGACCTTCTCCTCAGTCATCGCAGAATCTTCCTCTTCCTCTTCCTCCTCTTCAAATACATCGGCCATCGTTATAGTATTGGCAATAGTTGCAGCTCTCAACTCGAATGGCACGAGTTCAGGCGCACTCTCTGTTCGGCGGTGATTCTGAATTATGCCTCCCGCGCTGTGCATCGTCCGCCTAGCTACTGAGTATCCGCGACCATGTCCTCGCGCATTGGGACCGAGAGGAGTATTGAAAGGGCCAAGAGCTGCATCCAAGTCAATTACAGGACTCATGGCATCTGAATCGTGACGCGTAAATTCTCTCGGTTTCCATGAGGCGATGTCGGTCCCGAGTCTGGGTCTCTGATTTTCATCGGCTGACGGGGAGACGATCGTGACAGTGTTATCAGCATCAAAGTCAGCTTCAAATTCAAGGTCTTCAGAGTCTTCCTCTGCGGCAGGCGAAACTTGAGGAGGTGGTGTTGCGGTTCGGCTTTTCACCTTATGGCTTTGACGGCGCCCTTTCCGAGAGATAATTGAATTAGCCCAGGATTTGACTTTACGTGGTTTTCTAGGCGCCTTTCGCTGAGTTGACTTCGGCTTCTCTGTGGCAGTTTCCAACGCCTCTACTTCGTCTGGGACCTTAGCTGGAGACGCAGGTGGAGTCTCGCCTGCAGATAACAGGGAAGGTTCGGAGGCGCTGGATTGAAGGGGAGACGGTAGCGGGATTGAAGGGTCGGCGCGACGTTGGTCTAAACGGAAGAAGCTCCGTCGCTTTGCTGGGATGCGTGGTGTGACGGGGCTGCCAGCCGATACCGGTGAGTTCGGTGCCACGGCTGACATTGGCCGCTTACGACTGAATAATTCCCCGCCAAACCCGCCGCTTCTGTCTTTCATATCCAGTACTGCGCCAGCTGTGCTCGGCCTACTTTCGTCCTCAAAAGTGGTGTTGAGTGACGGGCGAGCCATTCGCGCTGAAGGGGGACTTGCTGCTCCTGAGCTGATTACTGAAGAGAGACTACCAGAAACCGAATGACCGCGAATGGTGGAAAGTGAACTCTCGGTTTCAGATGAGATTGTGGAAAGCGGGCGAATATATTCCACTCTATCAGAGAACCCAACTCGTGTTCTTGAGGGTGGTCTTCTGGGTGACGAATCGTCTTGAAATAGTCCACTGTCTTTCATGGATGCTGAATGTAAGGATGGCTGAGACACCGATTTATTCATGGAATGCGCAAAGAAAGGTTTCATGTCATTCTCCATGGGAGTAGCTGGAGCACTGCCAGACCGAGTTGAAGCATTCCCATCAGTTGGTTGAAGGATTGAGGACAGATCGTGAGAGGAAATGGCACCGGAACGACGATGGGCATGGCCACGCCTGCCAGCTGGAGGACCAGACCGGAGTCCAGCACTGGGCGGAGGTAGAACACTTTCGCCTTTTGTTGGACTCGAGCTCAAAAGACCAATGCCACCTGACCTAGCATCGCCACCGATGAGCTCGCTTCCACCTCGTCGATGGCCAATGTTTCTCGAAGGCGTAGTAGGTGTAGTAGCTATGGGTGAATGCGGAGGCGTTGTTGCTGTTGCCGTTACTGTCGAGGGTCTGCCAGTTCCTGAAGGATTAAAACTGAAATCTGGTAGAGCACTGATGGATTTCTGTTGCCGCATTCCTCCGGAAGAGCCACGCTTCGAAGTTGGCAGTGCCTGGAGAGACATTGGGCGCCTGCTTGAATTGGTGTTAGAGTCTGAGGAGTTTGGTGCCGGCTGAGGAAAGACGAAATCGGGATTTGGGATGAGCTCGACCGGGCCGGACGTGGAAGGGTTTCTTCGCTGGTAGAGAGGTGTACCCATGCCCACAGCCTCCGGCGCCTGAGTAACCTGTTGTCGTGGCAGAGCTATTTCGGCCATGATGAAGCAAATTGCTGGTCAACTGATACTGCTGCGACGCGGTCGGGAAGCCGTGCCGAGATTGCGGATTGTACAGCCAGACGTCGCAGCGATCTGCTAGCCTTAGATGGTGAGATTTGTGCCGACGATCCAGGTACCGTCAATTAGGATATGATGGATATTGCGTGGTTGGGCGAGACGGGAGGGTGCAGCGGTGCTACGAAGGTGAGCGCAGAGGGCTCCCCGGAAAAGACGAAACAAGCGCTAAACGAGTACAAAGTGCTGATGCGATTACTTTGTGTGCGAGAAGACAGTCAGCATGTACGGCGGGAGGCAGGGCCGACCTGGCGGTGGGGCGAAGTATCTGGGAGTCTCTTACAATATGATGAAGTAGTAGTGGAAGCAAGCAACCCGTCTTCTGGGAACGAGGGCTCATAAGGAATGACAGGGGGAGAAATGAGCGGACGGCTTCACACGATCGACGGACAGCAGGAGGAAGCCAGGCTGTCCAGCGCGATCAATGGGCCTTGGAGGGGTGAGAGCAGGAGATGAGGAGGAAGAGGATGGCGGAGAGGGCGGAGCTGGGCGCGCTTTGAGAGGGTTGCTAGAGTGAAGAGTAGCGACAGCAGTAGCGACAATATCGAGCCAAATTCACTAGCGACCGGGGCACTGGGGGCGGTCACGCGGCAGGGATCTGGCACTCATCTACGCTTGAAGAAGCATAACGCCCTGCATGCACTTCTCTTGCAGCAAAATCCGCCGAAGACCACTCATCTCTGGGGAAGACGCCTCCTAACAAAACTGCCTCTCGCAGGGTGCGGTAGGGTGCCTGGTGCTCTGGGCGTGCTTTGGGGGAGTGTGCTCGGGGAGGGCACACTCAGGCAGATCCCATGTGCAGGTCAAGATAATTTCTCTTCTCCAGCCACTGCACCCAATTTCTGGTGTGCAAGTCGTCTCTCACTCACTTCGGAGATCTCGGCCGTCATTTCGCCTTGCACCTACGCTCGAGCCAGCGTTGCAATTGATCATTTTGCGGGCGAGCCTCCAGCCACCAATCAATCTGGGCTCTCTGCCAGCGTTGCCTGCAGACTCTAAATTTTCGAGTCGTGGATGATGCCATGCCATCTTTACGGCCACCTAGGTAATTCTCTGCTGCAAGTGCTGGTGATTCTGCTGCTGCTTCTGCTGCTGCACATTCCAGGATGGCGAGGATAAGGCCTACTTTCGCATTGTCGCATTGTCGCATTGTCCACTTGTCTCCTTCTCGACTTCGGCCAGTCCGCCAGCGGGCTAAGTTACTACCAAGACTGCGAACACGATAATCTTCGCATCCTCACAAACACAGCAAGCGAGATGCTGAAGACAGGCTAGCGGCACTCTCTTTTGCATCTCAGATCTGTGCCAACAGCTTGGCATGCATGCTGGAAGCCGTCAAACCCCTTGACCATCTTGCCTACATGACCCCCATACCAGGGCAAGACGACAGGGTCCAGGGCGTCAGGAGTGCAGAGTTGGAAATATTCTCGATGCCTCCCCGGTCACCCTCTCACTTCCCAAAATGTTGCAGATGAAAGACAGGTCTCAAGCCAAGGGCTCTCGCCAGCTTCACCCGCTTCGCCTGCCTCGCCCGTCGCCTGTGCTTCCAGGGCCATGATAAGTCGTGTGTAAAGTCTAGGGCAACCCACCGGTGCTCCTTGATCAGCGACTCTCAATTTGCTCTGATTGTGACCTCGCTATCTATTGGCGCAAAGAGCGGGTGTTGGCAAAATGCTAAGATCATCGCAACCCCCTGCATATGCCTTGCCCATTTGACGTCGAAAGGGTTCGCCAAACGCCATGTTCAGCCTCCAGATGACGGCCGGCACCGTTTCAAACTGCTTGCCGGGAGCCCTTCGCGATCCTTTCATCAGGCCCTTCCCCGAGCATCCACGAGTAAAAATATCAGATCGATGCTCGAATATACGTTCTGGCCAGATCGTATCTCCATCCATGTTTGTTTACACGGTCCATTCGGCATTTCATGTGTTTACCCCCACACCATCCCACTGCTCGCGATGTCGCCTAATGCCCCACCCACAAAAGCGCTGCGCACAAAAATTTCGACAACACCCAAGCCCTATCTGCGTGCCCGCACCCGCCCATCGAAAGACACACATGCACGACACCGCACCAGCACAACCTGCTAACGCTCTAGTCGTGCGACCTGCTTCACCAAACCTTCCGCGTTAAGCCTTCAGGTCCAGATGAAGCCACCGCTGCACCGCATGACCACTTGCAGCGCGTTTGTCATGCATTGGAGCGGCCGTCAGCATCTACACTGTCTCGCGCTCCACGCAGGGAAGCTTCCAGCAGTCGCATGCATGCAATTGAGATCCGGAGCCCTCAACGTATGTGAGATGGCCTGCGTTGGCACGATCTAGAGAATGACCCACTAGAGGGACCCTCTTTCAGGGACTCCCCATCGACCATGATTGGTATTGGGGTTGGCCACGATCCTCACCAGCATATCTTACTTAACACCACGTCTTGCCCCTTCACTTCCTGTGACGACGAATGCCTTTTGCGGGTTTTCTTTTCCGCTGGGAAAACAGGTCAAAAAGCAAAATCGTACAGCGCGTGAACGCCACAAATCATATGATATATCGGATCGCCAGAGCAGTCCGTGGAGAAAACGAGGCACGGGAGTCGATCCTCATTGCGCTTATTGTTCCTTTTGGCGGGTGGTTCATGTCAGAGTACCTAATGAAAACCAACGGCAAATTGCGCTCGTTCCCTCTTTTAGCTGCCACACAGATGCCGACATGTATCTAGCCCACCACACTCAAACTATGCTTTCCCAATCGCTGCGTTATTTCGGCGGCCCGTCACTCCACTCCCGCCGTCTGGATACGGTCTTTCCGTCACTTCAAGCCTTGCGGATTTTTTGTCGTGATTCCCTATCTGACTTACTTTATTGATCACCTCCCTGACGCCTGTGGCTGGCTTACTCACGTCTGTTAATTGTCAACCAGCCCGTTCATCACCTGCCAGCCCGTGACATGCCCTCTCCTAAATCAAGCCTTGTGGCCGATCCAGGAGTCGTTATCTGGGATTTGCTGTTCCTAAAGAATCTGCCTTTGGTGCCAACCTATGGCTTGTATTTCCGATTAATTGCCAATTTGACACCAAACAGGCCATTACAACTTTTGAGACGAGAAAGAACGGCTCGTATACTGTGGCTGATCCCCATATATTGGTGCTCGTTCCTGGTACCTGAACTCCTTCCAATAGAATTCAGAGTTGTTTTCCTGGGTGCGCCGAGGTACCGATGCCCACTATTTCGCAACAACATTCTCTTTCCAGAAGCACTCAGCCAGCCCTGTGACGACCTTTTATTTTGGCCAGCTCCCGCTATGGTCCACTCATCCCAGGGCAGCCAAAGATGACCGAGAAGCTGGCCGCCAGCACTCGGCCTTGAAACGCGTCAGCAGCGGCCGCGTCTTTCCGCCCGGCGCTCCCGCTGGGTGTTCTCACGGAAGCTGAAACGTCCTTTCGCAAGAACAACACACCACCACGGGGCAAAAGTTCCACAGCTAAACGCTACGTTAGAAAAGCCATAAGCGCTATTTCTCTTAGCTTCTAGGCGGAACGCAAGGAAAAAACAATGCCATCAATCCGATTACGCTTATCGCTGGAGCGACTTACAAAAGTAGGCATAGCAGGCATTGTTATGTGTAAGCAAAACGAGGGTTTTATCGGAGGTTGGGACCTACAATGGCAATAGGCAATTAGGTACTGCTTGTACGGGCTCCAATGCTCCCCCCTCTGTGTGCGCGCGCAACAGCGTTCTTGATTCGCCATTTCTCCCAGGGTAGGACTCTACGTACTGTAGTGTTCATCGTAATCCTTGGAATGAAAGCTAGATATTCTATGTGCTGTGAAACTAGAGATAATGAGACATCATTGTCCATAGCTGATGTGGCAGCGTTGAAATCGGGAAGCGTTGGGTAAGCTCTAAGCCAGATGAGCCTATTCCGGTGAACACAGCGGAGTGATCTCTCTATTTGAATTAGAATATGGTGCAATGCACGCACTAGGACTAGCAGTTTCGTTGGTTAATGAAAGGACATGGGTTCCTGAACTGCGACCTTGCAGAAGTGGCTGTGTTCCAGAACCACAAACGCCAAAAGCAGCCACAGACAGCCACAGAGCAATACAATGTCTACCGTAGATCGTATTCTCTGCACTGAGGAAACTTTCAACTTAAATTTTTTTTAATAGTCTAGTGATTAATAATCAAGCGACCAAGCTCAGATGGTGTAGTTGGTTATCACGTCAGTCGTGAGGGATCCTTATTTCAACATTGAAATTTTCAACATTACTAACCAATCTCGCAGTAACACACTGAAGGTCCTGAGTTAGTCTCGGTCTGAGTACTTACTTTTTAGCCTTTTAGAGCCTTGATTCTAATTTTTTGGACCCATTGATGGGTGATAAAATGGTGTTGGAGTTGCCAGTTACCGCACGAGCAATGCCTCTTGGGCCGCACTTTTTTCTGGTATCTGATTCCTATCGAGTGAGGTTACCATATTAGTTACTCTTCTTTAATTTTTCTATCCTTTATCACTTGTTCTTGCTGTTATGAATTAGCCATCGTCTTTGCGGTAATACTACTCTTTGGGTGTTCAAGTTAGAATCGGCGCGTAGAATTGATTTTTAAGTATCTCTACAGAAAAACTTCTCCATTGTATGGGGAAATCGGAAGAGAAACTAATTATTACAATTTATGGTCTTGTCTTGAGGTGGGCGTACTCGAAATCCCTACCCAATAGTGTTAAGCTCATGCGGGGCCATGCATGCGGCAGGATTCTAGGCATCTATCAACAATCATTTCGTCGTATGACCTCTAGATAACCACATCAGCTGTGCACAATGCGGTACGTAGGGTTGCAAATCAATCAACTCAACTCAACTGAGGCTTCAAATTGATTGAATTGAAAGCTTTGTAAGTAGAGAGCTTAGTTAATTAAGGAAGTGTTCGGTTCGGAGTTCACAAGCGATCTGGAGCTCCAATCTAATCTGGAGGCAGGTGTTCGGTGTATCTGGCGACCTTTCAATCTGAAGCTCCTCCAGATCGGCAAGCGCGTCAAATTCGCACACCATACCGTATATAGTAGCTGAACTGAAGCTCTTGGCGTCAGATTAATAAGGAGCCCATAGTTTCAGTTCCAGATTCCAGATTGAATCTGCACCACCTCGTCAATTCCGGTTGTTAGCGCTTTTAATTAAGCCACCAACTAACACGAATTCAGTCTATCCGGCTTGGCAGCTAAATATTAGAAAGAAACTGCCGAACAACCTCACCTAATAGTCAATTTAAAGCTTTTCGATGCCTCTGCCAGCCACATTATAATTAGGTGTGAGGGGACTTTGTAGACAGGGGGCTATAAGGCACGATTGTGGAACAGGATAGATTGGTGAGAGAGACGAATCCTTGAGGAGGTAAGGCCTCTGGGATCGTGGAGACTATATACTACGGACACGTGCCTCCGGCACGTGACCGACGGACGTCCGAGGGGTGTCCGGGGGTTGTCCTGAGGGCAACCCGAGGTGACCGCAATAATATCCCTTACATTAGGTGTATTAGTGAACTCCACGCGGTAAAGAACCTAACTTAGGAAGTCTACTAATTAATAATACATCTTCTAGTTTTCTACCCCTCTTCTAAGCCGCTGACGCGTTATTTATAACAATCCTTAACTTCCTTAAGCCTATTATAACCTTCCTTAAGCCTATTATAACCTTTCTTAAGCCTCTATTACGACCTTTCTTAAGCCTCTATTATAATAATTACAAGCTCTTATGTCTAAATAACCTTTCTAGCGGTAATTAGTTTAAAAATAGCTTACTTTTATTCTAGGTAACTTTATAGAAGTTAGAAATAGGCCCTTAGATATATTAATCACGCTATTAAGATGGATATTAATGGTGGTAGTTATAGATAAGGTTTCTAAGTTTGGGTAAATATTAAGTCTTAGCGTAATTATAAGGGACTTTAAATGGCTCTACAGATTTAAGTATAAAGATATTTATCTATGCCTGTTATAAGTTAATACTATCCTTATCACTTTTTATACCAAATTTATATATTCCTATAACAAGTTCTAACCAAAATCTTTTAGATTCTATCCTTAAAGGTATCTACTATACTATTTCCTAGGTACAATCCTTCCCATATAAAAGAAACTTTAAAACCTACTTTACCTAATCCTCCTAGAGCTCCACTATAACTTCCTAGCTTTAGAAGCTTCTTTAGCTTATTTACTTCTTTCTTACCTAGTAATATAACTGTGCCAAATGTTACGGCACCACCGTAACGGGATCTAGTCAGGGGCTCGCTTAAGACTTGGCACACACATATAGACGTCCTCACCACCACCTTCTGCTCCTTAGCTTAATATCCTCGTCGATAGACAATCCAATTGTACAGGCTTGCATACGTTCTTTACGGCGCTCGTGCCTCGATTGACTGAGTCCCGTGACACCAAATACTCTATTTACTTGCTCTACTATATCTAGTTCTTTTACTCTAATGCCTACTACCCTAAACTATTATATTTGCTAAGTAATTGCTTATCTTAATAGATGGGAGAAATATAAGAAATAGAAGCGGGAGGAGCGAGCTATAGAATGTATTTAACGTTACTAACGGCTTTAGGAAAGTAATACTTAAGCGCTTATTCCTTGCTCCCTAAGGTGTACAATTAAAGGCCTCTATTATTACTTTTAAGAACCTATCTTTTATATTGCTGTATTAGTTAAGCAACTATATTATTAATAAAGCACAGACCCTAATACGTAGTAGCTATTACAATGCTCTTATATACAGCTCGCTAATTTAGTGTTAACTAGTTAATTTCCTAGAGTTAAATGCTTAGGCGCATTGCTTTATCTACTTAAAGCTTTCCTTCTACGCAGGAGTCCCTTATTTTAACTTTATAGTTACCTAATATCTTAAGAAAGCGGGCTTTTAACGCTATATTACTTATATAAAGCCCTAGCCTACTATAGCTTACCATTATACCTAGTTAGTATTTATATTAGCCTACCGTTATTTCTAAAAAAAGAATTAGTAGAGAGTTATATAAATAGATAAGGCAGCTATATATTATAGTAAGCACTAGCGGCTCTATATTATTAGAAGACCTAATAAACAATTTTATCCTAACTGCCTCCATTCTAAGTTTACTAATATACCTTATATAATAGTATGGGCTACATTTTACGGTATAGAAAAAGGCCCTTTATTATTTTAGAATAAGAATAGGGCAATATTACGGCGCAGGGCTTTCTGGATTATATATATCTAAAGCTTAAAAAATTCTACAACTTCTATAACGCTAAGTATGGTATATATTTCCCTAATTACAAATTTGGAAGTATTATAATAATTATATAAATAGACAGAGCTCCCTGTTATAGAGCTTATATTACTATTACTAAGTTCTAGGAAGATAATATTAAGTTACTGTCGGTAGATATTCGTTTTATACATTACGTACGTAGAGCACGTGATCTACGCGACGCGCATATGTATCATCAAGACGTGTAGATAGAACAACAAGAATCCACCAACAACACCGCATAGTACATATCATTGTGATATATGTATTCTGCACGTTGTTAATGCATACCAATAGTTACTTTAGTAGCTAGCAAACTGCCCGGATTTTAACCCAATTAAGGCCATTTAGAATTTAATAAAGACTTAATTAGCTAAGCGGAAGCCTCGCCCGTTAATAAAAAAAAGCAATATAAGTAGCCATTAAATCTAAATAGGAGAATCTAGAGGCCTGCTACTTTAAGGATCTAATTGCTTTTATACCTATACGCCTTTAGGCAGTAATTAAAGTAAAAGGGGGACCTACTAAGTAATAGAGGACAGTAGAAAGTTTAGAGGACGATTAGAATCTTAAAAGACAATTAGTGTTACGGCGCTGGTAGAAAACGGTAGATTGTGGCGGACAATCGCAGCGTTATGGTATGGCAAATTGTCGTCAGATTGCCGCAACTTGCCGTTACATAATGGCAAGTTGCTATTACGTGACTAGAGGATTATACATAGCTTTAAGCGGTGCTCCTATTCTTCCCCTTTCCTTTCCCTAGCTTTAGATCCTTGTTTATAGACAATCCAATTATACAGGCTTGCGCGACCCTCTTGCTATACTTATGCCTTAATTAACTAAGTCGCTAATATTATCTAAAGCTTATACTACTCTTTCTTCCTAAGAAGGAACTTAAATATATCTATAAGGACATAGAATAGGACCCTAAGGACATTACTAGAACTATAAGAATAGGATAAAACCAAAAGAATATAAATAAAACGCAAAACCTAAAAATAGGATACGCATAGACCAAAACCCCTAGAAAATAAATAAACACTAAAAATCACCTAAAACCCCTACTACTATATTAAGAAATATAGCAGCCGGCAAAGCCACTATAGGACCTATAAGCACCTCTAATAGTAAAATAGTCGCCGTCTTAACCCCCTAGGAAGAGCTTATAGCAGCTAATACTAAAATTAAACGGCTCTAAGAGCTGCTTAAAACTAGAGACACCCCTACACCTAGTAAAAAGTTATTAAATACCTAAAGACTTACTATAGTCCTTAAAACCCTAGCCTAACACATAGTATTAGTATTATTATAATCCGTAAAGGATATAGACCCCCCTTTACTTATAAATAGAACTAACCCTATATTTAATAATTAGAAGCTTTAACTATAAGATAAGCTTAAGGTTAATACAGACCACTTCCCTACTACTTAAGCTAAGATGGCCTATATCTTCAGCCATACTAGTAGGAATGTATAGACGCATCTACGTCCGTAATACGCCTAGGACTTAGCAGACCCCTTCCTTTCTAAAGAAGAGATAATTAACTACCTATCTTCTATTTATAAGGACCCCTTTAAGATATAAAACGCCTGCCTTAATTATAAAGTCCTTAATATAAAAACAACAGAGACCTTTTTAGCTTTTTAGACCCGCTTTCTATATCTAGCCAGCCAAGCCTAAATTCCCTATAAAGACCTTATGCTAGGCCTCTTTAATAAGCTTACCCTAGACCTATAGCGCGCCATACTACCAGTTTTTACTACTATATAGACGCTAAAGGTACTTATAGACTACTACCTAGATATTAATTAAGGCCTCTATTAAATTAAGGCATAAGCTAAGCAGTGTAAAGCTAGAAACTCTTTAAACCAGACTATAAGCGCTATAAAAACAGCCTATAGTGCCCTAACACAATTAGCAATTCCTATAGCACTAACTATATAGCCCACTATTAGTTTAGCAGCTAGCCGCGCAGCTAGCCCTACTATAGGTCTAGCGCATACTTGGCCTATATATAGCGGCCCCTATAAATAGGCCTTTAGTAATTAAGGAGCTTGCTTTTTATATAGCTAGAAAGTGTAACGGAACCTTGTAGCAGAAACTACGGTGGGTCCTATTATTAGGCTGGGTATATAGGTAAGAACAGTGTCAACAACGTAATAATAACTAGTGGAGTGGTTGCCTAACAGATTAACTCTAATTGTATTCTAAGATTCACTACGAAGAGAGAACTATCTGGGTAGGGACTATGGTCCTTTAAATACACAACCATACGCCTAAGAAATCCCTTCGCTCTGTAAGGTACGTGTGCTCTGTCTACTCTGTCGCAGATTATACAGATTATATAGATTATATAGATTACATCACGTAACCTCAGCTACTATTCCTTATTATATGGTTCTACTGGATCCATCCTAGACCGTGCCTATATTAACTAACTAGCTTCCTCCGACTCTTCTCCAAGTAGTTATAATATCGTACTTAAGCTATCCGTAATACTATCTCCCTCCTCTTTATCTTTGTCCTTAAAGATTCCTAACATCTCTAAGTTATCTACTAGAGGTGTAATGTCCGTTTAATTAGTCTGGTTAATATCCTTACTTATTATACCTAAAGTATCTTCTTCTTCTTCTACAGCTTGCCAGTTTTGCACTGTTGCTACAATCTTATCTCTAGGTAAGATAATGCCGTCTCCGTATTCTTACTGTGTAAAAGAGGGGTTAGTCTATATCGCGTTAGTAAGCCCTTTATCTTAATAACCGTTCTCTTGTTCGGAGTATACTAAAGCAAACGTTTAATTATCCTATAACGTCCGCTCTATCTCTGACGCTAAGTATACGCGTCCTATAACTCTTAACAGTCTTTAGGTTCCCTAAGTAACTTATTATAGGGTCTTGTGTTTAATCTACCACTAAGAAACTTAATGGTAAACTAGCCTCTACGCTGTTCAAGGTTTAACATATCTTAGAAGAATCCGCACGTATCCTTAAAGCTTAACGTCTGGCTTATACTTGTCTTTAACGTCTTAAACATATACGTAAGAAGGTTTGTTCTAAAGAGTAAAAGCTAGTTTAACAGGGTCTATCTAAGCTAGGTAATAAAAGGACTGGCTCTTTTCCTGCAAGGGAAATAACTCTAAGTAGCTTAGCAATTGCTCCTCTTAGGTCCCCCTTAGGTGACTTGTTTTTTAGCGATCCTTCCTTATTAATGCTGCCTAACCTACTCTCTTTTAATACTCCCGTACCTTTCCTATAGCGTTCTCTAGGTTGCTTAGTGGTTCCTAGATAGTCTTACTATAGCCTATCTACTTTACTTTATACCATATTTTGTCATCTACGCCCTCGTAACTAATAATCTTTAAAACTTACTATTTATCTTCTTTTTGTCCTCTATACGTGTCTGCCTTATAAACTAGTGGCTTAACACCTCCGTATGCTAATTCTAGCATCGCGATATGCTGTACAGGATAGATTTTCATTTTAGCTGGTAGATTCAACTTATATATAACTAATAAAATTCTTTGCTTAACTTTAAAAGGTCCTAGTCTAATATAGTCCAACTTCTTACTTAGTCGTCAACTCTTAAAATTTTTGTGTAGTAGCCATACTCTATCTCCCTCCTTTAGATCTGGTCCCTCAGATCTCTTAGCGTTATAGTACTTTTTTATCCTTTGCTATACTAGCTTAGCTGTTTCTATAAGGTCTGCATAAAGATTTATTAACATCTCTATTCTTTATTTAGCTGTGCTACTCGTTTTCTTTACTTAACATAGCGATAACGACGTTCTTAGTTTATACCCATAGTTCGCCTTAAATGGTAATATCCCTATTCCTTCTTATAGTGTTGCATTGTATACAAACTGTATAACTAGTAATAACGATACCCAATTATTCTGTATATAATTGATATAATGTCTTAGATACTATTCTAGTGTCTAGTTTAGTCTTTCCATTTGTCCGTCCATCTGCGGATAATACGCTGTAGAGGTTACTGCGCAAACTCCCTATTCTACTAGAAATACCTCCTAAAACGCTATTATAAATCTTAGATCTCTATCCAATATAATTTTATCTAGTACTTTGTGTCTTATAAACACTTCCTTTATATAGATTCTAGCGACGTCTTCTACTAATATCTCTTTAGTGCATGCTATAAAGTATCCCCACTTTATTAGCTTGTCCACTATCACTAAGATCGCATTATAATCTTGTCCTATAATAGGATCCTTTAACTTTGGTAACTTAATAATAAAGTCCTATAATATAACTTCCTATAGTCTTTCTAGTGTTTTAACAGGTTGTAGCCCTCCATACGGCTTATACCTCGTCGGTTTGTTTCTTTAGCAATCTAGATATTCTTTTATAACTTATCTTACTAATCCCTAGATTTTTTAAATAATATACTCCTCCTATAGTCTTGACACTAGTCCTATAGACCCGTTATATCCTTATATCATTCCCTTGTGGAATTCCTTAACAAATTCTTCTACAATAGACTTAGGTATATACGTTACTTCCAAGTACGAAAAGCCGCGACTTTTGGAGCTCTTGCTGCACCCAGCCCAAAAAGACCAAACCAACCAAAAGAACCCTAAAAAACACCCTAATAATCCCCTAAGATGCATACATCACAGGGAAGGCACAGGTGGAACAATAGTGGTACGCAGTCGCGCGCGACCGCCAGACCCATACCCAACAATGGCCCCCCACAACAATAATAAGGACGGGCGAATACTATACCAGAAAGCGGAAATACCCTAATTAAGAAGGCATCTAACAAAATATAAAGCCTATTAGACGCGTCTAGTATCCGGAACTATAGGGGAGCATCTATTAGCTATTACAAACTAATACAGCTAGCAAAATGGCTCCAGTTTAGCGCACCTTAGGCGCCCCTTTAGTAAACCCTTAATTAAATCCTCTAACGGCTAAACAAAATTAAAGATAAACAAAACCCCCCCCTATAGGCGAACCGCACCTAGGCCGCCGTAGCTATGCTTTTACAGTATAGGGAACCTACCCCCCTAAAAACAACAACCAGGTATATAATCACAATACAACCAAATACAGAAAAGGCAGAGGAACTTAAGGGACAATCAGAAACAGAAGTTCTTACGGAGATTTGCAAGGAGGTCCACAACGCCATTACAGTCCAACACCTTAGGAGTGGAGACATTAGAGTTACCCTAAAGGACCAACAGGCAAAGGAACGGGCCGTAAGGGTAGGGGACAGGCTAGAAGAGCGTATTAGTATAAAAGTGCTTTATAAAGATTACTTAGTTAAAGTCCTGTCAGTTCCTATAAGCCTTAGGGTAAAAAGGGGACGCCAGGCAGACAATACAGCAACTATATAAGAGATAGTAAAACAAACGGAACACCTTATACCAGGACTTGTAATTACCCGGATCCAATGGCTTTAACAGGAAAATACAAACTAAGTATATAATAAGAATAATAAGAGAATATAAAGGGCGCCAGAGACTCGCTAGGGAGATAATAGATAAACACATAGCTCCCTTATTATCAGCGTATATATACTAGGAATGCAAAAACTCCTTATCCAAAAAGAAATAATTATAAATGGCCTTATATACAACACAAGGCTCTATAACCACAGACTACGCCTGGAACGATGTTATCGCTATACATAATAGGGACACACCCAATCCACATACACAGCACAGGTATGCTGCGGCCACTGTGCAGGCCCCTATAATATAAGACAATATACAAATTAAGACCAAATAAAATGCGCGAACTGTTACCAAAGCACATATAAGGCGTGGGAGAGAGAAGACTGCATTAAATATAGAAGACGGAAGGAAAGGGCTTAACAGCTATAGGAATAACTACACACTAGGTTATATAAATGGAAACAATAGGTAATAAGCTAGGGGGACGTAGGTGTCTTTCTAGCGTTTCCTACCTTTAATACTAGGGGGCTAAGCCAGCCATCCCAAGCCTTAATGGGCCAAAAGCGACACCGCGCAACATTACCAAACCGAATAGGGATATAAGGGACACATAGAACACAAGGGAGAGAACGCCCAGTAGGAAGACCCCTATAGACGGCTACAGTAAGTTCAAGGCCAGGACAATTAAGAATTAGATTTAACACAGCAAATATAACACATACAGCTAGCTTATAAGGGGCATATAGCCAACCGGCGAGAACGGGGGAAGAACCGGAGGCAATAACAAACTCAGATTTAGAAAGGCTAGTAAGAACACAAAATATAGGAATAGAAAGCTCTATATAAAATAAGTAGTGGCCAGGGAGTAAATACAGGAGATAGAAGTTCTAAATATTTTAGAGAAAGTGGAAATAGAAGAAGTAAGGAGCAAAGAAAAGGTAAAGGACCCCCACTAAGGGTCCGCCACTTAACTATTATATAGTATAACTGCGGCAATACAAACCACCGTCTAGTAAGGCCCCTACTAGACAGTCTAAACCTAGAGAAACACCATATTCTTGCCATATAAGAGCCATATTATAATACCTATATATAATTAACATACTGCCCCTAAGGATTCCAGCTCCTGTATAAACCAAAAGCAGCCACACGCGTATACTTTATAATTAGCAAAAATATTAGCCTTGCCTTATAGTTATAGCAGGCAGTTAATCTAGATATTGTAGTTATAACCATCTAGACATATAGGGGACTAGTATAAATCATTAATATCTATAACCCTAGGGTTAAAGGGGTAGCATAAACAGAGAACATTATATCTATAATAAGCTTGCTAGAAACTAAATATATAAAGTCTATCCTACTAGGAGACATAAACCTCTACCACCCATAGTAGGGGGGCATCCATATTGCTGCCAATTAACAGGTAGAGTGCCTACTAAGAGCTATAGATAACAGGGGCCTTAAGCTAGCTACCCCCCCAGGTGCAATTATATAGCAATAGGGCACCGCTAAAAGTATAATTAACCTTACAATTATGGACGAAAACCTATACTAGAGACTTAAAAGGTGCTCCCCTAAAAAAGAATAGGCATTTACCTTAAACCATATCCCTATCTAGATATAACTAGATCTGGACATTAAGGCGCAACTAAATAGCAAAAGATACACAATAAGAAAGCTTAACATAGATAGCTTCCTTAATATAATTAAACAATAACTCTAAGACCTAAAAGAAATCCACCTAATACTAAATAAGTAAGGCTTATTAGCTACCCCTAAGGAAATTAATTAAAGACTAAAAAGGATCTAGGCAGTAATTAAAAGCGGGCTAGAAGAGCACTACCTAATTTTAAAACCAGGCCCCTATATGCGATATATATAGTCCGCATAGTGCGCGGCCCTTATAGCCGGCCAACAACAAGCAAGGAGGAAATATACAAGCAGCCACAATTCTAAGGACGAGAGATAATATAAAGACACAAAAAACCAGCTAAAGAATACCCTAAGAAAAGAAGCAAGGAATAACTGGAGATAGTTTATAAACAAACACACTACTAACCCAAGTCTCCCCTATAATAAGGGCCTTTGGACTATAGCAAAATGGGTAAAGAAAAAGGCGGGACGCCTAGTAGAAGATCTATACCTACTACCCCTATAAAGAGCAGGCAAACCATAGGCTATAAGCAACAATAATAAGAAGGCAAAGATCCTTATAAAAAGATTTTTCCCTTAACCGGCTCCAGTAGACCTTAGCGATATTACTAGTAAAACACTAGTAACTTACCTAAGGATTAATAGCGACATAATAACTAAAGAAATGGCCAGAACTATTAGCCGCCTCTTAAACAACATAGTACTAGGACTAGATAGGATCCCAAACAAAGCCCTAAAGACCTATAGACCACTTATAGCACCTTAGTTTACAGACGTAGCCAGAGTATGCTTTATAATAGGCTACTACCCATAACTTAGAAGATCCATAACGACGGTCATCTTATAAAAAGAAGGTAAAGTAGACTACTTAATCCCAGAAAGCTACCGCCCTATTGCCTTAGAAAACACCCTAAGCAAGATCTTAGAAAAGGTTATAGCGGACTATATAGCAAACACAGCAGAGGAACACGCCCTACTACTACAAAGCTAAATAGGGGCAAGAAAGAATCGCTTAACGCTATTAGCACTTACACTACTCGCTACTACCATTAAAACTGCATGGGCTATATAAAAGGACTTTATAGTATTAATACTTAGCCTAGATATCAGCGGCACCTACAACAATATACCCTATAAGCGTCTCCTATATATCTTTAGGGCAAAGGGCTTCCCAGAATAGATTATTTAGTTTATTTAAGGATTTATAGGCCAGAAAGAAACATTACTAGTCTTTAACAGATACTAGAGCCCCCCTATTACAGTCATAATAGGAATACCATAAGAATTACCTCTGTCGCCTATACTCTTCCTCTTCTTTATAAGCAACCTGCTTAATACCTTTAAGGAAGGGGCGACCTAGGAGATAGGCTTTATTAATAACACAAACCTAATTACATATAGGCCAACAACCGCAAAGAACTGTAGGACACTAGAGAAAGCCTATAATACCTATATAGAATGGGCAAGACAATATAGAGTCTAATTCTTACTAGAGAAATACCAGCTAATCTATTTTATAAGAAAACGTAACTAATCTATAGATCTTTAGCATACAATCTATATCTAAGGCTTTAGGGGTTAACCGGTTTAAGGCCTAAGGGTATTAGAAGTATAGGTAGACAGTAAGCTCTAGTAGAGCGCACATACGGCACAAGCGGCCCGTAAGGGCTAAGCATAGTATATCGCCATATCTAGGATCGTTAATTCTATATAGGGTCCATACTTCCAGAGGTCACGCCTACTATACACAGCAGTTGTCCGGCCAACCATAACGTATGGATTTAGCATTTGGGCCACTAGAGAAACTAAAAAAGGCCCCCCTAAATCACTCCTTAAACTACTCCAAAAGGTCTAAATAGCCTACCTTAGGAGTATAACAGGTGGGTATAAGCAAACGGCCACAGCACTACTTAAGAAGGAAGCCAATATTCCCCCCCTATAACTATATATTAAAGCCGATGCAATATAAAGGGTGCAAAAGGAACGCAACTCTAACGTTATAAAGTATATTAAGACACGCCTAAACAAACTATAGAGGGACCCTAGGGTGCCCTATAGGAGAAGGAACTAACAACCCCAAAGTAGGGAAGATATATTAGGAAAACAGGTAAAGAAAGTAAAAGAAGAATAGTACGGCGCTAAAGCCCAGGCCTATATAGAGAAGAAAAGGAGACGCGCAAAAGGCCAGTAAAGACAACAGTAAGGGAGAGAAAGGAGCTAAAGTAGAGCATAAAAGAGTACTGGAAAACCATCTACCGTAACACAATACTGGTTGGACCGACGCTGGAGAGACAAATAGGAGTTAAAGGTACAGAGGTAGACTTAGGCAAGGGGAACCCAAGCCGTAGCATAGGTAATACTATAGGGGGTAAATACCTAAGGGCTCTAAGAGGGCCTAACAAAGGCAGAAAATACAATAGCAACACTTTTAAGGACAGGAATAATAGGACTAAAAGATTAGCTTCACTAGGTGGGTATCCTAATAGGTAGCCTAAGGTGCGAATATAGCTGGCTAAGACAGACACTAAAATACGTAATACTATTATGCCCCTTACGCACTGGCCAAGAAGTAATGCTCTCAGCAGCTAGCACAGAAAACTATAATACACTACTCTTAATATAGAAAGGCCTTAAGGCGGCTACCCAGTGGCTTATTAGCTAAAATATGCTAGACCAGTTCCGGGTTGTAAAGGAAATAGCAATAGAAAGTAAAGGGGCGAGTAATAGGCGCCCCCTAATAACTCTACAGGAGTAGAGTACAGTGTATAATACTAGCGCGTCCATAGGTTTGTTATGGCAGTAGTGGTTCCCAAGGAGGTCAAAAAGTAAGGTAGTAGAGCACCACTAGTGACTTATAGGCGACTCGTAAGCAAGCCCCAAAAGGCGGGGAGATAGATTATGGGGTTTTCTTAAATAGAGTTTTCTCCCCATATATATATAAGGAGTAGTCCGCGTGGGCCCAACAGGGATCCGAATCGGACGTTAAGCAATAAATAATATATATATACGTTACTTCTCTATTCTCGTATTACTCTAAGTCTAAATCCTCCTCTTGTACTTTTTAGATCTTCTATATCCAATTACTTTCTAATAATTTATAGATCTGACTTTCTTTAGTTGCTATAATCTTTGGATAATTATACCTAATCAATTCGTCTTAATCCCTTCGCAATAAAGCTCCTAACGGCTTTTTATCATTTTGTAGTTTAGCCTTTCTACTTAGAGCGTCTGCTCGTGCATTGTCTATACCCTTAGTATACTAAATTTCGAAATGGTATTTTATAAGCATTTCCGCCCATCTAACCTGTCTTTAGTTAAATTCCTTTATTATTAGGAATCTAGTAAGGTTCTTATGGTCCGTTTTAACCACAAATGGTTTCTCTGTACCTTGTAAAAATGCTCTCTATTTCTTAAGTGCTGTAACTATACCTAACAACTCCTTGTTATAGATGTCGTAGTTTAACTCTAGTGGTGTTATTTTCCGACTATAGTACGCTACTGGATGCCATGCGTCCTGGTGCTTCTATAGTAAGTATACTCCTAGTGCAAAGTCTAATGCGTCTGTCTTAACAACCGTTTCTAACTTTAGTTAATAGATCTTAAGGACTAGCTCTTAGGTAAATAACTCTTTAAGTTCCTAAAACAGTTTCTTCTACTTACTACCCTAAACCTACGGTTTCTCCTTCTTTGTTAGCCTTGTGAACGGCTTAATGCTTTTTAACCATTATACTATAAACCTCCTATAGTAGTTACAAAACCCTAGAAACGACCTTAATTGCGTAACATTCTCTAGTTCTTGCCAACTTACTATAGCTTCGACTTTCTTTGGGTCCATACTGATTTTCCCTAGTTTAATAATAAATCCTATAAAATCGGTTTTCTTTGTAAAGAACTCGCATTTCTTAATTGCTACTAGCATCTATTCTTCCTATAGTCTCTTTAAGACCCATTTAACGTGTTCTCTATGTTCTCCCTCATTCTCTAAGTAAATGATAATGTTATTAAGATATGCTATAACAAACTCATCTAGGTGTTCTCCTAATACACTATTAATTCGCTTCTAGAATATTGCTAGTGCGTTTATAAGCCTAAATTACATAACTAATGGCTTGTATAGTCCTTCCTTTAACCTAAAGGCTGCCTTTTACTTATCGCCTTCCTTAATCCTGATCTAATGGTACGCCCACCTTAGATCTATCTTTATAAAGATTTTTACGTTGCCTATTCTATCTTAGATTTCGCTAATTAAGGGTAAAGGATACCTATCCTTTCTAGTAATACTGTTTAACTGTCTATAGTCTATGCATATCCTAAGTTTTCCGTTTTTCTTTAGGATAAATAACACTAGATATCCTACTAATAACTATAATAGTCTAATATATCCCTTCCGTAAGTTTTCATGGATAAACTCCTTAAGTGCTACTGACTTGGTTTTAGTAAGCTTATAGATTAAAAAGAACTTTAGACTTATTCCCTCTTCTAATTCTATCTTATAGTCCCACGCTGCATATTCTAATAGCTGTTCGCTTTTTGGTGACCATAACTTTTTTCCATACTTATGGTATCTGTTTGGTATATAACTTAAGCCCCACTTAGTTTCTTCGTACGTTGCTCCAACCTAATACCATACTAACTTGGTTTGCTGTCGCATCTTACGTCATTAAGTATCCCTAATATTGACCTAACCTGTAACCTAATTAATCTTTGGATTATACTCCTGTAACTAAGGCATTCCTAATATCGCCTTATCCTATCCTAACGGTAGGATATCGAAAGACATTCTAACTAGTCTCCCTTTAATAGTTAACTAAATAGGTCCTATTTTAAGATTAATAATGCCTTCTCTGTAGGCTATCTAATCTCCTAAAATTGTTATAAGAGGATACGGGTGTTCCTTCTATCTGTATAGTAACCCTATTCTTTCTACTGCTTTTAGTAATATGTGGTTCCTTATTACTCTACTATCTATTAACGCTTTGAACTGCTGATCTTGCCACTTAACTTATAAGTTTAGGTGTCGTCCTTGCATTTCTTTAAGGGTCTAAGGCTCTAATACTAGTTCCCTCTGGTCCTATACGCCTCCCCTTTTTCTAACTGTTGGCTGCTAGATCCTGCTTATACTTAGTCCAACCTTAGCTAATACTTAGTTCGTTTCTTTTCCTCTATATACTATAGACAAGTGTTTTCTAGGCACTCCTACCACTGTTATCCCTCTAGGCATTTTTCCATAAGGAATCTTCCTGGTTGAAGTATTAAGTCCCCTTAACTTTGTACTTCTACTAGGTGCTATCCGTGTATATACTTAGCGTCCCTGAACCGCTTCTCTTCTAGTGCCCAATATATCCTTACTAGGTACTTCCGGTTTTTATCTTTTAGTGCTCTATGTATATTATAGATGTTATCCACACAAGCTATCCACGATAGTGTATAATACGCTAAGTGACTTAGGTCTACTCTTGGCTTGTCTTTATTCTTAAGTTTAAACCTCTATCTGGCCGATCTAACTGTCGGTCTTTCTTCTGCGGGTACTAAGATTTATTGCTCACTTCTTTAGTCCCTAGATCCTTCTTCTAGGTTCCTTAACATTATAACCAACGCTCCTTTAATGTGGTTTATACGTTTCTCCGTAATAGGTTAGTCTTAGACTACTTTTTCGTCTAGCCATATATAGAAATCTGCCTATTTATTATTACTTTATTGTCTATACCACTTTCCGTACAGTTAGTTTAGTGTATATGGTTTATTTATAAAAAAGTACCTTGTTATTGCTGCGTCATAACATCCTTTAGTATATCTTTCTTTAAATCCAGTTAGAATCCCTAGATTCTCTTCCTGTTCTAATTTATCTAACCACTTTGCCCTAAGTGTCCCTGTACTTAGCCTACTGGTAATTCTTTATACGGGTGCTCTATCCCTTATATAATCTGGCATAGCTAACCTCTTATCTAGCTTTTGCTCTTGCTATATAATAATTCTTGTCCTAAACTTATCTATAGTTTCTTGTTTTCTGCGTCTTGCAGCTAGATCCTTAAAGTTGTCTTGCTTCTTAATTACAGTATCGTTTTTTTAATCTTTAGGCTAAATACTACTTTTACCTAGAACTACTGTGGCCCTTATTTGTTTTTCAAAATCTTGGTTACTTAATGACATTCTTATTCGTTCCCCGAACTCTTGGTTCTTAAACTTGCGTCCTATACTTATTTATTTGTTACTAAACTGAGTTGCTGCTCTTTCCTATTGGTTTTTGTCCTTTATAGGTTCTTAAGCTGTCCTTGTTGCATCTAGCGAGTCTAGAGCCTTCCTTATCTCTTCTTAAGAATCTTAGACCTGTGGCCTTTTGCCTTTATTAAGTAATAAGCTAGCACTAGCAGTTGTCTACTTGCTTAGTTTCCTTTAAACGTTACTCCTTTTGTCTTATAAAGCGATGGAAATTGTATCTAATGGTGTTGTAATACCCGTTACTAAACCTTATTCTATAATGGTCTTAGTTTCTGCTTCTATTTCGACTTCTTTAAGGTTTGTATGCTCCTAGTAAGCTGCCCTTATTACCTTATCATCAGTAAATGCTTCGCCTATGTTAAACTTATTGTCTTTAATGTCCAATCTATAAGCTAGTTCGTTGGTTCCTTTAAACTTAGATAACAATGGCTCCTATAGCCAATAGCTTGCGCCATACTTAGCGTCTTCATAAATTTGGCACGCATTGTTATAACAATACGCAAAACTATTAATTGAACATTCTTTTATTCCTTATAGTGCACCATTATCCCTCTATACGTACGTGTCCCCTGCTAGTTGGGTTTCCTTTACCGCGTAGTTACTCTAACTACCTCTATAGTCTCTAGCGAAATGACCTTGTTTTCCGTAATTTATGCAAGCCCCATCTTTAAACCATTTTTCTTATTATAGAGTCCGCCTAAACGTCTTCTGCTACTAAGATCCCTAGTTTAGCCTCTACTTCTAGGTTCTTTAATTACTAGATCTTTAACCTTTAGGTTTCCATAGTTTCTTTTCCTACCTTTAGGTTTCTTTAGTACTACTTAGGTCTATTAGCTCTACGCCATTCTATAGTTTTTAACTCTATATCTGTTGTTGCGTACTCTGCGCCTTATATAACTATGGAACTCTATCCTAACCCTTCTTAGCCTGTTCTTTTTGATAGATCCTATTATCGATCTTTATTAACTGGTCTATTAGTTCTCTTAGAGTATCTGCATCTTCCATTAGGATAATTGCGTCCTAGACTTTAGCCTTAAGTCCTTGCTTATACTGTGCCATAAGCACCCTATTATTCTACTTAACCTATATAGCTAGTGTTTAAAACTGCGTTGTATATTTAATTGCTAGAGTGCGTTGTACTAAGTTCTAAAGTTTCCGTTCCGCTGTTGTGGTTGCTTTAGGGTCTCTAAATATTTGCGTTAACCGTTCTACAAATCCGTTCCAACTTGCAAATATATACCGTACGTCCAGGTTAGTAGTCGTCACACCATTTACTTGTATTTCTGTAAGGTAAGGCTTAAACCACTCTAGAGCTCTTCCTAATAAGAATAGTCCTGCGTACGCTACCTAGTCCATAGGTGTTGCTAACTTCGCTCCTTCCTGCATAACCTTAAAATGCATCTGCGTAAAAAACCCTTTAAGCTTTAACTTCTCCCCTAAGAACCGTTTAATTGAAGGTAACTTAACCTTTACTACTTTAATTCTATTAATGCATTCTTTAAGTAGCCTGCTATTGTCCTATAAGCAATTAACTATTTCCTGTAACTGACCTTGCGTAACCACTTGAGAATCCGTGTCCGCTATACTAGTATCTCCTAACCCTGAGGTCGTGGCTGCCGTCGACGTTGTTGTAACTGGTGCTTTAGGTGGCATGTTATTCGACCTTATTTAATACTATAACCTTAGTAGTGAATGTGTAACGGAACCTTGTAGTAGGAACTACGGTGGGTCCTATTATTAGGCTAGGTATATAGGTAAGAACAGTGTTAACAATATAATAATAACTAGTAGAGTGGTTGCCTAACAGATTAACTCCAATTATATTCTAAGATTTACTACGAAGAGAGAACTATCTAGGTAAGGACTATAGTCCTTTAAATACATAACTATACGCCTAAGAAATCCCTTCGCTCTATAAGGTACGTGTGCTCTGTCTACTCTATTGCAGATTATATAGATTACACAGATTATATAGATTATATTATATAACCTCGGCTACTATTCCTCGTTATATGGTTCCACCGGATCCATCCTAGACCGTACCTATATTAACCAACTAGCTTCCTCTGACTCTTCTCCAAGTAGTCGTAATATCGTACTTAAGCTGTCCGTAACAGAAAGACTACTTTACTAAAAACTACCTAATAAAGGCAAAAATGGATAAAGTTCTGTTAATCTAGAAGAATAGTAAGAAGTTAGAAAAAGAGGTATCTTAAAGAAAGACCCCTCTCTAGGGTTAAAAGGAATTAATATATTATATATTAATCTAGGTTAGCTAGTTAGTGAAAGAAGCTACACTATCCCTTATACTTTATTTTATAATAGATATTAAGTTTTAACCTCTACTTTAGCTAACTCTAAAGTAAATACCTTTACCTTAATAGATACCTAGTACGCTATAAAGCTAGCTAACTTTTTAAATATACCCCTTAAAGAACTGCCTAAACTAGTCCCTATTTATAGGTATAATAGATAGATAGGACTATCTATTATAACTATCTTACAGATCTACCTCTGTGTTAATAGATAAAGGTAGTATAACATCCCCTTTCTTATTATAGACCTAAGAAGCCATAATATAATCTTAAAAAGAAAATAGCTAGCCTATTTAGGCTTTGTCACGGATTCCGACCGTAGCACCGCCAAGGGCTCGCCCTAGGCGAGCCCTGGCACCCACAGTATATAGAGCCACGGTGCCTTCGCACCTCTTTGCACCTTTGTGCAACATCCTGTCGTATACCTAGTCAATACTACGACTTCTTAGAGCCTTCTTGACCTCATCTCGTAACAGGCTTATAGCTTAATATATAGAGTAGATAGCTTATCTAGCCCAAATTCCTACTCCTAACCCCTTCCTTTATAAAAGAAATTAGTATTATAATAGAGAACCTTATATAGCCCTAAATTAATACTATCTACTAGGCTAATGCTATGCGTAGAGACCAGGCCTTTAAGAAAGATATATAGCTTAATCCGTAATAAATTTATATACTACGCCGCTCCCAGACTACCTATATTACGCCACCCGTACTAAATATCTAGGGAATTAGTAATAACCTAGCTAAGTCCCCTATAGAGAACTTAGGCCCTATACTACTATAAAGGAAGGCTAGAAATACTAGACGCTATACTAAACTAATAGACTAAAAGGATAACTTATAAAAAATAGAATATAAGCTAAGGAAGACTATAAACCCTATACTATAAAATACGGTCTAATAAAAGTCTGTAAAGAAACCTATAGACTTCCCCCTAGTTAATATCTGCTGTATTAATACTATAGGATTCTACTAGAACTTAGTTTAACCTAATACTATTACCTTTACTACTAGCTTATATAAAATTAATCAAATAATTAAGGAAAAAGAAAGTAAGCTTAGCGGATAGAAGAGTAAACTTATAGATAAGGAGCTGGTAGAATAGAAACTGCCCCATTAATACTAGAAATTTAAGGATATATTCTCTAAGGTAGTATTTAATATACTCCCACCTTACCAACCATATAACTACAAGATTGAGATTAAGCCAGATAAAAAAACACCCTTAATTATAGCCCCCTTTATTAGCAGTCTACTGCTAAATTATAGGCTATAAAGCAGTACCTTATTAATAACCTAAATAAGGGCTTTGTTAAGCCTAGTTAAGCCCCTTTTAACTTACCTATTCTCTTTATTAAAAAGCTAAGTAGAGGACTTTATTTCTATATTAACTACTATAAACCTAATAATATAACCCATAAGGACCGCTATCTACTACCCTTACTTAATAAGACTCTAGCCTAAATAAGTAGAGCTAAAATCTTTACTAAGCTTAATATCCGTTAGGCTTTTTACCAGATTAAAATTAACCCTAGATTAGAAAATCTTATTATATTTTAGACCTGTTACAGAATATATAAATATAAAGTACTTCCTTTTAGACTAACTAATAGACCAGCTATATACTAGCAATATATAAATTATATACTCTTTAACTACCTTAATAACTTCTATATAGCATACCTAGATAATATTATAATCTACTTTAAGAATAAGTTAGAACATAAGGAGCATATCTATAAAGTCCTATAACGGCTCCGCGAGGCCGGCCTTTAGGCCAATATTAGGAAATTAAAATTTAGTATTAAGTATATAAAGTACCTAGGGTTTATTATTAGTATAAATAGAATTAAGACAGACCTAAAGAAGATAGCTGTAATTAACTAATAGGCACCCCCAAGGACTATAAAGGGGGTATAGTTATTCTTAGGGTTCTATAACTTCTACTAACGCTTTATTAAGAACTATCCCTTAACCCGTCAAAATGGGTCGTACGGTTATCGATAAGGGTTAGCCAATTGGATTAATTAGATCAAGCCCCCGCGCCAAATAACGCGTAATGTTTATGCACGGACCTTCCTCGATACGGTCCTGACGGGTTAAGGGATAGCAGAATTACCTAGCCCTTAAGCTGACTTACCTAAAAGGACCAGCCTTTTTACTTTAATACCGTATATAGGTAGGCCTTTAATAAGCCTAAGAAATAACTAGTCTCTACTTACTTACTTACCCACTTTAACCTAGAACGGCCCTCTATACTAAAAACTAATGCCTTAAACGGCGTAATAGCTAGCGTTTATTCCTAGAAGCAACCTAACAAAAAATAGCACCCTATTACATACTATTTAAAGACTATAATAGATGCCAAGCTAAACTACCATATCTATAATAAAGAAATGCTGGCTATTATCTCTAGCTTTTAGCACTAGTGTATATAGCTAGAGGGGACCCCTAAGCCTATTAAGGTAGTTTCAGATTATAAGGCCCTAAAATACTTTATAATAACTAAGGCCCTTATAGCCTAGCAGGCATACTAGGCGGATATTTTATTTCAGTTTAACTTCTTAATTATATATAGACTAGGCGCTATAAACCATGCAGATGCCCTTATAAGGCGTAAATAGGACCTAGATAACTAAATAGCCGTAAAGATCTTATTACAGACTTAGATATTATTATAACTAGCGCACCTTAACCCCTAGATACGGGTAGAGCTAAATATAGACTCTTTAAACGCCAAGATATATCCTATTAACTCTATAGAACTTAACCTTATTAATAAACTACTACAGGCAAACCGTATAGCCCCTTCTCTATAAGAGTACCGCAAAAAGGTAAAGGATGCTACTAGCCTATAATCCCTTAAAAAAGGACTGCTTAAGCACTAAAAACAGCTAGTAGTAGCAAATAAATAGAATTTACGGACTCGGCTTATTTCTAAAGCATATACCCAGGTCTCTACGGCCCACCCTAGAAAAAATAAGACCTACAGAATTATTAGTGACCGCTACTACTAGCCCAGAATAGTTATAGATATTAACCGCTATATATAGAACTATAACAACTGCTATAGGTCTACAATTCCATAAGACAAGACCCTAGGACTATTAAAGCCACTCCTAATACCAGAACGCCCCTAGCAGTATATTTTTATAGACTTTTATAAGTTACCTATAGACCGCGATGGATATAATATAGTTATAATCCTAATTAACCGCTTTAGTAAGCGTCCGTTCTTAATCCCCTATTATAAGAATATTAATACTAAAAAGGCGGCCTAACTATATATCCACTATATCTACTAAATTTATAGACTACTAGATACTATTATATCTAATTATAGGCCGCAGTTTATATTAGTCTTTTAGAACAAGTTTACCTAAATCCTAGGTATTAAACTAAAGCTCTATATAGCATACTACCCCTAGACAGATAGTTAGATAGAGATTATAAATTAATACCTAGACCAAAGACTCCGGCCCTTTATTAACTACTTTTAGAACAACCAGAGCAAACTACTACCTATAATAGACTACGCCTAGGCAACCCTACCCTATAACTCTATAGGGTTTGCACCTATTTAGCTAGAAATAGAATACTTACCCTATATAAGCTTTAACTAGGAGAGACTAGAAGGACCATAGACTATATACAAAAAACTATCTTATAAGAAAGCATAGTAGTATACTAGACACTTAGAAGAAGTATAGACAGTAGCCTATAAAAACTTAAAAAAGGCCTAAAAATTAATAAAACAGTAGGTAAATAAGTATAGGCATAAGCCTAACTTTACTATAGAAAATAAAGTCTAGGTTATAACAAAGAACTATAAAATAGAACGGCCTAGCTATAAGCTAAACTATAAAATAGCAGGACTATATAAGATCCTTAATAAAGAAGGCAACTTATATAAGGTTAAACTCCCAGACTTAATTAAAGTCTATTCTATTTTCTTACTAGATAAGCTATAAAAAGCTATAAATAACTTACTACCTAGATAAAAGAATAAGCCTCTACTACTAATTTAAGTTAATAGCGATAATAAATAAGAAGTTAATAAAATACTAGCCTATAAACTAGTATGAGGAACGCTAAAATACCATATTTAATAGAAAGGTTATAATCTAGACCTAACCTAGTACCCCACCTAGAACTTTATAGGTTGCCCCTAAAAGCTTAAAGAATTCTATAACTAATACCCTAATAAGCTAGGACCCCTAAAGTATTTAAATAAGTAGATAGAGTGCTAGTATAGCAAAGATAATAAGTTACCTATTAAGTATACAGATAAGAACACCCTATAGACATAATACGGATATACAAAGCCTAAGGGCAGGCTTTTTTTAGAGGGGGGGGTAATGTTACGGCGCTGGTAGAAAACGGTAGATTGTGGCGGACAATTACAGCGTTACGGTACAGCAAATTATCGTTAGATTGCCGCAACTTGCCGTTATATAATGGCAAGTTGCTATTACGTGACTTGAGGATTGTATATAGCTTTGAGTGGTGCTCCTGTTCTTCCCCTTTTCTTTCTCTAGCTTTAGATTCTCGTTTACAGACAATCTAATCATATAGGCTTGCGCGACCCTCTTGCCGTGCTCGTGCCTCGATTGACTAAATCGCTAACAATTAGAAGCTTAGAGAACAATTAAAAGCTTAAAGGACTATTAGGAGCTTAAAGGAGACATTTAGACACTTATTTAATTGCTAAGCGTTGATTTTAATACTTACCCATAACGTTTTAGTTTTTGTAAACTTAACCAACACTACCTCGCTAGCTAGGTGGCCAACAGCACGGTATATAGGTGGGCAAGGTGCCTAGAATACAACTTTAAACTTTAAACCATAATAATTACACCATAACTATAACTTCTAATTCTATTAATAAAGGGGTTAAGGTCTAAAAGGCCATTATAGCCTATACTATAGGAGAATTTACTTCTATAGCTAAAGCAGCGCGCTTTTTTAACGCCAAATACAACCGCGTTAAGAATTATGTTAATAGACGTCCACTACAAACTAGGCAGTTAGCTTATTGTCACGGAACGCCGCCGCAGGAGCCTCTATGGGAGACTCCCTAGCGGAACCCCGTGCCCTCGCGTACGCTTCGCGTACAGCTTATATTAGCCACGCGTAGTATATCACCTTCCTACGCCCTCGATCCTTACGATTGATCGCGCAACGTCTTGTAGACTCCTTGAATATATACGCTCTGTAGCCATTGCCCCTGTCCCATGACATTATGTTGCGCCTTTTTTTTTTACCACTGACACCTAGCCTATAACCAATTCTATATCTCTATAATACTGTAGGCGCTGCTAGAAGTAGCGTGTCTACAAGCAACCTCCGCACTATAATAGTAAGACGATATTCCTTACTAGCCACTATGTTAAGCCTAAAGAGTAACCTAATACCCTGACCTAACCTACAACGCCAATTAATCCCAGAAGAATTTAATTTATTAACCCTAGCCTTAACCCCTAAGGGCAAGCCTAGTGGCTTAGAAGAGTTATAACCACAAGTACCCCTAAGCACCCAGTACCACCTTAAAGACGATAAGAGTTAACCAGCCTAGCAGGATAGGTACACCCCTATTAGTATAGGTGGCCACAGCGATAACCTTAACGAGATAGACACCGGCGACGTCTTATCCTTTATTAATTACATAGCCACGGAAAAGCAACTAGAAGGGCAGCTACCTATTAAGATTGAAATACGAGACGCCGAGATGTTTATATAAATGGTAGCACGAGAACCTAATAAATACTACCGCCTTCTACAGAACTACCACCTAAAGCTTACGCGAGCTAAACTGCGTGCTACCTAAGATTACAATATTATCCAAGACTTATAAGCTAGTAAGGCACTTGCTAATAACACACGCTAAGAGACTAAAGATAACCTCCATATATCTAAGCGCGACGTTCAATAATTAAAGAAAGCTAAGATTGTACTTATTGCCTAGATTACTAAAAAGGAGGGTATAATTAAATACCTACAGTCTCAGCTTAACAAGTATATCCGTAATAATGCTAAGCACCTCCCTACTACGCACTATATTACCTAAGTCCCTACGCCTCCGGCAACCTTACCCACCTAACACTTGGCCAAAAGTCAGCGTTGAGCAGCTTTACCTAACAGGGACGACCCCTATAACAGCAACCAAACTTAAGCCATAATTATAGGGTCTAATATATAATACCCTAATCCCCTAGTCTTCTAGGGAGACCGCAAGGAATATAGCTACTGGAAGATGTAAATCTGCGAGAAACTAACCTAAAGCGCCTACCTTTTTCCTAGGGAGGATACCAAGATTAGTTATATTATTGGGCGTATAAAGGGTACCCTATTTAACAGACTCTTCGCCTAATAGGAGACCAATGGCCCCTAGAAGTAGTAGTCCTACTATAAGGTCCTTGACAATCTTAACCTAATATATTACAACCACGACCTAGTGGCCACCAGTTAAGCCAAACTACGCGCCCTAAAGATAAGTCCTACTAAGTTATTCAACGAGTTCTATATTAAGTTCTAGGAATACACTAGAGTCCTCTTTTAAGACGACGCTAAAGACCAGAAAGACCTCCTTAAAAAGGTTACCTATTGTCTTAATCACGCTGCCGCTAGTTATAATTACAATAATATTCACAGCATAGTGGCAGCCCTACGGAAGATTAAACGACAGCTAAATTAGATCTCCACTGCTAACCCTCGCCCAAAGGCTCCTATATAAAAGCCCTCCGGACTAACTATACCTATATACACTAGGTCACCAACGCCTACTACTAATACTATTACTGGAGCCAATATTAACCTCTCTATTCCAACCTTCCCACGTAAACTCCTAGACGGAGAGCGTAAGCTACTTCAGAAGCTAGGGCGCTGCTATAGATGCTATTAAGAAGGCTATTATTGCGAAAACCCAAACTGCCTAATAGCTAGGTTCGGTAATCGCCGCCTAATACCTAACTTTATACCTTAAACACCAAATACCTCGCTACGCACCGTTACCGTATAAGATGAAGAAGCAGCAGCAGCGGAAGTAGCAGGAAATGCTTAGTCCTAGCCCTAAGTCACAAGCTGGGATACCCTAATAATGGAGGGATCTATATATCGGCCTGCTTAATAGATAACTCAGTAAGAATAGATGGATGGAAATAGATAGTTTTACCTATAATAGGAACAACTGCTAAAAAACAATATAAAGACCGTTCTATAATTGACTGCGGAGCTATTAATAAATTTATAGATACCTAATTTGTGCGTAAATATAACCTACTAACCTTACCCCTTACTAAAGCCCGCGCCCTACAACTCGCTAACGGTAGTTGTACTGTATAAAAGATTACTTATATAGTATAACTCTACCTAGATATAAACGGACACCAAGAAGAGCTCTAGGCCTACATTATACCACTTGCCAATTACCCTATTATCCTTAAAATAAACTGGCTTGAGCAGTATAACCCCATTATTAACTGGAAGAAAAGAGAAGTGACCTTTAACTCTAACTACTGCAGAGAGACCTGCCTAGGGCATAGCCTAGCCGCCTCTACTTACTCCCTAGGATATTAACCTAAAGAACCTCTGATTACACTACCTACAACCAACTATTACCACGTTAGTGCCGCAGCCTTCTATCGTATAGCACGAAGGAAGAGCTGGGTTGTTACAGCAGCCTCCCGCTTATAGCTATACAAACTTAATAAAGAACAGGATTACGTCCTCTATAGTAATAGAATAGATCTGGTAGACCTCCTAGAGGATAACACGCCTATAGAACTTAATAAACTCTTAACCTTGGACTTTAAGAAGTTTATAAAGCTTAAAAAGGGACTTACTAATAAGGAACTCCGCAAGCTCCTCCCTAAGAGGTACCACGACTTTATCAATATATGCTTATAAAAGGGCGTAGATATACTCCCCCCACATTAACCTAATAACCATACCATTAACATTAAATAAGGAAAAATACTACCTTATAAGAGACCCTACCTAATGTTAAAAGACAAACTTCTAGTTGTAAAAAAGTATATTAATAAGCACCTTAATAAAGGGTTTATTTGTCCTAGTATATTACCAGCAGCCGCCCTTATCCTTCTTATTAAGAAGCCTGGAGGAGGTATCTAATTCTGCGTTAACTATAGAGGACTTAATGCTATTATAATTAAGAACCAATACCTAGTACTGCTTATACGTAAGACCCTTAAGCGGCTTAGTTAAGCTAAAATCTATACCAAGCTCGATATTATCGCCGCCTTTAACTATCTCCGAATACAGGAAGGCAACGAATGGAAAACTGTATTCGCATTGCGCTTCGGCCAATTCGAATATACCGTTATACCCTTCGGCGTATATAACGGCCCAGGCACCTTCTAAAGCTACATTAATAACGCCTTATAGGACTACCTTAATGACTTCTGCTCAGCGTACCTGGACGACATACTTATTTATAGCAACAACCCTTTTAAGCATACCGAGCACGTTTAAAAGGTCCTATAGCGCCTTAGGGAAGCAGGACTCTATATTAATTTAAAAAAGTGCAAATTTTTAGTTACAAAAGTAAAATACCTTAAACTAATTGTCACTACTAAGGGTGTCCGTATGGACCCCAAGAAGGTATATATAATTACCAAATAGCAAGCCCCTAACTGTATTAAGGACGTATAAGCCTTCCTTAGTTTCGCCAACTTTTATCGGAAATTTATATACAACTTCTTAGGTGTAGTAGCACCACTTATAGCAATAATGCGAACAAAGGGCCTTTTTGTAAAAGGAAGAAAAATATACCTACGCTTTACCTAAATGCCTAACTATAAGAAGGCGTTCCAAGACCTTAAAAATGCCTTTACTAAAGCATCTATCCTAGCTCACTTTATACCAGGATGACAACTCTATCTTAAAACCAACTCCTTAGACTATATTAACGCAGGCGTCTTTTCCTAAATAGGTGACAACAGTCTCCCCTACCTAGTCGCATTTTACTCGTCTAAGCTTACACTATAAGAGTATAACTATAAGATCTATAACAAAGAACTCCTTGCGATTATACGAGCGTTTGAAGAATTCCAACTAGAACTCTCTTTAGCAGAACCCAACTAGCCAACTAAAGTTCTTACGGATTATCGCAACCTTAAATACTTTATAACCACAAAGCAGCTAAACTAACGCTAAGTACGTTAGAACGAGTTCCTCTCTAGTTTTAACTTTAAAATTATATACAGGCTAGAAGTATAAGGCATAAAACCTAATAGCCTAACAAGCCGCTTATAAGATCTTCCTTAGTTAGAGGATAACCCCTATAATTAGTTCTAATAGCAGATAATCCTAAAAGCAAGGAACCTGGCCCCTAGTATACTACCTATAACAGAACCATCCACACCTTAGCTTTACGCTATGGACTTAAAGCCGCCCCCTAAAATCAATAAGCTTATTACTGCTGCATATAACATCTCTATTAACCCATTATTACACCAACTTATTGCCGCGAAAACTGCTAGCGCCCGTAAGCCACCTACTAGCCTCCAAAACTTAGGCCAAATCGATATAGTAGCCTTAGAAGTAAAGGAGAATAGACTCTACTATAAAGGCTATCTATTTGTCCCTAATTTAGAAGACCTATAACGGCAACTAATCCAGATGGCCCATGACCTCCGGTTAAGCGGTTACCTAGGTAGAGAAGGAACTTACAAACTCCTTAGCCGATACTACTTCTGGCCTAAGATGATAGACTTAGTTAAACGCTTTATAAGCGCCTACTACGGCTATAAGCGCGCCAAGGCCTTTCGCACTAAGTACTAAGGACTACTACACCCGCTACCAATCCCTATATGGCGGTGGGCAGATATAGCTATAGACTTTATTACTAACCTACTACCCTATAAACGGCACGGTTGTACCTATAAGAACATCCTAATAATAATATACCAACTTATAAAGAAACGTCACTACGTCCCAACCAAAGGCATAGCCGTTAATAACGTTATAGACGCTTTTCTTCGCGAAGTCTACCGACTATATAGGATACCTGACTCCATTACGTCCGACTAGGGCACGCAATTTAACTCTAACCTATGGAGACAGATCTGTTAACGTCTTAGTATCTCTATTAAGATGTCTATATCCTTCCACCACGAGACTGCGGGACAGCCAGAAAACGCTAACGCCAGTATAAAGGCGTACTTACAACAGGTTGTTACCTACGGCTAGGACAACTGGGTAGATTACCTCCTACTAGGCAAGTTTACAGCCAATAACCACGTCTTAGCTACTATAGGACTTACTCCATTCTTCGCAAACAAGGGTTATTACCCCTAATCCGGCATAGAGCTACCAGAACCTATTAATAAGAAACTGCTATACGGAAAACGCCTTAAGATGCTACTTGCCGACCAGCATGCAGACCATATGAAAAATCTACTTAACTACTATAGGGGAGAAATGGCCTAAGCTTAAGCAAAGCAGGCCTACTTCACCAACCGTTATAGAACGCCACCACCGGAGATGTGTGTTGGCAACTAGGTATGGCTAGATGCACATAATATCTCTATATAGAGGCCTATAAAGTTACTTAATTATAAGAACCTTGGCCCCTATTAGATTAAACGAGTTATTAATAGGGGAGCCACATATAAGCTAGAGCTCCCGCCAGCCCTAGCCACCTGTGGGATATAGCCTATATTTCACCCATAGCTACTATACCTTTACCAGCCTAACCCCTTACTGGGATAGATATAGCCTAAACCCCCACTAGTACTAATCCGAGACGAGAACGAAGACAAGAACCATAAGAAGTGGACTATTAAACGAATTATTAACTCTAAATACTTTGGCAAAGGCAGAGGATAGTGGCTCTACTATAGAGCTATCTATACAGGATTCGACATAGATCAGCCAGAATAGCAACTATAGGAAGACTTTAAAAATGTAAAGGACCTAATTAGTAACTTTTACCACGCAAATCCACAGAAACCGGGCCTAAGTAGAGATTTCATGCCTAATCCTCTATGGGAGCCCTTATAGAGTTCAATCGTTATACACTACCACGTAAGGGTAAATTGCTGTTAGATTGCCGCAGATTGCCATTATATAACTAAAAAATTGTTAAGATATCTAGGAACTTTAACCACTGGTTAAAGTTATCTAATTAGTTAAATTCTTGGGTGCCAAGCCTTATTATACAATGTCACTATGGACTGTAAAGATATTAGTTTAGCTTACCGCCTTCCACTAAGCTAATAGCGATTTTCTATCCCGGGGATAGAAAATCCTAATTGGTCCATTTAACAATTAGAGCTGGCAGAACTCCATACCACTAACCCCTTTAGCGTTATTTCTTTTTCTTCTCTATGCCTTAAGCGTTCCTTCTATATGTATATAGTAACCACAGCGTCACCGGAGCTCCGCCTCTATAAGAGGGGGGGTAGTGTCACGGAACGCCGCCGCAGGAGCCTCTATAGGAGACTCCCTAGCGGAACCCCATGCCCTCGCGTACGCTTCGCGTACAGCTTACGTCAGCCACGCGTAGTATATTACCTTCCTACGCCCTCGATCCTTACGATTGATCGCGCAACGTCTTATAGACTCCTTAAATATATACGCTCTGTAGCCATTGCCCCCGTCCCATAACACTTATAATCTATTACTCTTTAAACCTAAGGAGAAAGGCCTTATTATATAGCTACAGCATAGAGACATGCTTAGAATATATACAACTATCCAAAAGCTTAAGTAGGAGTATAATTGTATACTTATAGCAACTATTAGATTAATAGATTCCTTAAAAGGTACCTAAAATTTAGCCTATATACTAAAAATCCTAAAGAGCTGGAAAAATAAATAGCGGAAGACCTAATTACGCTATTACAGTAGTACTAGGACTATAATAATGCTATAGAATTATATAGAATTAAAGTAGGAGAGATATATAATTATAATAAGACGGGTATTTATCTAGAAATAGGTAATAAAAAAAAGAAAATAATTATAGCTTTAAAGGCCTTTTAAATTACTACTGCCAAAGATACTAATCGCGAATTAGCTATGGTCGTAGAGGTAATTTCTAGTAATAGGGTTATAGGGCCTCTACTTATTATCTTAGCTAGCAAAATAATATTAAAGCAGTGGTGTATATAGACAGAAGAGAATCTTCTAGGCAATTACTTACTAGCAGTAAGTAATATAGCATATATTAATAATCAGCTGCTATTAGAATGGGCAATTTACTTTAAAAAGTGGTTATTTAAGCATTAAATCAGCAAAAATTAGCTCCTTATTCTAGATGGGTATACTAGCCATTTTATAAGGCAATTTATTAAATTCTGCAACAACCATTTAATTATTCTTTTTGCTATAATTTCTTATATAATATATATCTGTCAGCCTCTTAATATTATAGTGTTTTAACTTTATAAACATTAGTATAGAAAAGCTATTACTAAAGCCTTTTAAAATAGCTATATTAACTTTAATAAAATAGAGTTCCTTTAAAGTCTACATACTATTAGACTATAGATATTTAAGTATAGTATAATTAAAAGCGTTTAGGCAAAATCTGGGTTAATTCTATTTAATCTAGCTATTATAATTAATTAAATTTGTCTACTAATACTACCTTAAAGGGCAACTGTCGGGAATTAGGCAAGCGGTCGTCACGTAACGCCGCGGCACTAGCGTGGCGAGGAGTCTTAAGCTCCTCACCCTTCCTTATTCCAATAAAATAAAGCTATTAACCAACATCACTATAACCTACTTAAGTAGTTGTTATTGGTGAGTCACCCTATATAACTAACACTAATTAGTGGTTGAACACACAGTCAACTATAGAGCAGCTAGGTTATTAATAGAAGAGACAGTCTCGTACAGGGGTTCCTGGTGATACTATACTACCTTAGGCTTGCGGAAAACCAGTAACAGAAGTGTTACTAAGTACTAAAAGATACCAAGTTGCGTCTATTACGCAGAATAATCGCGTTTACAAAGATTTGGTTAAGTACTTTAGGTTAGAAGTGTTACTAAACCTAGGGTCCCAAGTTAATATCTAAAACGCGTTAACTACGCCTTAAATTGCCTACCTTTTAACAGCAAACCTACAAGATCCTATAAAGCCGAAAATCCTACCTACCTTTAATATACGACACCCCGTCAATTCTACTCCTATTATGGCATTAACCTACCCAAAGAAATACAAGAACGACATTAACCCAGAGACATAGGATAAAGACATCAACCCTATAAACGCCAAGCAATAGGACCTAAACGGATTCTTACTATACTGCATAGCATAATACACAGATAGCGAATACAACGATACTATACTATAGTATTGCATAAAGGAGGACTTTGTTGGATGGATAAAGGAAACATAGGCCCTCGCGAAGAAGAATATTATATAAGACTTCTATAACTTCCTTCAGGAGAACGGAGTATTTGTCCCTATAGATAGAGACACTATTAGAGATAATATTTAGGAGCAAGTTATTAATATAAAAAAAGAGCATAAATAGATTCTATAAGAGATTAAGCACCAACTACGTAATATAAAGAAGCTCAACTTATAATAGAATCTAAATAATACACCAATAGAAACACGTTCTAATTCTATTACTCTAGGCATAAGTTCTTATATGCTATACCCATCACTCCCACCAATTTAACCCGTAACTTTAACTACTACCCCCTAAGAGCAAGCGCAAGACCCCCTTGCTTTGCGATTTAATAACCTTCAAACTCTACCACAGGAAGATCAGGTACCACGCCGTATTCTATTAAGCTCTGCATCTCCACTACAGCCTATAAAGCAATCCCTACCTTAATCTCTAATGCAATTTTAACGTGGCCTAATACCGCTCGGAGGCACCTTAAAAATGCTTATAGAGCTTACAAAACTCTATTTGGACTAGGAGAAGAGGTTTAATAGGGAACTGTATAATATCCTTAATTTAAAGCTGCATATCTTCTACAACTATTACTAGAAGGTTGGACTGGAACCTAACTAATATTATAACACTTATTCCGTTATGCTTAAGGGCCGCGCCAGTACCTTCTATTATAATCATTTAGCAGGAAAAGGATACGATTTTAACCAAATAATATATAAGACAAGATGCCACTTTAAAACAGAAAAGAATAAGTAGTAGTATATATTAGAGTAGAGAGAGACTACCTTTCTAAGAATTATTGCTATAAACCTAGATGCCTCTTAACTTGACTATCTTTAAAAGCTCTTTAATTAACTTTAGATAATTTAGCGTGGTTTATCCAAATTATATTAAGAGGACTTTAGCCTACGCGATTAAGTTATTAGTATATGCTAAGGTGTTAAAGAATATAACCTTGCCCTCTTTAATCCTGCAAATACTTATAAAGGAGTGTGTGCTTAATTAAGATCCTCTATTAGCACCGCTCTGCGCTCTTAAGAAGTATAGTAATTTAACGCCTAACCCTAACCTACTTCGATCAACCCGACTAACTAATATAATTATAACTAGACTGATCAAACATATAATGGCCAGGGTAGGGGATACAGCAGAGGGTACAATTAACGTTAACTATAAAGCAACCGTGGAGGTCCTTATGGAGGTTTATCTTAAAATAATTAACAGAAGAAATGCTATATTTATAAGAAGCTAAATTACTAGTTAACTAGGCACCCTCTTAATAGACAAAAGGAGGTATATAATAAGTTTTACTAGAGCGCATAAAACGTTGGAAATTATAAGGTTACTATAGCCTACTTCTAAAGCTTCCTAGTTTAATATAAAGGCGAAGAAGATCTTAAGGGTAAGGTTAATAAGGCCAAACAGCTTCTTATAGATATAGAAATTAAGGACTACTCTCCCAACCAATACTTTACTAAGTATAGTGAGGTAGATAGCATATAAACTGTTACTGTTCTTAATAACCAATCTACGCTCTATACTATTACGAAGTTAGATATCTTTAATAAGCTAAAGGAGAGTTCCACATTCTCCTTTAATAATAGATACTCGGCGAACGTCTTCTATGGTATTATGCTAGATACTAAAGCCGTAGGAGTATCTATAGTAGGAGAACCTTAAGTTCGAGCTCTTTAGCAGCTTAATAGCTCTGTTCAGATTAACTAATTAACGGCAGGCTAACATACAATTCGTTTTAGTAAGGGTACTATAATCTCTCTTAGCACAATTAAGGTTAAAACCCCCTTAGGGTATATTACTTTTTACATTATTCCTATAAACACCCTATTTCTATTTTGCATCGGAGATATGGATAAATTAGGCGTTAAACTTAATAACCTTAAGAATATACTTATTTAGGGAGATAATCGGGTGCCTATTATACGCAAATAGGGTCACCCCTAGTTGCTCCTTTATTAACTAGAAAAGAGCGTTGCTTAGAGCCACTTAACTAAGTTAGAGCTACATTAACTACACCATCATTTTAGCCACCCATCCGTTTATTAATTACTTAGGGTTCTTCAGTAAGCAGGCCATAAAGTTAAGGTTAAGGCAATTAAGTATTTTATAAAGTACTACTATTACTACTAAATAAACTAGAAGTCCCCTAGCCAATTCAAGTTTACCCTTAAAGATAACTATAACTTTAACTTCTATATTATTATTGACATTATGTATCTTAGCGGCAAGCTAATACTTTAAGTTATTAACCTTTTAACCTCCTTCTAAGCCGCACGTTTCCTAAAGGATATATCAGCTAGGAACGCATAGGATACTCTTTAATTATACTAGATTAATATCTACCTAGGACCCCCTAATTAAGTTATTTACAACGCAGGAAGGAACTTCTTATCTATAAAGTTTCGGCAATAGGCAAAGGCAATGGAAATTAAGGTTAAGAAAGTCCCTATTAAGGCACACAGTAGTATTAGAAAAGTAGAATAATATTACACGCCATTATAACAAGCATATAAGATTATTTCTTTGGAACTAGAGGGCGCTAGCAAAGAGCTTATTTTATAGATGGCTATTAAGGCTGTTAATAATTCCGCTGGCCTAGATAGGCTTATACCTATATTACTAGTCTTTGGCGCCTACCCTTAAATAACTAATAATTCTCTACTATCCCTATCCGTTACGCAACGAGCGGAGGCTATTCGCAAAGCAATAAAAGAGGTGTAACGTCTCTATGCTATACGCCAGGTCAACAACGTATTAGGAATAAGAAATGGCCTAAATACCTTAACTATACTTAATCTGCCACTCTAATCTAAGGTACGCGTATGGCGTAAAAAGGGAGGATGGTCAGGCCTATATAAACTTATTATAATTAATAGTTAGACTTGCACTCTTTAGATACCCTATAGACTTACTTAATTCCGCTTAACCGTTATTAAGCCCTACTACAGAAACAACAGTTCCAAGCCTTTATAGGATGCCCCAGAGGATACCTTAGAGGAGAACTACAATTAACATACTTTAGAAGGCGACTATAATCCTAATACAATTATAGCAGATGTGCCGCAACTATAACGCGGTAGAGGTCACCTAAAGGGATTATAAAATCGCCAACACCTTATTAATTTCGAAGAGTAATTTGTTACCGCTATTAAGAGTAGAGACAAGTTATTAATGGCCTTTATAACAGCTAAAGAGAAGGCTAACTTTAAGCTCGCAAAACAGCTTTAAAAGGAAGGCTGTATTATAACTCTAGGAGCTCCTTTCTAAGCATCTAATAAGCAGGAGATTGACGGTCTTATTATAAGAGGAGTCTTTAAATTTAAGATATATGACCCTACTAAGTTTAATAGAGTTCGCATTTTTAAATTAAGAATAGTTAACAAGATTAAGGGCAAAGCTACTAATACCCCATTTAAGAAGTTAAGACTAGTTATTTAAGGTTATAATAATAATAGCAAGGAAGTAATTCTTATGCAATCCCCTATAATTTAACAAGCTAGTTAGCGAGTTATTATTACACTAGCTCCCTCCTTAATAAAGAATAAAATAGCGGTTTATTTATAAGATATTACTTAGGCCTATACCCAATTAGAGACGTGCCTTTAGCGCTTAATACTAGTATACCTTTTAGAGCAAATTCGCTACTAATATCCCAAAGATATAATTATAGTTGTACTTAAGCCATTATATAGAATCGCAGAGGCAGGAACTTATTGGTAGGCTACTTATAGCAAGCACTATAAAGAGAAGCTCTTAATAACTACTTTTATATTTAATCCCTACTTCCTTATTATAACTACGGGAACTCTATTTAGAATTATTGGCATGCAAACCAATAATATAATTATTTTAGGAGACGACTAATTTTTAACTCTTAAAGAAGATAAGCTAGTAAAGGCAAATCTTATAGCAAAGCTAAAGGAAAAGCTTAATTTAATAACACTATTACTTTTTAATAGATGCATCCTCTCCCTAAACAAGGATTCTATTACTTTGCGCTAGAAAGATTAAGGCAAGAAGATTAACATTATTAACGTTAATTCTCTAAAGCAAGGATATATGGAGCAACGTACTTATAAAGCTTATATTGCTTCTATCTATTAACCTAAGGCTTTATTTAATCTCTTTATTACTGCTTAACACCAGGAACCAACTAAGGATAACATTCTTACCCTAAATAAGCGTCTTTCCTGGCAAATAAACCATCTTAATTGGGGACTACTCTATATGCCTATTAATCTTCCTACCGCTAAGCTCTTTATATTTGTTAATAGATCGTTTATAAACAATAAAGATTTTAGCTCCTAGCTAGGATATAAAATTATCATTACAAACAAATCTACTAAAGAGAATAACTTTACAATCTACAGCAATCTTATCCATTAGAGCTTAACTAAGAGTAAGTATATTACCCAAAGTATTCTAGCATTAGAGATATATAGAATGGTTAGCGGAGTTAATATAGCAATTACAATTGGAACTACCCTAAAGATAATTATAGATTAACTTAAACTCCTTATTATCCCTACAATTATATACACCAACTTATATTCCCTCTACGAGTGTTTAGTTAAGCTTAGTACCACAAAAAAGAAGCGTCTTATAATTAATATTATGGCACTTTAGCAATCCTATAAGCGTTAAGAACTCTTTAAGATCTAGTAGATTAATGGCCAAGACAACCCAGTAGATGTAATAATAAAGGCAAACCTAAACAAGGCACTAGAGACGTTCGTTAACATAAATACTCTGCGTATATAAGTTAAAGGTTGGGTTAAAAGGGAGTAGGAAATATAGCAATTTAAGAGTAGCTAATTAGGATTTTCTATACCCAGCACAGAAAATCGCTATTGGCTCACTTACAATTAGCGCCTTGGCGGCCCTAACACGATATCCACCCATAACTCCAAGTAAGAAAGCACCACGTGCTAAGAGGCAAATTTTAGGACAGCGAGACTTATATTATAGTAGCAATAGTAAGTAAGGAGGATTAATATTTGTTACGCTAGTTAAGCAGTATTTGTATATAGATAGTAACCACAAAAGAAGAGTTGCTAGTGTCGGGAATTAGGCAAGCGGTCGTCACGTGACGCCACAGCACTAGTGTGGCGAGGAGTCTTAAGCTCCTCGCCCTTCCTTATTCCAATAAAATGAAGTTATTAACCAACATCACTATAACCTACTTAAGTAGTCGTTATTGGTGAGTTACCCTGTGTAACCAACAGCAACACTACCTATAGGCCTAATAGATAATTGGTTTCTTGCAACTCTATTTTACGCTTATATACTTAAGTATATAGCTAATCTTTTAGATAGGAACTTAGAGGATAAAGAGCGTAGAATATTATATAGCAAGTATATATATAGAAGCCTAGTAATTGCTTATACTTTATAAGCTACATATTAAGACTTATTACGCACCACTGCGGCAGCATAGAAGCGTAAGGATGCATAAAAGGATGCTTGGTTATTACTTTAAACAGGTAGTATACTTTATACGTAGTAAGGGCGTAAGGCTGTTAAGAATTCTAAACTTAAAGTATTAGAGGATGCCTAATAAAAGCTAAACGTACTTAAAAAAAGGGCTGTTAATAAGATAATTAAGGCCTAAAAGCGTAAAGAAGTAAATGCGTATAAAGTTATAAGGGCCTATAATAAGGCTAATAGAATTATAGTACGGCGAGGGCCTTATAAAAAGAAATAGTCAATATATTGTGATTTTCTGGGTTCCTTGCCCACCTATACACCGTGCTGTCGGCCACCTAGCTAGCGAGGTGGTATTGGTTAAGTTTACAAAAACCAAAACGTTACGGGTACGGAGGATTGCGCGAAAAGAGATTTCTCCTTCCTATTTGGGAAAAGCGCGGTTTTGGTGCCAAGACCCCACCAAAATTCAGCTTAGTTAACTTAATTAAAGCTTTTGATACTAATATATTACCTATATAGCTTCCAAATTGTGGTGTTCTACCGTTTGACATTTACGTGATTTACCTCGTTCCATCACACCTTATATTCTATAGGCTTTTGGGGTTTTCGAGGCCTTAATTGCCTCTGCTGCTCTACTTAGCTACCAACCTGGCTCTCTACCTAGCTCTCTACCCGTTTAACTACCTGATTGTGATCATTCCTATCGGTATTACCCGGGGGGTACTGCAATTGCAATAAGTAGTTCTGGTTCTTGGTTTATTTGTGTCTATCTTGTCTACCAAAAGAGAAAGAAAGGGGTAGTAAAGGTCGGGCTATCTATCGGGCTGTGGGTAGTCAGGTGACCTACGCTACGCCATACGGCCCCTGCCGTATACGCTCTGCGCGTAATGCAATTTACAACCTCTACTTGTATAGACAATTCCTTTGGCGTCTTTAATTATAGAGCTGTTAATCTGCAATTAAGCCAGGGCCTTGAGTATTTTAACGTGAATTTGGAACAACTATATTAACTAATTTTTGCCACTCTTTCTTAGTAATTTCCTTAATTTCCTTACGGCTTTGTGCAGGAAGGAAGAATTGCAGATAGGTGTTAGGTAAACTACAGTAATTGCGTAGTGTCTTATAGCCTGTTTAAAGCACCTTAACAATTGTAGGAAGCTTGCGATTGGCTTCCTTACGGAGCTACTTTTAACTTCGCTGCCTTTCCTCTGCTCCCTCTTTATAATTATTGCCTCCTTTAAGTTCTATAATCTTTTTAATATAGTGAGGGATCCTCTTAATCCACTATTAAATTTGCCACTACTTAAGATCTTGCCAAGCTCCAAGCCAAGCCTTCTCTGCAGCTATACGAGAAGTAAGTAGGCCTCTTTTTATAGTGAGTTGTTTTAGGTAGCCCTAGTAGGGCTCAATTATATTTAGATTAGGAGAATTACCTAGCTAAAGAAGATGTCGAATCTTGCAGGCGTTAAAGTAGGGTTAGTAAATCTTTGCTATATAAGAAGTAGCCTTGTCTTCCTACACGGTTGTATTAGGATTTAAGCATATAAGGCTCTGGGTAAACGGAAGAAGTTTTGGTATTAAGATATTTGTTAAATATTGCCACTAGTTAATTCTACCTCCATCTAATCGAGTAAAAGCTCCGTACGATGTCGTAAACTTCCACTTAGCACGTGCTCCGCTTATACACCTATTATAACGTAGTTTGTATGCTCTCCTTTTAGCGTCTTGTTATTTCTTCTAAGCCTTATATACCTCTGGCTCTAGAGCTTAATTCTAGATCTTAATAATTAATTTTAATTTATCTAATTCCTTCTTTATTTAAGGCTTCTAAATATAATAAGGGCCTTTAAAGTTATATGTAAAGCAACCCTAAAACATAAACTTAGAGTACCCCTTCTATTGTTCTCGTATACAGCTGCATATATAGGCCTTGTAAGGACGTCGCTATACCCGATAGCCCCCTTAACGGTGGCCTAAAATGATACTTGTCTTATCTGACCAAATTATAGCCTTCCAATCTTCTAAGGTCTAATAACGGTGGGCCAGTGCAAACTTATATTGTTTGGTCTTTATAGCTGCAGTTAATCCAGGCTTCCTTATTGGCTTTGTCTTACGGTAGCCGTACTTTTTAAGTATAGTTCAAACAGATAATATAGAGAGGCCCGTTTCGCGAGCAATCCTCCTAGTACTTTTTTTATGCCCGTAACGATTGTATATAACGGCGTTAATAACTTTTTGCTTAAGATTAGGAGTAATCTTTTTCTTACGCCCTGGGCGGGGCTTATCCTTAAGGTGGTTATTAAGGAGGACCTAATCTGCACGCTAGCTATTCTCTACTGCCCTTTTTAGCAGGTTGCCGATGTGTTTAGTGCTAACTCTGGTAACTTAAGTGATTGCTTTCAGAGGAGTACCTAGAGCCCTCATTACTACGGCCTGCGCTCTCGTTGCAAGGCCGTAGTAAGGCATTTTGGGCTCAAAAAAAAGCGTAGAAGATGTATAGAGGACATTGCAAGCGATTGAGTGAGTAGATTATATCAAAAAGTTGGTGTAGAGTTGCTTTTTACAAGCTCGAAGTCAAAAAATTGGTATTTTTGGTGGGGTCTTGGCACCAAACCCGCGCTTTTCCCAAATAGGAAGGAGAAATCTCTTTTCGCGCAATCCTCCGTATTTGGCTACTATAACTTCAGAAATATTTGTATATAGGCAATCTACCATACAATTATTAGTTTCAAAAAGCTTCATAACTTTTTAATATTAAGGCCTTTCGAAGCTCACTGCCAAGACAGGGAAACTCATACTAATCTATATAAGGATTTCTGCCTGAGAGGCGTCACTAGTAAGGCGCTAACAACCGGAATTGACGAGGTGGTGTAGAGCTCTGCTCGTGCATGCGCCCAACCGTCCACCCTACCCAGTATGCCCCCACCACCCCTCCCACCGACGATATTGCTGCTGCAGCTGCAGGCCCTATGCGACGTCTGGGTAAGTGGTGATTAATGTGTAGAGGCTTCGCTAATTATAATTCTCATCTAAGGCTTTCTAGAGCGCTTAACCGAACACTCGGCTTTAGATTAGATCGAGTACGACTACCAGATCAAGCGCCGCTAAATATGTACGCCGGTGAAAGCACGGAGCAACCTCAGATTGAAAAAACCTCAGATTGCAACCGAACACTCCCTAAATCAATATTGAAGTCTTGACAACTGGTTTAACTAAGTTTAACTGGTCTATTACTCTATACTAGCTTAGTAGATTATTATATTAAAAAATAGGTCCACTTAACTAGGGTCTAAGACCTACTAGTAACCCACTAGTAGTAACTTATACTAATAACTTATATACTATTCTATATATATATTATATAGATAATATATAAGGCTAAAGCATAGGTTAGCGGCGGATTTAATAGGTATATAGCCTTACTATTTATAAATCTAGCTATATATAAATAACCTATAACCTACCCGCGAAGTATATACGGCGTTATACCGGTATAGCATAAGGCTAAAGTATTGGGTCAGCGGTGGATTTAATAGGTATACTATTTTACCACCTATAAGTCTGGCTATATATAAATAACCTATAACCTACCTATAAGGTACTAGCGACCTACCTATATAAGCGAACTTTTAGAATATTTCCAGTAGTCTACTAAATTTAGGCGAGCCCTAAATAGACTAATTAAGATTTTCTATTCTGGGGATAGAAAATTACTATTAACTTAGTTAAATACGAGAAGTCTTAGTAAGTTAAATCTAACTAATTAGATAACTTTAACTAGCGGTTAAAGTTCCTTAATATCCTCGCGCCGTGCATATATACTACCTATTTCTCTATACGCAAAATTAAAACGCTCTTTCCCCTTTAATTTTTTTTCTTATTAAAGTTTTTATGGAGTTTTATTAAGGCTTAAGTATATAAAGAATTGGGGACAATCCTTTTTACAGGGGGGGCATTATTAGGTAAAACCTAAGTAGATAGTTATATAGCTGTAAGGTATGGGCGACCCTAGGGCGACCTAGGGGTAACTCGCCTATAAGGCACGTGCGCTATATATAAAACCCTTCCTTACCTCGCACACAGACTCCTCCTTTTCCCTTAAGGATTCGTCTATCTATACAATATACCCTATTATTCCATTATTAAGCTCCCTATCTATATCCTTACCTTATATTTAGTTGGAACTCTATAAAAGTTTATTAAGAGGCGAAGTCTTAAAGGACTAAAACCCTTAAAGGGAAGGCAATTATAATAGGCTCTCCTAAAAGGTATATATTAGATAAAACAGATAAAGGTTTTATTAATATTTTACTAATGTCCTAGGGAAGATATGGTTAGATAGATAAGGGGCGAAGGGTTTTATTAGTGTCTTAGAAGGATTATAAAGGGAGCTGGTTCTTTTCTAGAGAAGAACTAGCAATTAGTCTCTAAATAGAAGAGGTTAGAAAGCATTTGTTCTTTAATACATAAAGCTTATTCTACCTTTAACTTACCTTCGACTTACCTTCGACTTACCTATAACTCTTATTTTATACCATTAATTAGATAATTATACATTCCGGTCAAACTGGCCTCTTATACCCTATAAGGTATAAGAGTAAATTAATATAATAAAACTAGCTTCTCCTCTAACTACGCAGCTAAGACTTTACTCTACCTCTTTTAGTAGTCACCTTACTAAACTAAGTTAAGCATTAAATAATAGTACTAAATAGTACTAGTAACTTATATATATGTAAGAGTACATATATTAGATCCCGCCGCGCTTGCGACAAGTTCGCAAGCACTCCATGTCTTTTGGCCGAATGGCGACGTGGGGCGGGACACGTTACAATATAATATAAGGCTAAGAAATAGCTATTATAAAATATAGTCAATTTATATATAATTAAGCGGCATCCTCTAGAGACTATGTTCTACTATGTATAGCTAAGCCTTTCTATTAACTATTTTCTTCTGTAGTCTCTGTTAAATTTAGTATATCTCGACAAGTGTGGCCGGTGCGCGTCGGCCCTCCCTGCTAGCGCGGGCAGCCCGCAGTGCCACTGATCGCACCCATTCCGATCCAATTATGTTATACTTCTGGCAAAAGGTACTGATAGGAGCTATCGTGATTGATATCTTCATCAAGGCGTACAAGTATTATGAGTTGAACAAACTGTCAATAAAAAACCCTCAGAAAATATCCTACGACTGTCACCGTTGTAATAATGAAGAGTAGTGCTTGAGACATTCTCCTAATCGGACGATTCGATCCAAGTGCTTCCCATACCCTAGTGCTCGCTCCTGGTAGAGGAGTGATACCTCTTTGTACTGTTCCCGCTGGTATAGCAATCAAGCAGGGCAGCAGCAGCTTGTCAGCGTCGAGAGTGCTCCTTCCCAAGCGCCTTCTCCCTCCCTGCCAGTGCTCGTTGGTTCATCTTTTTCACCTGCTTCCAGCCAACAAAGACGCTCTTTCGGACTACTCTTTTCTATATTGGAGCTAGGAGCTCCCGGTAGCCGTATTTTACACATGTTCTCCTTTAGGCGCGTTAACATGGGTATGAAGGAAGCTAATCATTCGACTTACTAAGTTTCAGTCTTCTCCCACTCATGACCCGGGTGACTCTTGTCTGCTGTAAGTTTACACATAAAACAATAGTCGAAATCGGGACAAATCACACAATGAAACCGCGGACCGTAGATATCCTAGATAGTGAGCATAAATTCCTTCACAAAAGTATAGAGTGCTTACATGCTCGCAGCTATCACAAACAACACCTAGCACTCTCTCGGCTACTTTGGTAGACACTTTTTCCGCGAAAATTTGCGTGGCTTCTGATAGTGTATATTCACACGTGAACAGATCACTTCGCCAATTTCCCAACTCAGATAGAAGCTTTCGATTACCATGGAATATAGCAATGGAGTAAGGTGTCCACAAGGCCTGTGGCTCTGAAGTTCGGACAACATGTCCTTGGAATCCCCTATCAATTAATAATCGAAGAACTTCAGCATCCCCAATCCTGCACGCCCAATGTAATGGTGACCAACCATCACTCTCCTCAACGCATAGGCTAGGATGTTGTAGAATCCTTTGTACCGTTAAAGCAGAAGCTCCGGATGCCGCATACGATAAGATTTGGTCTCCTCTCATGTCCTTTACATTGATATCCATACCAAGTGCCAGAAGATTGTTTATAGTTTCGATGTGACCGCCCCTTGCAGCAAGGTGAAGAGCACTCCTTCCCTGGTCATCTCTTAAATCTTGGCCAGCTCTATTTCCCGTTAATAACAGACGTAGTAGCTCTGTTCGCCCATTAAATGCTGCCCCGTTATAAGCGTTGCCGTAGCGTCCCCCTTGCATGTTGGCATCTGCGCCCTTTTGTAGTAGCAGCTCGACGGTCTTGACGCGGCCTGAAATCGATGCCGCATGGAGCGCGGTGCTGTACCATCCACCTTGCGCGTTGACGTCCGCGCCCCTGCTTAGCAGCAGCTCGACGGTCTTGTCGTGGCCTCCATCTGATGCTGCCCGGAGCGCGGTGCCGAACTCTCCACCTTGCGCGTTGGTGTCCGCGCCCTTGCTTAGCAGCAGCTCGACGGTCTTGTCGTGGCCTCCATACGATGCCACCTGGAGTGCGGTGCCGAACGCTCCACCTTGCGCGTTGACGTCCGCGCCCTTGCTTAGCAGTAGCTCGACGGTCTTGTCGTGGCCTCCATATGATGCCGCCTGGAGCGCGGTGCCGTACCGTCCACCTTGTGCGTTGACGTCCGCGCCCCTGCTTAGCACCAGCTCGACGGTCTTGTTGTGGCCTCTAAACGATGCCGCCTTGAGCGCGGTGCCGAACTCTCCGCCTTGCGCGTTGGTGTCCGCGCCCTTGCTTAGCAGCAGCTTGACGGTCTTGTCGTGGCCTCTATACGATGTCACATGGAGTGCGGTGCCGAGCGCTCCACCTTGCGCGTTGACGTCCGCGCCCTTGCTTAGCAGCAGCTCGACGGTCTTGTCGTGGCCTCCATACAATGCCACCTGGAGCGCGGTGCCGTTACATCCACCTTGCGCGATGTCCGCGCCCTTGCTTAGCAGTAGCTCGACGGTCTTGTCGTGACCCTCAAGCGATGCCGCACAGAGCGCGGTGCCGTGCCGTCCACCTTGCGCGTTGACGTCCGCGCCCGTCTCAACAATCAACAGACTTACAATCTCGGTAAGACCACTCTGCGACGCATAGTATAGCGGAGTCGGAACTTCTGTGAACTTTCTTTGAAAACTAGACCTATTCCAAGGCTGATCTAGATCATATATTCGAATCCAATTCAAGTATGCACCTTCTCCAGTAGAGAAAAACTTCATAGCCAGACGATTTAAAGCTTCTGTCTTCTTTGTTACGGCTTGAGTATGAGTAATCCAGAATTTCGCTGAGTACCAAGCTAGCTTAAACTCTTGGATATTTCTATTAGACAGAGAATCCGGTACTTGAAATTGGAGAAGATACCCGAGGCAGCTCTTCGCAAGAAATTCATTACAAGTAGTTTCTTGTATGCTATACCATTTTGCTCGGCCTTGACGACAGCGCTCTGAGATAAGATATTCCTTTACAGAGTAATGAGCTAAAAGAACAGTTCTTTGTGTCGACTCCGACGTTTCCATGCCAGAGTTTTCTGTTGTGGCTAGGGTAATGAGGCTAGAGCATATTGTTAATATATCCGATGGATCTTCGAGTACTTCCTGGCTATCAAACGCGGGATCGCGTTCAACATCAATAGCAACTACTTCAGAGATCTCTTCTACTAGAAGCGGCCTAGAAGAAAATGCCAGCCAACGTAAAATACGGACAGCATACTCGTAGTAATCGTTGTGGATAGAGCATAGAATCCGTTCGTAGGTGGCATCTAGTGTTGGTGGTAGGTCTGCCAGGGCTTTCCGCAACATTGCGCGATTTAGACATCTTCCTAATGCGTCCAGCTGGCACATAACCCATCGAAACCTGTTATTACTATTAGCGTTAGAATTTAACAACGGAGAAGCGAATATACATACATCCCGTGGGCTCCCTCCGTTAGTCTAGCCTCGATTTCATGCCTAATATCAGGGTCTTTCTGCCATTTCTTTAAGCCCTTATCATTAGATAATCTTTGGCAAACGTATTTATTAATGTCTCTATCCACTAATTTGCTTTCGAGACATATTGTACTCCGCTCATCTACGATAGACTCCAATGAGTTCTCGATGTCTTGTTCCCTTCGGCTCGTGACGAGGATATGCAGATTCTCAAGCCGCCATCCGGCTATTCTTTCGAGAAGACCCATTAACACGGCTCGATCAGCACACTCATCTAAAGCGTCGAGGACAACATATGACTGTGGGAACCCTAGGAGCATCTGATACAGCACTTCTAAAAGGGCATCTAACGATGGTTGTCGCTGTCCGTTCCCACAGGAGGAGAAGAGCGCCTCGAGGGTCGTAGGTATCTTGACACACTGCTGCGAGAGCTGGGATATTAATGATCGGATCATTAATTCTGGGAGTTGCTTATGTGAGTCGTTGAAGTCGAAATAGAAGTACGTAACTACCTTTCCAGGGTTATCAGCACAGTATTGGAGGATACTTTGGAGGATGGTCGAGCTTAGAATAGTTTTACCGCATCCCGGAATCCCATACAGCCAGAGAAATGAGAGAGGATCTGTCTTCCACTGAGCATATTCGTCGCTTTCGAGAAACCAGAGACCGGTGTCGGCTTGGCGCTGTTTGAGTGCTTTCTGATAATTAAGAGACGGATCTGGCGGAGACAACCATTGATAAATATTCATTAGTCTCGCATCTAGAGCTTAATAATCAGCGACGGCAATATGCCGAGGAGATGATTTACGCACAAGACGAACCTTGTAGCCCTTTAAAGTCTTCCCGGTATTCACCCTTTGCAGATTTCTCGATCTCCTCCCGGAGCCGAATGAACGCCTTTTCCTTCCCTTCGCCATAGATGAGCGGCATATGGATGTCGAAGATGCCTAGTAGAGAATACGCCTTGTCTTCTTTGCGCGTGGTTTTACGCTTTGCTGCCCAGGACATTCGCTCGGTGACGCTGAAATTAGACAAAGGATTTCCTCGAAGAGCTTGAACGTCAATCCCAGTTATCTCATAGACTTGTTGTTCCATTGATATTTTGTTGCCCAGTCGCCCGCCTTCTAAAGAGAAGAATTCGACCGATTTAGGAGCGATAAGCTCTTGAAGCGTCCAGCCCCGAGTGAACCATCTACTCTTCCGAAAAGCCAACTCCCATGTTGATCGAGATAAGTGATTATATTCGTCACTGTCACTTCTTGAAACATCTGAAAGGTATACGTAGCATTTGGCCGCCTCATGGTACCAGCAAAACATAGAGTTGATCGCTTCCGTAAGCTCGGCGCTGCTCGATTTATCGATGCAACAAGTGTCGACCCAGAAGTATTGGAGGCCATCGTTAGCAGCTTGTTTTGCACAAAACTGGATTTTGGCATACCCAGCCTTGTTCTTGCCGGTATGGTCCATTAGGTCTTTAAAGGCGACCTCATCGTCATCAACCCCCCAAGTATGCGAAAGAATGGCATATTGAGGAACACTGTCCCCAAAAAACTCAGTCAAGCTGAACTCGCCAGAGGCTTCAAGTTTCAAGAGACGCATATTTGTGCATAGATTTCGGGGCAGAAAAGGAGGGATATTTACGAGACAGTCGCGAACACGACATGCCTCGTTAGTGGAAGATACTCACAACGACGGATTCTATGTCGTTGAGGATCGTAGATGCTCGGAGTGGAGATTGGGAATGAACAGGCGGATATTAAGCTTTTTGATTGAAGCGGGCTGCGATTTGCGACTGAGTAGTAGGATAAGGCGTTTTCGCAGGCTCAGCCACTATGTCGAATTGGGTACGGTTTAGTAAGCGCACCTCTTGCTTAACGTGTTCCACCAGTGAGCTGCGCTGCGCACCAAAAATCACACCAAAAATCAGAAAATTCGAACCTTAATATCTTAACAACGACTAGGTAATAAATTCTAAAATTTTAATATATTATGTGCAGTGCCTAAATCTAAAAGTTATTAAAATTTTTAAATGCTAAAAGCTTATAGTTTTTAAAATAGTAGTTTTTTGGCCCCAAATTTTACCTTTTTCCTTAATATCTTAAGAATTTTAAAAGTTTTGCTCTTAGAAATTTAATAGCCTCTATTTCTAAGTGCTATCTATTACCTATTAAAGTTTTAGAATTTATTACTTAGTCATTGTTAAGATATTAAGGTTCGGATTTTCTGATTTTTGGTGTGATTTTTGGTGCGCAGCTTACTGGGGTGCGCAGCTCACTGGTGGAACACGTTAGTCGCAACAGCCGTGCCATATCATAGCAATACGATCAAACGGCAGCCTTAGGTTATCTTACACTCTTACACTAGAATTTGTTGAAGAAAGCTCTCTTCCAATGTTATGATGCTTACAGCCGAATTGATACTACTTGTACGAATTCTCTAAAGAGCTCTCATTAGCGCGGTCAAAGCTACGATCCACTTTGCGAAGGAGATAGGACGATTTTGCAACCGAACAGTCCCTCCCGAGAAATATTTCAAGAAAAAGGTCTCTGCTTGTGTTTTTATCTTCAGCATATTTTTGACTCCAAACTCAAAGCGTTGTTATCCCGTCGATCAAACATGTGTGGATGTATCCCTTGCACCGATGGCGTCCTATAAAATGTGGCCCGTGCACACAGTCAAGAACATCAAAACTTTCTTGCGCACGCTGTGGACAAAAAAGTTGGTCGAAAACACGCGAGATGCCTGCACCCACCTCTACCTACCTAAATTTGTATGCGCACACATGAATGCACTTATGCGGCTTATAGTAATAATTAATTTAGTCGTTATTTTAAGGAGTATATAGGCGAGATGGGTACATTTATGCGTGCGCATACAAATTTGGGGTGGGTGCGGGCATCTTGCGTGTTTTCGCAGTCCTAGTGATGCGGCAGAACGACTTACCGCCCATACAGACTTGCGGAGGATAGGCCGGATAGGCCTCTCGGATAATAGACCTATCAGCTAATAGTATCCGGAGACTATCCGGATAGTCTCCGGATAGTCTTGGCAAAATCCCCTCAATATGCTTACACTTGTGATGCACCCCCCAATATTAAATAAATAATTTATCTATTGGTATAGATTTATAGAG
>Ga0307507_10000616_pt1 | contig 77128 bp, 34 predicted proteins | sample 7_EM_MG_FD_207223 | JGI IMG/M metagenome (GOLD analysis project Ga0307507, IMG submission 207223) | Populus trichocarpa ectomycorrhiza microbial communities from riparian zone in the Pacific Northwest, United States - 7_EM | ecosystem: Host-associated > Plants > Roots > Unclassified | place...
GAGCTTGCAGGACTTGGCAGGAGTTAGTGCGCTTGTCTGACTGGCTCAGGAGTTCGCAGGTGTGGTGCTAAGGAGTAGCGCTGCGCCGTGGCGCAATTTCTCCCCGGGGGTCTGATTTATGAGATAAAATGCTAATTGTTTTTTATTCCAAAAAAATTCCCACCTGCCTCTACTTGTTCAGGCACTAATATAAACGCAGAGACTCCAGATGGGGAGAGAGCACCGCATCTTGCCGTAAAGCATGATGACATCGCTCTGTAGGGATGCTCTTACATTCGGAATAAATAAAAATATGCTGCAACTCATCACATTATACCACTCGGTATAATAGCGTGTGGATGGTTTGCCTTTTAGCTAACGAAGGGGGCCTTGGTGTCTACTACAAATTAAGCGACTGGTTTTCAAAAAACTAAGTAGATTGTATAGTACCAAACAAGCTATGGCCGCCCTGTGATTACCTATTCTATCGTCGCACTCAGACTCATTCCTGGCTCAACCCTGTATAGTCCAAATCCTTATAATATCTCTCAACATCTGGATTGTCAAGATCCTTATTATAGTCTAACTTTGAAATGCTCGGTTGCCGAATACTATCGACATCTATCAAATTCTTCGAATCGCTACCTTCATAACACATTCGCTTCGCATCCTTCCCCCTTGGCGGTTTGCTAGGCGTATCTTCAAAACTTTGCCATTTCCGCTTTATCTCATTTGCAATCTTGGTCCCGCACCCGGTTGATGATTGATTGGCCACAGCATTTTCATCCACACTGTGCGTTGCTGAATTAACTACAGCTTGGGATTTAATTGACGATGGCGTTATAGGGTAGACTTCCTTGACGTCTCCTAAGCCAGATTTCTGGTGGGCCCGATCGATTGTGCTGGGCGGCAGACTCGGAGTTGTCGGTTGTAAAGGGGTGTGGCCAGGGGTCGAGAGTGCATCACGCTTCCTGCAGCGCTGTTCGATGAGATGTTTGTACTCAAGCACCTTGGGATCGGTTTGATAGTATCTTGTTATACTATCTAAGTGATACCCCCTACGGAGAGGGTCTGGCGAATCGCGCAACACGTCTCGCCATTCTGGCCAACTGAACAGATTACCTTGCTCTAACGGTAATCGGACATTCAGATGCTCCGTTTCTCGATCATTAATTTCAATATCCGGCGGGAGGAACTCGATCAGATGGTTTTTAGAGAGGGTACGAAGCATAAGACAGCACCACATCTCTAGTAAGTTTCGGAACAGAAGTTGGGGGCTTACCCCAGGGGGCTTATTGCTTTCTGAACTCGGTGTGTATGCAAGAGTTATGAAATGATCGTCACGGCTCTGTTCCAGAGCATAGTAATGGAGTGACTGATTCATTCTTCGGTATCGAAAATTCATGTGCTCTTTTAGACGCTCCGCGAGGTTATTTGCCTGTCCCACGTAAAATCTTTTGGTGGAATAGTGGTCGATAATAATGTGGAGGTAAATGGCTGCACTAGAATATCGTAAATCCGTATTTCGTTGCCTAAGAGCTATTATTTAGGATGGCTTCGGATGAAGGGCGCAAACCCCTCAACAGCAGTACAAGCACTCCTCAAACGGTATATCTCTATATATAAGAAGAGGGATAATTTCTAGAAACCGAAGAACGACTCTAGCCGTACTAAATTTCACGTATCGAAAAAATAGTATAAGGCTAACTAGTGAAGCAGTGCGACACTACCCACCACGTAATCTTGGTTTTTTTTAAATAAAAAGTTAGCAGAACTGACTTACTTCTCAAGAGAACCGAGATTTTGCGCATCAATCGAAGTAAGTACATCTATCCGAACGCATCGATACAAGAGCTCCTCAATTTGTGGAGTGTTGTGGAGTAACTTGGAATATTTCATATGATACCGGCAGTCCGGTGATTCGAGCTTCGACAGCAAACACGAAAGAACTCTCCTTGAATCGCTGCTCGTCACAGATTGAGCTGGAGCTGCCGCCATTGAGACTCCTTGATCAATGTTGGCGATTAGGGCAGAGAAACGAGTGCTATTGAAGTTCGGTGTTAGCTAAAGGGCGAGAAGGTATAGCAAGATGGAAAGGGGAGGTGACGGGGTCCTGTTTGTAGCACCGGCTGGGGAGGCTGTGCCTCGATCGTGGCTGATGTGTCACACCAACCACCACATACAATACTTGCTAGTTCTGCCTCTATGCCTCAAGTTAGGGAATAGTATGAAGAGGGAAATCTACTTACAGATTTGTAGTGTGATGACATAAAAATAACCATAAACTAAAATTTGCTAATCGTTGCGCTCGCATTTACTGAGAGAATTAGCGCAGAGCTAGGGTTGTATACGGTCTCGCCTAAATCTAGACAGCTATTCCCCTCGTTACTTGTTCATTGAGGGGGTAAATGTGCAGGTGACACGTGGCAAGCGCTTAGCTTCGTTGAGGAAATGGAGGTTAACATGTGATAGATATTGACTTACTATGGCAACCAAGTTCCAATACTACGTCTTTTTAACTCGCGTTAGCCTCTTCTTGGTCACCTCTCCTCTGACATCGCGACTTACTACCCTATTCTGTTCGGGATCTACGCACCTTCCAGAGGTTGAACCCGCCAGCCACAGCTGCTGCTGGTTTTAAAACACGCAGCTTATGCCCGACGCACTCTTCGTCAACGTGCGTTTTGGCGGTTGAACGGGTTTGGGGACAATTGCGCGCTGTGGCCGGGCGTTGCCCGCTTTATCTCGTTCCTGGATATTAAAGAAATGGGTAAGGAATTAGTAATTAATAGCTACTCTCCCCAAAAGTAGGCTACTAATCCTAGATTTACGTTCTAGAAAGCGGGTATTTTATAAGGGCGAACCTCGTTACATAGACCCACTCCCATAGGAAAATTTTTATGAGGTTGTCTTATATAGGGCCTAAACACTAATTCGCCTATACACCTTATATTTAACGTGCTAAAGTAACACGGGCCGGCCCCTTTCCCCCCTACTATAGCCACCCTTATCTGCCATCTGCGGTATGCCTATAGTGCGGTGATTGTCTGTAGCGCGACAGCTCGCGGTACGTCTGCGGTGAATTTATGGTAGTTGTTGTCTATAGTAGACCAGTTGTCTACAGTGCAGTGTAGTGTATTGTGGTGGTGGTGGTGGTTGTCTGCGTCTGCGGTGCGTCTGCATATTGTGGTTGTTGTTGTTGAGGTTATTGTTGTCTACATCTGCGTCTGCGGTACGTCTACGGTGCGTCTGCGGACATCTGCGATGCGTCCGTGGTACCCCTGCTGTGTGCCTACAGTGTGGTGGTTGTCTGCAGCGCAATAGCTATAGACTGATTGTGGTAGAGGTTGTGGTAGGTGTGTCTGGTATCAGGCGTCCAGTGACGTGTCTTTAGGGGCTGTATAGCCTGCGGCGCCATAGCGACGACGGAGGACGAAAGGGAGGCGACGGCTAGTGATGAGTATACGGCGTATCCGGGGACCACTGAGGGGAAGAACGGAGTCCAGTGAGGGAAACTGTGTTGTTAGCGGTGAAGTTTGATAGGTGAAACCTCACTGACTTTGGATATAATGCTCCTGCAAATTGGAAATGATGGATGTTCAGATTGGAATTTTTTTTTTGCTCTTCTTTCTTATTCTTTCCCTTTATATTTCTGATCCTGGTATCGGTACTGTTGCTGCGTTTGCGCGTTTCGAAACAACTTGATAATGCTAATTTAATATCCTAATATAATATCACTATCTAACGTAGCTTATAGGCTTTTGACGGTTGGGGGGCCTTTGACGGATGATCTTACCGCTTCCCTATTTAAGCTTAGGCAGGGATCAAGCTGCGTCAGCCAAAGCGCTTGCGATCGCTGCGCAATTGACGGCAGAGGCATCCACTATTACATTTGAGGCAGCAACGGCTCACTCAAAGGCCTTGATTATATAAAACTAAAGCTTCATTTTATTAATATCGTAGATAATGCTGCATGATGGGTTTTATTAAGAAAATGCCTGCAATTGAGCATTTGAGGCATTAGTTTTGATGTTCAAAACCGTCAAAAGCCCATAAGCTACGTTGTTATACTCTGATCCGCTGGCCCACCAACTCGGTTCTACGCTTTTGGCCCGCCTTACACCCCGAAGTATTCCTTGACGAACGGAAAGGCGGGCGTGGCCACTCCAAAGTAAATGGCGTATGTTAAGTTTCATTATACCAGCAGAGCAATAACAGCGGGATAAGGGCAGGGGTGCACGGTTTTGGATGCCGCGGTCAGCTGCAACCATCTCAGCTGCGACCATCTCACGACGTAGAATCCTGAGACGGATAAAGGCTTCTCACAAATATTCGGGGCATTCACCACACCTCACAGAGGCTCAGAAGAGCCTCACGAGCAGCAATTGTAAATAAGGGACTGATTATCGCATAACTACGTTACGCATCCCCCGGCCCTCCCTATCTGCTAAGATGGTCTGTCTGTCCCATCAGCCCGCCCCCCTACAAAGAATCCATACATAGAACAAGCCCGCCAAGCAGCCCATAGTGGCATTACCCTCTTTTTCTCTTTCCATCCTATCCACGACGCACCAACTAACAGCCATCTTCGCGATTTCTTTATCCATCTCAATCTCTCACGAGCTAGAGGGGAAAAAAAGCCCGTGGGCCAGCTCGACGGCATTCCAACGCTTGCGAACCGCACCAATGAGTTTAACGTGGAAAAAGGCTTCTAACTAGAAGGTAGTAGAAGAAAAAAAATTGGCGAAGACACAGACGTGACCCGCTTGCAGCTCGGCCTCTCCGGTCCGGTTCCTGCATTAGAAAAAAAAAAAAAAAAGGGAAAAAAAAGGGCAATAAACACCGGAATATCTACTCCGCATGGAAGTATGGAGAGCTTGAAAAGAGGTTTGAAAAAAAAGGGGAACGCCCTCAACGCCATTTTCCAAGTGCCGGATCATAGTCGTAATGGTGATCGCGAAGAATCAGAGGTATCGGGTTCAGTGCTAATGTGAATGAATAAAGAGAAAGGGGGCCAACACTGGAAACTCCAAGATATGTGTGAATGTTTATCAGACAGCCTACTCCGCTACCCGGCACCTGCTGTGCCCATAGGGCTCTGTTTTTGGAACGCTGGTGACCGATAGCTGTGCCTGTTTGGAGACCCGTTTCGCTGACTCTCTGATGACCCCGGCACAGGATTTGCATATGGAAGGTTGGGAGTAGATAGGTCGTAGTGATTTTGTGGTGGGGTGTTGTGTGTGCTTGATGGCTTATATGTCATGTTCTGATTTCCAGGACCACCAACATGGCGGACTGAGCTCTCAGTTTGCCATGTGTGAACGTTGTTGTCAACCTGAGTGATGACGGGATTTGAGGAGTTCCCTTCTCTCGATCGCGGCGCTTGCTGGTTGGGTGAGACAGTGCTTGCTTGGGGGACTTTGCCGGCTGTTTCCCACCGCCTCATTATCTCTTTCGTTGTAAGTTCTTGTGAGCCATCGTCGTTTAGCAAGGCTACGATTTCGTCGGGAACCTGTCAAAATGATTAGCTAGAGTTAACAGATTGCTGTTGCTAAGAAACCTACGCAGCACATGTCATCGTTGCATTCTATCAAAGTGTAGACGACCCGGATGGCTGCTTGGTCTGGCTTTTCATCTACCAGGTCGTTGTTTTCTCGGAGAATATTTGGCGTGATGACGGTAGCAAGATTCCAGATGTCCATCTTATTGCCATTTTCTTCATCTACCGTGTGGAAAGAGGATACCCAGTTGAGGAACAGGAAGAGAACCTCCATTGTGTCTCGGTGGGCTTTTGGCAAGAGGCAGCATGTTAAATGAAGAACGCGTTTTCGTTTGTCCTCGTCGGGAATTTCTAGGTACTCCATGTCAGCTTCATTCTATCCGCAGGGACGAAACAACATTTCCTAGCACTTACTATTGGCAGTCATGAATAATCGGTATAGCTTTAATGTCAGGACTGGGTCTGGCATGTACCGTAAAAACCGTTTAAGCAAATTTGCAAGCATCACTGGGGTTTCTTTGTTGAGATCAACAGCATCTCCACCTTTCGCATCGATTTCTTCCTGAAGTTCTCTCAGAGTCTTGAGGTTGCCGTTCTTTCGGAACACGCCTTCAACGGACATATCCATATTCCGCATGGCAGAGACAGCGTCTTGAAGCAAGGCAGGAACCTTTAGAGTTCCGGGACCCACTCCGTCCGACTCCGCACCGTATTTCTCAACAAGGAACTCAAGACTTTGCCGGAATACAGCCTTCTCAGACACGGGCTTATCAGTACCGGATTTCTTTCCCTTGCCGCCTTTGCTCTTATCATTCTTGAATGCCTTTCCAATCCCGAATTTACCCCAGAAGGTGGACCTCTTGGTTTCGATTAGATCTAGAAGCTCTCCCTGGTTGTACTGGCTATCATCTAGGAGTAGCCCTAGTTGCAAGACAGCATAGCTTCGGAGTTTGAAATACTCTAGGGGTGATAGTTCTGAAAAGTAGGTTTTGGGTCGTGAATGGTCACCAGACGATGGTTGTTCCAACTCTTGTCCCCCCGAAAATTCCCGTCGATGCCCGTTCAGAAGCTTTGGTTTTGGTCCTTGTCCCATCATGTGTCCTCCTGCAGACCTGAAGGCGTTCGGCCGCTGATCTCTTGCTTGTTCTACTGCAACAATTCTTGAAATATCGTCAAGGGCGAGTGAGTTAACCCCTAATGTGAGTTGACCTCCTAAATCTCCATTCGCATCACGTTCTTGCACAATCTGCATCCCCCCGCGTGACTGTGAGTCGTCTGGCGAGCCTGGTCGTACAGCTTCAGGTCCGTCTATTATTCTTGATGTGCGGGCACGCTTCATCGTAGTCGAAAGGTGCTTATCTAAACGTGTCGAGCGCAATCGCCGCATATCACCCAGGGTTTGCTCGTAGGATGACCCCGCTTGGCCATCGACGCCACTGGAGCCTGCAAACGACTTCGATCGTGTGTCTGAGCGCAACGGAGTCTCAAGCTCGGAGCCGGTCGGGGTTAATCTGTGGCCCTGAGAAGAGTCATAACCGGCCAGATTTGGATCGTCTGAGAAATGGATGGTGAGTGAATGAAAGGAAATGGGGAAGGGCAAGGGGCAGATTGATGAAATGTTGAATAATAAATACTATGTAGGATAACTTTAGGGTCGAACTTACCAGAAGTATGGGGCAGAGCGCCGCTGCTACGCAACGTTGCTAAAAGCCTCGCGTGAGCAACCTTGAGTAGATGCACGTACTGCCTTAACTTAGATACGGGCATGAAGCCGCCTTCTGCGTCCGCGACCTTCGTTGCGCAGTTTTTGCAAAGGACTTTCTGAATCGAGTTGCTCCAGCGGGCGTCTATCCATTTATCACGCATGTCAAAGCTGCAGTTCTGACACACCATGCACGTGTATTGAAAGGACCTGTTGCTTTTCCTTAGACACTTGTCTTCAACCTGGATGTCGCAAACAGGGCAGGTGTCTGCCCAACGAGGAACGTAAATGGCTGATTCAGCCACATAGTCGATATTCGCTTCCGCTTCCAGCCTTTCATCGAGAGAGTTGATATGTGCAAGGAAGTCATCGAGGCCTTTGGTGTTGCCCGTCTCCCTCTCAAGTTTGAGGGACCCCTGGAGACAAATGCGAATAAGAAGTTTCAGGTAGTGGGCAAGTCCAGTAACCAATGACAGCAGCTCCTGGGTGACGCCGAGCCGTCGAACGCCTGTATCCTGGGACTGTGCTAGCAACTGGAAGAAGGCTACAACTTTCTTACACAGAAGCTTCGCCTCGCGGGAGTATGTGAGACCTGAAAATAGAATAAAGTTAGACCCTAAATGGTTCAACAAGAACAACGTCACAGACTAAAAATAAGAGTACCTTTTGGCGTGTTCGCAGATAATAGGCCGTCGAGATCATCAGCGGCTGTGAACAGGAGGTCGACGTGCACGATGAATTTCTTGGCGGCCATGACTCCATCAAAATATACTCCGTTGCTCACGTGCAGTAGCATGTCTGATATGCACGTCGCGGATTTCTCTTCAAACGCTGACAGGGTTTTCCAAATCCAGTTTACTTTCGTCTCCACTTCCTCCTCTTGCTTGCGTACGGTATGCCTGATTTCATCAGTGGCGTCCCCCTCCACCGTTGTGTCCTCGATTAACGGCTGCCCGGTTGAGTGTAGTCGGACATTCCAGTACTTGTGAATCATGTAGCACTCCGGATGCCAATGCTGGTTCTGTCCGTTGCGGAAGATCTCGACGAACTGCTTCAGAATGGAAGTCTGACAGCCATTGCACCGCTGCGCGAACTTGGTGGAATAGTGGAAATGGCAGTACACGCTTCCTTCATGCTCATAGTAAGAATCTTGTGCCCCGAAGACCGTCGGGCAGATGGAACATGTAAAGTGTTCGATGTGATATTTTCTGTCGAGCGCAGTTATGTATGAGCCCCGAAGAGCAGCCCCGCATTCGAAGCAGAGCAGGTCCAGACGTCGAAAGTAATCCGTTTCGCAGAGAGGGTACTGATTCGGAGGCTGGTCGGGGACTGGGAAAAATTTTGAGGCCACGATTCTGTCACAGTCCTAGCGAGAGTCAATAAGGATAATGCCAAGGAAGGAGTTGTTAGATGGAGACCATACATGACATGTGAAGCACTCCAGGTGATATGTATCACCGAGTGCTCTAACGAATTGCCCAGTTAGACTTTCTCCGCATTTCCCACACATTCTTGAACCGCTGGGTCTCCTGCTGCCACTGGATTTGGATTTGTCCCTTGGCGCTGCCAACTGGTCCTTGTCCGATCCGTCTCGATCTTGAATTGGTGATACATTTTGCTGCGTAAAGTCGCGGCCTTGGGTATCTTCCCCGGCCCAGTTACGCTGTGTGTTCAGGCCGGGTGCTTGTGTATCTATGTATTGATTTGCAGGTCGGTTGGCAGATGGCTCCTGTCGCGGATCGTAATTCTGCTGTTGACGAAACGGCGCAGAACTTGCAGGTAGGTCGTGTGGTGTGCCTTGTCCTTCCAGTGAAGGGTGGCTTTCCACTGGACTGGCCATAATGGCTGTGGGTCAGCGCTATTCTTTGCGCGATAGATTAAGGTTGAGCGTTGCGCGGAAGCTTGAAAACGTGGGGAACGCAGGTACCGGTCGTGATGGATCTAGGAACGGGCCGATCGAAGGCGCACGCGCAGCTAGTCTTGACCGAGTGTGTTTGGGCGAAGCACGGAGACTATTAGAGTGGAGTTGGAAGATATCGAGGGGGGACACGCGGGCAAAGAGTGGGAGGTTGGCCGCAGCGGTATTTTGCTAAGACGGGTGCTGCGCAGGGGACCACGGGCGGCAAAGTGAGCGGCGGAGGATTGAAGCGGAGCAGTCAGTGGGAGAAGGTCGCTCTTGTGGTCCAAATAATTCTACAGATATGGCTGGCTGCGGCATAGACGATGTCTTGGAGTCAGACTGAAGGTTCGATTAAATGAGGTCCTCTTCGAGCTTTGGGGGGTCTAGCAGTCGATGCGAATCCTGAATTGGATGGAGGCTGAAATGCGATGGAGCCGAGAGAAGACAGAGGGAGAAGACAACTTTCAACTCGGCGCACAAGGTGGCAGGGGGTTGCGACGACCCGCCGACCAGCATGGAGGAAATTCTTGCAGAGTTGGAGGTGTGAGGTGTTCAATGCGGAGACGCTGTGTGAGGCTTGGGGGAGCAGAACACTTGGATACATCCGTGCGCACAGCCTTATTCGGCTTCGTATTATTATCGACTGCACAACTGGAACTGCACCATTGACTATCAACAGGATTGACCACCGCCAGCGCGCTCCTTCAGCGAGTAACTATGCCGTGAGATGGAGCGTGAAGGCCTTGTCCTTGGCTCGCACCGGAGTACACTGACGGTGCCTCAGGTAATAGTGCGCGCCACATATGAAATAAAAGGGACATGCATGTATTGGGAACTTCTCCAGGCGAATTTCATCACTGCTCCGTGTTCCAATTCTTCATTAGCAGCCTCCTACAACACTCACTTTCGAGACTAGCCATTGAGCGCTTCACAATAATCTATTACTAGCAGCAGCTCGAATGCCCAAACAAACATCAATCGAGAAAGGCGTGGTGCATTTTTATTTCCATACCGCCCGTTCCCTAGCCTCATGCTCTGCAGTCCTGTGCTGCCGCCATTGTCTTGGCATCGCCTTCCGCTCCACCGCTATGAAAGCCTCTACGATGACAGGTGTTGCGACAATGTCTACCGTCATCACAATAGCCTATTCAAATATATCTCTTATCTAGGCGACGCTAGTAAAATTCGCCGCGTTCGACTCGGCTGAGGAACAAAGCCGTCCAGCACCAACGTGCGGTATTTCTCCTCCGCCATCCTCCCCATCGTGTCCACCCTTAACCTCGCCCTCACCACCCATCTCCCACCTCCAAAATCCACGACATCCATGGCGACCGAAGAGGGCGCCCCCCGTGCACCCCCGCAACCGCCCGTCTTTCGCGCGCCGAAGCAGGTCTCGCGTCCCAAGGAAGTCATCACCGCTGATGAAGAAATCGGCACCGAGCTCAAGCTCGGCGAGTTCCAGAATGTAGTCGCCCTCTCCGTCTCCGAAGCCCGCGCCGTCATCACCGCCGTGCATGGCGCGCGGCGCAAGAAAGATCCCTCATCGAATCCGCTCGGAGGAGACAAGATACACAATGACTCCGAGTAAGTCGTGGCTTCTGGCCTCTTGGATGGAATAACGCGCGACGGGAGGCAGGGACCGCTGAGCAGCGCATTACCCTGGCAGAAAGCGCTAACGGCTTGCCGTGGAATGCAGGCCCATCACCAAATTCATCGAATACATGGAAATGTTTGCGCGCTTCAAGCAGACCGAGAATCTGCACGCCCTGTCCAACGTGCTGGATTCGCATCCGGAATTTGCGCCGGTAGAGCGAGCGCAACTAGGTGAGTCCTGCCCGACACCGCCTCAAACAACCACCAGTCCTAGGATTTCCAGACTTTTCTTAAGCTAATACATGTCTCTACAGGCTCCCTCTGCTGCGAAACTGCCGATGAAGCCAAGACTCTAATCCCGTCCATCGCGAATAAAATTTCTGACGCCGATTTGCAAGAGATGCTTGACGAGATGCAAAAACTACGCCAGTTTGTTGACTAAATCCCTCACGCTTTTTGGTAAAAACTATGACGGCAAAGCGACTAGGTTGAGGTCTCAGGATTGGAAACCGAGGAAAAACAGTCTGGATTGAGAGCAGGGGGGCAGGGAGAGAGAATGAGATTGTAGGATATGAAAAATTGGGATACGTTGTAAAAGGCAGAAGCGTGGCATACTACTCAAATACGTTGAGTAGAGTAGGCGTTAAAAAGGGGTTCAGGTCCATGGTCAGGCGTTGAGCGGTATGATGCAACGATAGATTTATATCTAGAACCGGACGAGAATAGGAAATTCAATCATATCATATTACACCACACTATCCAATCACCTGTACAGGAACAGAGCTTTCGCAATCCGCGAATTCTTCCATTCATTCACGAGTATACGTACTATATACAAGTGCCTGCCCTCTCATAACTTAGTCCAAACTTTTCCTCTACACTTTGCTCTTTCGGTTGTGCACCCCGCGATATTAAGATACAAAAAGCACCCAAGATCCATTTGCATCCAATTCGAGGCGTCAAGGAAAGTTTCCCCAAGACAATGGAGAAAGCAATAGGAAATAATAATTTGCCGCCCACGAAGGAATCCAGACTGGGGTGGAAGCAAGCTAACACGTAGCAAGTTGGTAATAAAAAAGAAGTGATAAAAGAAAAGTGATAACAGTGATCAGTCTGCCCAAGTAATTTCCGGATGTGTAGAAGTAAGTGAGTGAAGGTTCCTGCCAATAATGACCAGATTGCAAGATGTACTATCCAGTCTCTCAAACAAACAAAATGAAAAGTAGTGATTGAGCTCGCAATGTCAACTTTAGACTTCTGGGCCACCCAGGCTCAGGGGAGATGCAATTGCACCCTAAACGAAAACATGTAGTGCACTTCCCAATCTTCCAAGTAGCCTGAACGCCCTACGATACGCATTTGTTTGTCACGCAGGACACCACCAACACCTTGCTCAAACTGATGACAAGGAAATAAAATAAATGTGGGGCAAAGAGAGAGGAGACCTATATAAATGCAGCAATATAAAAGAAGGCAATGCAATTTCATACGCAATCTAATAGGGATCCGTAAAAGGTATGGCTAGTGGACTTTACAGGTCTGGAGTAGCGGAAGCCTTCGGAGTCGGGTCGGGATCCATTGCATCTGTATGTTGTGACTTAGGAGTGAGATCCATTTCAATTTCTTGGACCGTTTCACCAGGAACTTGCGGGAAGATTTCAGGTGGCGTAATAGAGACTAGCTTAGCCTCCGGGGTTCTGAGGCTCTGTTCCTCAGCCACCCTCTCCTCCGAAATTGATGGCGGAGGCGAAGAAGCTAGTGTATCTGATGCTGTCAAATCCTCCACTGAGATAACACTACCACGACTATTCGTGCGCAGCATTTCTATCCCAAGTTTGGAGGACGATTTAGGCCGTACCTTAGGGCTTTTTGCTCGCACATTTACGTCTCCTAATTCTTCGTCCTCATCGTCACCTGACTCCGCAGATTCGTGCCTTCTCGTTTCCAAGGACCGACGTTTCGCGCCGACCGGCTCGACGGACCGTTGTCTCCTGATCAACGCAGGAGCAGAAGCCTGGTGCGGTTGGAGGTCATGTGGGACAGGCAACGCTTGCCCCATGTTCTTGGGATCGACATGGCCCAAGGGTTCTTCGGATATTCCAAGACCGCCAATCATGCGTGCAAGATCCCGATCGCGCCAGTCGTCCACGTTGTTTCTGTTGATAATAGCTGGCACATCATCGCTGCGACTATCCGTGTCCCCAAAGAAGCTGGAGCTGATGGAGTCTTCCCTGCTAGAACCGCGGTAACTACCTGAAGGCATTGCTGGGAATCCCGAAGAGTTGGACGTCGGGCTATCTTCCTGGCGGGTCGACTCTTGGCGAAGGTTTGATGGCACTATTGACGGATGTTGGCTTGGAGTCCAATTTGACGGAGGCGGTTTCCATTGGCACAGCTTGCTCATTATGTCTGTCAACTTGGTAATCGTTGGAGGCTTTTCGATCAGACCATCAAAGTGATGAGGCGCTTGGAGTTCCTTCAGATAGCCAGTTACAGCAACAATTGGTGTGTGAGAGTTTGCGTTTTTAGTGTCCCTGATCATACGAGCTACATCAGCGCCATTGATTTGGGGCAACTTGAACTCCATCATGATGATATCAAATTTAACTTCTCCCATGGCATATCGTACGGCTTCCGAACCAGTCTGTACAGTTAGAGTTCTGCAGCGTAACTTCTCTAGTAATTTCTCCATTACTAGTCGGGAAACCGGATGATCTTCGCAGACCAAAACATCCAAAGGTCTGAACATCGGGCCATCTGCAAGACTGATCTGGGATAGCCTACGCGAACTTTGACGCCGTCTTTGAACACGGAGAAGGGCTTTTTGTCTCGAATCTTCGGTGTCAGAGGAAGACGGCGATATGTCAAAGACTTGGCTTCTTCTCTTGTGATGGTTAGGCATGAGATCTCTAACAACATCTCCTTCTTGCGAGCCAATGGTTTGGGATCGTGCTCGTGGAGAAGGCAGAGTAGCGTGTGAAATTGAGCTCTGGCGATGAGAATGAAGGCCCTTCTCCTGGAAAGACTGCGTTATTGCCCCCGGAGTTTTGGCAATTTTGATCGGCGAGGAAGTATCTGACGTCGGTGGCTTGAAACTAGTTACAAGACGCGGGGCATCGAAAAAATTTCCGGGCTGGAGCGAACTACTGTTCTGATGCGACAAAGTTGAAGAACTACTGGAAGTCTTTCTCCGATCATGATTCTGACCGGTACTAAACGACACTAGCAATGGAGAGGAAGGCTGCGAAGCTCGACTAGGAGATGAATTTGGTTGGTTGACTGATGGCGAAGTTGGTCTGTTGCTGCCTTTTGTCGTCGAAAGGTTTCGTTTCAGAGGCGTAGGCAACATTGGGCTTGAGTCCAAAGATGGAGACGGGGTTGTGACAGTCGGGGACTGTAACGAAGATCCTGGCTTGCTTTGCGCCTGCATGGCCTCAGCTCGAAGTTTCTGAATAACATCTTTATTGGCTTTTTCGAGTACGGGCAAATTCTTATAACTGAAGTTGCCGAAGTCGTCAGTGGCAACAGGCTCGCTGAGTCTCCTAGTTCTTCCTTCTCGAACATGTGCGGGGATGTGTAAAGGAATTAGACCTCTTTTCATGGTCGTGACACTAATTTGAGAGCGGACTCGTGATAAAGCATCATGCGGACGGTCAGGATAATCTGCTCCGGGTGTACCTGCGGACGAATTTCCTTGGTCTTCAAACTCTGGTGCGAAGCTCTGTAGGGTCGCTCCTCGAGAATCAAAATACTCGGTGTCTTCCGGGTTCTCTGGAGCAGGGATGAAGGATGCCTCGTCATCGCGGAGAGAACTCCAGTTGACATCTGCAAACCAGGGATGATTCCTGATCTCCTCGCCACCACTAGAGAATTTGTCGTCCATATTAGCGCCAAGCCGCTTGGTTGGATCGGTGCACATAAGTCGATTCATCAAGTCCTTAGCCTCTTCAGAAACTTGACATACATCATCCTCTGGCCAGTCAATTTTGCGCGCGAGGATGTTTTGGAACACTTCATCAGGAGTATCAGCGTGGAAAGGGGGATACCCGTAAAGGCATTCAAACAAAATGCAACCCAGTGACCACCAATCGCTGACCTCATCCTGGCCAACACCACTGATTGTCTCCGGTGCAAGGTAATCAGGAGTACCCACGAACCTACGTTTGTTATCTTCGGGGTCGAAGAGCGCCATCGGTGGTGGAAGCATCGCAGAGGTTTGGGGTGGGGTGCTATTTAATGCGGCGCTAGAGTAACTCATGGTATGCTGGAGAGAATAGAGATCAGGCGAACCGCCTTCGTCGCTATAACCTTCCTCTTCTATAGGAGAGCGCGTCCGTGATTGGATTATAGAGTCATCTGCGATCGAAAATCGACGGAACATTGCCTGCAATGCATCGCCTTCTCCACTGTCACTTCTATTGCCGGAAGTTCTCCTGGATGGCTCCCGACTTGCCGAGCTCTCACGATTCAAGTTGAAGTATGAAGGTTGCCCAAGGTCACCCGCTAGAGCTGGTGTAAGACTTGGAGTATGAGAAGGCGACGGGTTTAGATCAAACGATGCTGATCTAGATGAGCCCACCGACGTTGCGCGATGGAATGGCCCCTGTTTCAAGAGATCTGGAACAGGTTCGTCGGATTTACTGTTAAGTGCTCGTTTTTGGCGACCAATCAGACCCATACGTGAAAGACCAAAGTCAGTAAGCTTCAAATGACCTTTCTGGTCTATGAGAAGATTGTCAGGCTTCAGATCGCGATGGACAATGCCTCGACTATGAAGATGCTCAACGCCTAGAACAACTTCCGCTAGGTACTTCTTCGCCCAATCCTCAGGCAGTGCACCAAGAACTTTGATTAAAGACGCGCAGTCTCCTCCGTTCAAGTATTCCATCACCAAATAGAGGTAATCCTTGCTTGAGAAAGTCCAGTACAGCTTGGCGACGAAGTCACTTTCGCCCTGCCACATCATGATCGCGCGCTCAGCCTTTACATTCGTAACTTGATTCTTGGCCACCATATCTGCTTTTTTAAGAACTTTGATAGCGAAGTAGTCGCCAGTCGACTTCTTTTTGGATAAGTAGACGCTCCCAAAAGCACCTTTACTGATCGGCTTAATTATTTCGAAGTCTTTGATGGATGGTGGAACGGCGCGAGGCTGGGGATTAGTGACGGGAATCAAACGTGGAGAGACGGGTCGAACGATGTCTGAGCCCGCTGCAGATGATTGTCTGCGATGATGATGGACCTGTGCAGCAATAGCAGGAGAAGAAAATTCGCTTGTTGATAGAACTGGTGATGTGACTGGAGATTGAAGACCCTCAGTCCCACTAGGAATTCGAGGTTTCGACATTCTCAAAGGAGATGAGGGGGGCACCATCGATCTTGCTGGTGAGTGCTGTCGGCTCGACATCACACTTGGGAGGATTAAACTTTTCCGCTTGCGCTCGCGGGAGCTTGCGACGCGACTGAGGCCGAGTTCTGATCCAGGAGAATCCGCGCGCCGTGGGCCTGACATGACAGAAGATCTGACACTGCTGTCACTGTCTGCCCCTGTATCACTCTCGAAATGCATGGAGGCTCGTTTGCTTTGAGATACAATGCTGATAGCTCCTGCATGGGATCGTGGTGTTTGGCATCCACGGGGACTGCTAGACCTTGTAGATCCAGCGGCCGAAGAAGCCCTACGATCCATATGCGAAGGTAGAGCAGAGTCTGAGGTGTTCCGCAGAGCTGCTGCCATTGCTGACGGCCCATCAAACGGACTCGAAAAAACGCCTTCTTCAGAAGGGATCTCGTTCAGATCTGACTGTCCATCTTCTTCCTCTGCCTGTTCATCATTATCTTCACTAGATGAGCTATCTTCTCCTGCAGCTATCCGCGCTGCTTTGACCATAGCCGCTTCAACGCATTCTTGTACTAATACATCAAACTCCACTCGAATTCGCTCTGAATATTCTAGAATACGGCGGTGACGGAAAACAGCATCCACTTTGGCTCGAGCAAGTTTGGAAGTATCTTCACATAAAGCACCAAGGCCCTGTTCGTGCTCAATGGCACCGGTACTTGGTGACTGCCATTGTAAAACTTGAGAAATGCGATTCTCCGATTGAGGTGACTGTGTCCGAATCTCAGATGCCGAAAGGACTCTGGTGTCTTTGATGGCAGGGGTATTGATTTCTAGTGCAGTATCGCAAAGATCGAGAACAAGTTCAACTATGCGGGAGAGCGGACGTCTGACCGCAAACGAGCGTGCTCGATGGTGACCAAAACCTGACGACCGATCGCGGGAGCGAGATGGTGGAGACGCTGGCGAAGCTCTCCCGGATGAAGGTCCAGAAGATGGTGTTGAAGACGGTTGAATTAACATGCCTTTGTACTCTGGTGGTGGAGGAGCAGGGGGAGCGATCTCGCCGGAAGTGGCCCTTGGCTGTCTAGTTTGGGCTTCTAGAGCGTCCAAGACCTTGACAATTGCGTTACGATGGTCTGCAAGGCTTTCTTGAGCAAGTTGGACCTCCATCTCTGCCCTATGTTCTTGCAAACAAAGTTCGGTGTGTTTTTCAAACCACCATGGTGTGATTTGTCTCTCACAGATCCGACAGAGCACGGGGAGAGGAGGCGGATGGTTAGCAGGGTCATTTGCTCCCACTTCAGCTAAGGCGGTAAGATAATGCGCCAGCATTTCAGCGCCAACGCCCAGGGATTCAACGAGAACTTTTGGAAGATCAATCGTTACCTCGCGGATGACAGAAGGTCGAATCATCCACATCGTCTGCCTCGTGTTAGGTAAGAAAATTACTTCAAACTCCAGCAACTTACATGACTCTCGCCTCCAGAAGTACGGTCGTACACCATGATCCCTTGCGCTTCGAGATTGAGTATATGCTCATCTTCGCCTTCTGTAGGTAGATCTGGCAGAGAGCCTTGCTCGGATTCCGGCGGAGATGAACGTTTCGGCCTAAAGACAGATAACGGACCCATTCGCACTGAGAAACGTATGATTTGGCTCCGAGAATTGTCCTTCTTCATTGACTCCACGGAGTTGGCAAATGTTGTATTGTCACCAACAAGAATGTCGGCAATAGGCTTCCCTCGTACTGAATCTGGAGACGTTCCGATTATGTCTTTCCACGAAGGACTGACCCACCGAATATTGCCGTTCAAATCGAGATCCATAATAACATTCAAACTCTGCTCAGCAGCTTCCTTTAAGTCCTCCCGCTGCTCTCGGATATCCATGCTGACGGTTCTCTCCATTTGTACTCGAGAAGGGCCTGATAACGTTGCCTCCTCTTTCAATGCCACAACAGCTGGCGGGGCCAGGGTTGCTTGCTTGGCTTCTTCCCCCATTGCGAGATGTATCTTAACGAAGGCTCCAGATTGTCACGAGGGCCCTCCAGGCAAGGTGAGATTAGTCCGCCCGAGGACTGACAAAACGTAAGTTATATAGCTGCGGGTCTCGAGACCATCATGAGGATGAGCTCTGATGGAATTGCGTCTTGCCGTGCTCGAATTCGAAATGTTTGCGGCGGGCGCGAGTGAATGGCGGTGCTGACGCCGAGAGGAGAGTGCACCGACAGGCAGAGGACAAATTGTCCCACCGAGCCGCGACTAATGGAGCAGCATTGTGCGAGAAACGTAGCGATTGAAGGGTAAATGAGCGTGGGGTGTTGGTCGTGGATAATGGGTGCTTAGCTGGAAGAACTTTTGGCGGCGAGGGTGTTTCCAGTGAGGCCAGGCAGGGCGGGGCAGACGATGCGCTAGAGAGAGAATAACAAAGCTGGAGGATGAGAAGCAGCCCTCACATGACCTCGACCAGCTTTCCTAAGCCGTGCCGTGGAAGCCGCTTTGCAACGACGGGGTCCCTGATGCATCCCAGGACCCAGTCCACGCAGGTGGGAGGTGCCAAACAGCTGACGCGTGGGGCGGGCGCTCAGGAGTCACTTTTCTGCGGCCTCCATTACCATAGAGCGCCGCTGATGTCCGTGTTAGCGAGGCCTGATGGCCATCTTCCCAAGCGCCTTCGGGGTCCATCTTCACTCTTCGCGCTGGCCGCTTTAACTGGATCTATTGCACCGAACTTTACATCTTTCCGTACTTCATACGCGTCGCTTGTAGGAGTCACGTTGGTGCTTCCCAGCCGCAGGTTACTTTTCTTGATTATCCCCCACACATCAATAACGCACGCATGACTCCTTCTCCAGCTCACATTGGATTGGCCTTGGCCCTGGTTCCGGCTGGGAGGCCTGGTCAGTCAAGCTGACGAAAACGCTTTCCAGGGCCAACAACGAGTTTTGTCAACAGCACCATCTCGACCTGAATGTTATTGTCTGCAAACCGCGCATTTGTTCCCCTGAGTGGCACTGCGCGTCTGTTGTCGTCCGGAACGGCCCCTTGACGATGGAAAGTTAGATCCCCGTTGCAGTATTCCAGGCGTCTTGCCATCTATGCCATCCTTGCCCACCCTTGCCATGCCCCACCGTGTCCACCGGGTGAACGCCAGATCCCCCCCAGTGATCGTGTGGCTCGGCAACGTCGGTGTGAAACCGAAGGCACCGGAAAGAGTGCTGTTGGGCAATGTCGAAGCGTGACTCGAGATGTATCACCAAGATCGTACCATTATCCATCCACACCATGGGAAAACTTGACGTGCATAACACCACACCGTGCTCGACGTTTCACACCATTGGGTCCTTCGATCGATGGGCTGAAGTCTTGGTCGACGTGCTTTGACAGGACCAACTTGCAGAGCAAAGGCCCGTTTATATGCAGGATTTCCTTGACTGTGCATATCGTCCTCTATCACGACGAATCATCGTTTGCCCACCTACTCTCCATTCTTCCCTCCTGGGTCCAAAAATATTGCCCTTGGAGCAGCAGACCGAGGTCCAAGCCGCTAACGCTAATGCGAATGCAAGAAGGCGGCTTCCACAATTTGCTGAAACGGTGTGGGGTAAAGGCTATTTCCGTGCTAAACCTTCCTCTGTTCGTGTTCAGAGCCACGAGGAACGGGCTGATTCGATATCCCAGGGCCCCGATTAGAGGAATTCGAAATACATACAGCCAGTAATTGCAGCACTGGTTAGGCCAACTCTCCAACGTTTACTGACGGAGAAGGCAGAAACATTGAGCCATCGGCAGATCCGAGTTAGCATCAGCTTTGAGCGAGGCCAATGATAAAATGATTTCACAGGGAAGAGTGCAGTGATCATGCTTAATATTTACTTCCAGTTGAGGCATGGTTAGGAATGCTGAAGTAAAAAGCCAGGTTGAAGGATGCAAACTACGCTAGACTGCAGGCTAGATCCGATTGAACAGCGATGGACCTGGAAGATGGCAAGTGATTTCAAACCTAAAATGGTGACAGTAAGCCAATAAGCTCACTAATCGAAAAATAACGCCTACTGGCTTGTGGATCCTTAATTTTCCATGGTGGATTATTCTAAAACTTGACATTTCTTCATCGACTACATGTTCACGCTCTCCCTCAAGACCCTCTCGACAAAAACTCGACAAACAACCACTAGCAACAGCTCCCCAGCGCGTTTTTGTCTTTCTCAACACGGCCTTAAATCCTTGCTCGTCAAGGACTCGCTCATGATGCACTGCAGCCCAGCTCTCCCTTCTCGCCGTCTTTAGGAGCCCTATCTCTGTTCCTTAATGGCGTCATTCCGGGCTGCTCCATGAGCGAACCTACTGCCAGGTTAGTTTACTTGACTACTGCTACACTTGACGAGCACTCAGAACGCGCCTCGATTCCTTCGCTGTTCTCAAAATATGCATAATTGCACACAAACTGCCTCTGTTTTGAATTCGACATCTTGTCCTGTTGTCTGCGATCCCATCGGGCATTCCACCAATAACATATGGAGTCAAGTTTCCTCAACTTTTCCAACTCTCTATATAATATTCACGTGCCTCTGCACCTCAGCTAGTGGTTTATCTGCAATTCTTCTTTGCCGCGTTTTTCTAAGGCGTTTAGTTGGACCTATAATCTTTTTTTCCGCCGCGTATCATTCTTACGTGAGAAACACATGTTACATGATCAGCAAGCATTTATCCACCTCCCTACCGCTCTTCCTGCAATAGGAATTCATTATTTGCGCCTACCGAGGCATGCCATGCGTCAGTCTATGTTACAGTGCTGGTAATAACTTGACGAAATAACTCCGTCACTCTGATGTTTCACCTCTTCGACTTCTTTCGAAACTCAGGTCGTATGTTTGCCATTGGACGGCATCAATCAATCAACAGCAATCCAAGTTGATGTGAAACCCGTAAAATGCAGCTTATGAATGCGAGGAAATGAATATACATCGCGTCAGTCACGTGCTGTGATAAGAGTGAACTTTGAATTACGCAATCCACTTTTCGTAAATGGTGCACGCAACTAAAGATATTAAAGGATCATCTTAAAAGTGGTACAAAAATAATCTAGTAATCATGACTTTGCTAGGGTCAGAGGCACTTGGCCGACATTATTAGAAGTCTCAACGTCCCTCCCTACGTGCCGAGAAACCCCTCGTGGCGAGAAGGGTTCATTGTTTAGGCATCTCAGATCTCTACCTTGTGAGTTTATAAAGTTGTAGTTCATAAAATACTATTCCTTAGATATTTCTTCTCGACAAACCACTCTGCATTGAGAAAAATACAGTGTTGGTCATGCTGTCGATCCATCTATCTACAGCATTTAGATCTACTTTAGCCTTTACACCCCTGCTTTATATCAGCTCTAATCATATCTCGAATATTTGGAGCACTGAGCAGATACCTCTTAAAAAAAGAAAATTATTTTAGATCTTATAGACCCTCAGCTCTTAGAAAGTAAGTACTCCGAGTTTCTCCGGAGGTAGAGGTGTGCGATACGTTTTGGCGTTACGACTTAGTGCGCTTATATAATGCTGTATTATATCCTAAGCCATGCTAGATAAATTTAGTGTGTGGCGTCCTTTTATAGATCTCGATACTTCTTACGTGTTGGCTAAATTTAGATCTTAGCGCGCGTTCTATTGTTGCTATGTGTTCAGAAGAGCTTCATGCGTGTCCGATTAGCACCATTACTATATTCGCTATTATGGACCGAGCCAGCCAGGTACTAAAGCAAGCCTTCTATACAGACAAACCTAGAATATTTAGTGCCCTATTAAAACAGGGCAATGTGCCTCTATTTACCCTCCACTATTGCGCGCGTGGACGAGAGTTAAAAGAGACAAAGGCCCAACGCCAATAATACCTTACCCCAGAAGAAGAGAAAGCCGTTATTAACTTCTTACTACTAAATTCTAGTCTTGGGCACCCCATACAAATAAAGCATATACTCTTAATTGCCTTTAGTGTCGCCCACTACTGGTCTATAAAGCCACCTAAGCCTCCCGGCAAGAACTGGGCTTGGCCTTTAAGAAACGCCATCCTAAACTTAAAGCGAGAAGGGTTAGGGCGATTAACTAGAAGCGGCACGAGAATAATATACACAATAAGGTTATAGAGTGGTTTAAGGTAATCTAGCCGGTTCTATAAGATCTAGTTCTTTTGCTAGAGAATATATATAATATAGACAAGACGGGGGTTATGTTAAGCATACTTGGCTCCGTTAAAGTTCTTATAGGTAAGAATAACCTACGTGACTATAGAGGTGCGGGTGTTAAGCGGACAATAGTAACTATTATTAAGTGCGTTAGTGCTAACGGTAGGTTACTGCACTCGCTTATAATCTGGTTAGCTTTAACCTACTAGAGCAACTAGACTATATACCTAATACCTAGATAGTATTATAGGCACTCTAGAAATGGATATAATAACTCTAAAATTAGCTTAAAGTAGCTTAAGCGTATATTTAATCCTTAAACTAGAGGATAGGCTAACTAGAAACCATAAGTCCTAATATATAACGGCTTTGGGATATATAAGACGCTTAAGATCTTAGGGTTCTGTATTAAAAATAATATTATCTTATATCAGCCCCTATTACACACCTCTTATAAGCTCCAGCCCTATAATATTAGGGTCTTTACCCTATTAAAAACAGCCTATTATAATTAGGTTAAACAACTGTACTAAGGAGGATTAGATCTAGTTAGTAAGGAGCATTTTACTTCTCTATATAGCCCTATAAGGGAAACAGTGTTTACTAAAAGAAATATTAAAGCCAGATAGGCTGTAACTAGTCTATTTCCTTTTAATCTAGAGAGAGTACTTAGGCATATACTAAAGCCCTAGGCTTAATTAACCATCCCGGAAGCTAATAAGGTAGTACTTTACCTATAAAATAAAGTGCTGCAAACGCCTATAACGCTAGTAATAGCAGAGGCTGTTACGCTATTATATAATCTAATTAAATAGGATATTTATACGCTTAATAAGAAAAGTAAATAGCGCCTTTAGAGACGTATACAGAAGCTTACTAGTGCTGCTTAAATATCTTTTACTAAATATGCCCTCCTTTAGAACCAAAATTAATTTTAACTAAGATTAATAATAAAGCAAAAGTTTAGCAATTAACTAGATTAGTAGTCCTAGGGAAGGGGAAGGTAATAAGTTTTAAGGAACTTAAAGAGGTATAAGTAAAGCGTTCTATAAAAGAGAAAGTTATAGCGGTTTAAGGTAAGAGGAAATGCGATTATAAGCGCAAAGCTCCTATAGCAGAGCTAGAGACCGAAATGACGCTAATAAGCGAAGTGCTAGAGTTAGAGGCGGGTATGCCAGAGCTAGCGATTAAAGTGATGTAGAAAAGCGAAGAGCAACAGCCATAAAGGGCCCTAGTGGCACGGATATATTAGACTAATATTAATGCGTAAGCTATAAAATATAAAAAATCTTTAAAAGTAGATGCTATTTTAAATATATAAGCCTTGCCATTAGTAAATACTTTAAAGACTCTTCCGGAGTCGAACTTCTATGGTAGTATATTGGTTTCCGGTTTCTATACTTAGTTTATTTTAAGTATACAGCCGCTTAGAAAGGCGCTTACTAAATAAGTCTTAACGCTTTAGAGGGGCGGCATATATAGCTTAGAAAGTGGCAATATTATAAGCTATGCTATATATACTTCTACTTACCTATTATTTATATATTTCAAAGCGTCAATAAGGGTATAGCCGAAGTAGGTAGGCTACCCTCTCTATTAGTATAGGTAAAGTATAGGGAGGTTTTACACTAATCTATATTTTTAAATTACTACTAATTTTCGTATATCTAAACGGTAAAGAAAAAGTTAAAGCACTAAGTTAATTATACTAGTTAGTAATCTGCCACCCTAGCGTAGGTTAGCCGCCCTATATTAGAAGTATTAGCTTATTAACTAACCCTAGTTATATAAGCGATCTACTAGTACCGATTTTAAAGAATTAGTCCTTTTAAATTTCTAGCCTTTAGGAAAGAACTATATAAAGAAAAATAATAAGAAACCTTATTAAAATTACGCTTAAGATCTAAATCCATATTAAATAATATTTAGACGCTAAAGTAAATATATATATATATATTTATTATTTATTACCTAATATCTAATTTAGATCCCTATTGGACCTATATAGACTACTCCTTATATATATATAGGGAGAAAGCTTTGTTTAAAAAAACCTTATAATCTATCTCCTATAACGGGCTTATATAAATGCTTCTAAACTAAAGCTTGTAGATTGCTACTATATAAAAATACTAAGCTAAGGAGAAGAAGAAGGAGAATATTAGAGACTGGTAAGATACAAAGGGGTCGCTAAAGCGCTAGTAGTAAGCGAGCTAATAGCAATTTTCCATACCGGGCATAGAAAATCCTAATTGGTTAGCTCTATAAATAGTGCTTATAGAATATAGCAGATTACAGCAAATTGCGGCAAATTGCCCTAGGAACGGCAATGTAGCAGGTAACGCGCTCTAGCACTATTATATCACCCCCCCTCCTAAAAAAGCCTGCCCTTAGGCTTTATCTAAGTTCTTTATTATTATTTAGATTATTATAGTTATCTAACCCTTCCTCCCAGCATTTAATCCAGCTATTTAGTCTACGTGGTGGCCTAGAAAGGTTTAGGTAGACTAGGTAAAAATCTTATAGTTTATAGAGAGAGTACTTAAAATTAGATATAGGGTATTATTCTAGATCTTTATCGTGACCTATCTAGCTTATATAGTATTTTAAGGTACTATAGTCCTTAACTGCTAAGATCTCTTTAACTTTCTATTCCTTATCCTCTACAATCTAAATTAGTGGTAGGGGGTTGTTATACTATCCAGGCAATGGGTTATCCGTAGCCTTTTGTAGTTAGTTTAAAGAGAAGACAGGGTGTAACTTTATTAACTCTAGTAGCTTAGTCCTAAAAGAATGCCCTTTCTTCTTAAGAATTTTATAGGGGCCAGCTATTTAGTGGTCTAGTTTATAGCTTAGCCTCTAGGTCTTTTAGTTTTTTGTTAATACCTATACCTTATCTCCTACTTAGAAGTCTACCTTATAGCAATATTAGTTTATGTTAGCCTCTTTCTTCTCTTATACCTTTTTTATAGTTACTTAGGCAGTCTCCTAGGCTCTATATATTCTCTTAGCAAATATCTAGGCCTCCTTATAGCTAAGGCGTTTACGGGCCATTATAGGTTCTATAGGTCTACCCCAATTAAAAGATGTTTATAGTTTATATCTATAGAGTAACTTAAACGGCAATATTCCTATACTATTATAAGGGAGTATAAGCTGCGTGTAGTCTATTATAGGCAGTAGTTCTAACTAGTTATCCTAGTAGTAATTAATAAAGAGGCAAAGTTACTGGTTAAGGTACTAGTTTATAATCTTGGTTTAGCTATTAGTCTAAGGGTAGAATATAGTAGAGAGTTTAATCTTAATCCTAAGGATATAGTAGAATTTGTCCTAGAAGTCTAATATAAATTAGGGTCTATAGTTAGAGATAATTAACTTAGGAGCGCTATAGATCCAGTAAATGTTGTTAATATATATATAGGCCATATCTTTTACGGTTGTGGTTTTAAAGCAAGGGAGGGAAACAGCTTACTTATTTAGTTAGTTAACTACTATAAAGGCTATATTATAGCTATATTTGTCCTTTAAAAATAATTTAAAGTCTATTATAATATGCTACTAAGGGTGTTTAGGAACTGGTAGTAGTTATAACCATTTAGGGGTTTAATCCCTAGGGGTATCTATATAAGCTTGCAGTGTAGGAGAATTAAATAAGCGACTTGATTGTAAATATAGCTGAAAAGTGTCTATATATATATAAGGAAGGGTATTATCGGTATACTTACTTTATCAACGTGCACGAGTATTACTTGTAGTGGTACGTATACGGTGTTAAAGTTGGTAGTTTATTGTTTTAGAAGAAAGGGGTTACTCCGAGGTTAGACCAGTTAGTCTTACTTTGTAGTCTTATAACTACGTTACGTGATTAACGTTCCGACACTAGAGTAACTTTAAAAAGAAGGCTAATCTACACTCCAAAGTTAAGTCTTTTAGACTACTCGTAGTGTATACGCAATAGCTAGCTCTTCTGTCTATAATATGCAATAGCTCTACCTTTAATCCTAGAGCGCGTCGCCTGTTAGATTCTGCCATACCGTTAAACCGGCCAATTAGGATTTTCCATCCCCGGGATAGAAAATCGCTATTGGCTCGCCTGCTACTAGCGCCTTGGCGGCTGGCTCTATATAGTACAAGTCCGTACCTACTGAAGCCAAATCCGTTTGTTTAACTTACCCTATAGCCCGTAATTTAACTTAATTCGTGTTAATAAGTTGTAATAGTGCCGTATAAGGCTTGCCCTTTGTTATAGCGTCCGCAGGGTTAGTATCTCTATTAATTTACTTAACTTTAGTAATCTGTCTTCGTTTGTAAGCTTGGCGAAGGCATATTATATTAATTATTAAGCGTTTCTCTTATATAGTTCCTAGTCGGACGAGACAGTTATATAAGGATTTTAAATTAGTATAAAGAACAAGTAGTAAGTTGACCTGTAGGATCTTGTCTAGCGTAGATTTGATTATAGCACCTATGTCAAAACCGTGCGCTATACTGTATAGCTTTGAGGCTAATACACTTCTAGTAACTCTTTTGCACTTAATTAAGGACTAGTGGACAATATTTGCCTTGTTTAAGGCGTCTGCTAGTATAAGTACGTAGCCAATTTGTGAAGATAGGTCCTTGTTATTGGCAAAGGAAGCGTCTGTAAATACTAGGAGTTGTAAGGTGTTAACGTCTAGCTTAATAAACTTTAGGCCTCTATTTGCGTTCTTAATCTGCCAGCTTAATTGCTTATTAAGACTCTTTATATTATCTTTAACTGGGTTAATTGCCTGGGTAGTAAAGGATAGGTTGAATGAGGCCTTTGGCTAACAGACTGAGGCGATATAGGCTCCTCTAGCGCGTTAAGCGATATACTGGTCCTTTAGCGTAAGTAGGCCACGCGTAACTCCTCTGGAGCTAGTGCTGTTTACTAGCGTAGTGTTAACCACACTAAGGTTCTTATACTGGCGCTTTTACGTTAGCGTAATACTCCTGTCTTGTGTTAATTGAATAAGTCCTCCATTAAACTTGATTGGTATATTAGCGGTTAGTTACTCTCGCTCCTTAGCCATAAATTCAGCCTTATATAGTTTGCTTTGTTTAGCCTTTATAAAGGTGTTATCTATAAGGAACAGTGTATTATTAGTCTGTAGGCCGACAATTCCAAAAGGCTTGTTGCTGTAAAGTAAGTAAGGGTTGTACGTGGACTGGTCCATTCGCAGCTAATTAACGTAGTGTAAATGGTAGGTCTTAAACTAGTGGTTTCTAGCTTTAGGTACTCCGTAAAGTGGCTTTATAACCTTTAGAAGGGAGTCCGTATTAATTCCTAATTGTTTATTTAGCTTATATGGTAGTTATACGTAGAACTTGCGGTTTAGGTTTGTAGTAGACTGGACGTAGGCTTATAAGATATCTCGGAGGTAGAGTCGTGTCTATAGTAGCATAGCAGCGATATAGAGAATCAGCTGCTGGCTAACTCATTAAATTATTGGTAACTAAGTAAGGACCAGCTCTTTCTCTAAGTTATTATAGGCCTATATAACGAGTCGTAATTTCTTAAAGGCTTTATTAGTTCCCTTATTCTTAATCTTGTTAATAAACCGTGAATTAAAGAGTCTGACCCCCTTTAGTATATCGTGTAGTTTAATAATCTTAAAGACGCCTTTCTTAAGTAGGCCTATGACCTCCTTTTGTTGTGAAGCGCTAAATTAGGTGTTGCTATTGTTCTATAAGTAAATAGTAGTGCTAGCCATATCTATAGTATTATCGTCCTATAAGTAGATAGCGATATCTATAATATCCGCAATATCCGCAATATTACCCATAAAAGCGTCTATATCTATTATAGCATCCGTAATAGTTATATCTGCGACGGCCGTAAGCAATAGGTATTTACAGGGGCGACCTCTACCTCGCTTTGGCGGTAGCTATAGTTTAGCCTTAGGTAATAATTAAGGTTTGGCTGGTAAAGGTACTAGTTTATCTAATTCAGTAGACTCTTATAGTTTAACTGGGTCTTATAGGTCTAGTAAGTAAGATTTTACAACCGTAAAGCGGAAGATTGTAGGCCTATTTAGTAGCTTTACAGTGTAGGTCTCGCTATTAACAGTAAGCAGTATATATGGTCCGTCCTAATAACCACTTTGGCCAGTATTGCTTTCTCTTCAGACTAAGATAGGCGAACTAGGTAAAAGGCTATAAATAGCGTTAGTTCGTAGTCCATTTCGTATATTAAGAGCGTTAGCAATCTATTGTTTAGCTTATAGCTTCTAGATTTCCACTATTACTTTCTTAATAGTCGTAGCTTATTATATAACTAAAGGTAATGGCGCGTCTAATTTAACCATTTAGGGGTAGGCTCTAAAGACTAGGAGTATAGGGACTAGGCCTTTTAGGCTAGCTGTGTCATTAATGGCTTTAAAGGCTATTTATAGGGCTATCTCCTTACTAATTTTAGGGATTTTAGTCGTAATGATTTGGTAGGCTTATTGTAGCAGACTATAGTAGCGTTCTACCATTCTAATAGAATTATGTGATTTAACTGGAACTAACTTTATAGTTGCTTCTATAGTAGCAGCGTAGTGCTTAAACTCCTTGCTAATAAAGTTCTTCCCAGTATCTATAGTGATTAAGTCTAGTAGTCCTAAATAGCTGTCAATCTAGCATATTTAAAGAATGTCCTAAGTGTACTTGGCGCTGATGTCTTATAGCTATCTACTAGCTTAAAATCAAGTTGCTTTGTTAACTACGTATAGTAAGGGGGAGCCGCTAATATATATAATGTCAACAATAATATTATAATTAAAATTAACGTTGTCTTATAAGGTGAAGCGAAATCTACCTAGGGGTCTACTAAACTTCTAGCAGTAGTGGCAGAGTTTAGTTAGCTCTTTAATAGCAGATCTATTAGTGTTATAGCCATAGCCAGCCTTATTAAGAAGCTTTTATAGTCTATTAACTAATGGGTAACTAAATCAACAGTATAGGCGTCGTAGTTCTATATTAGTTAAGTAGCAAGGGTTTGTATTAAAAGACTTAACTAAATAAAACTGTAAGGAGAAGCTTTATAAGAAAAATAGGTGGCCAAATTGTCTAACTACTGGCACCCTTTTGGTGCAAGTAATAATAATATCCTTTAGGTTATCGTATTTAATATAGAGTTTATCTATATCTGCTAGGCGAAGTAAGAAAGGAGTATCTGCTTTAATAATATGGAATTATACCTTGCCTATAGGGCTGTTAATATCTATAGTTCCGATAAACGTAGAGGCTCCGATCCCAAATTAGATAGTTACTTAGCCCTTAGTTAACGTATTAAGGCTTACAGACTTATCTATGGCCTATAAAGCTTAGAATTGGCCGTAGCCAGCCGTAGACTTACGCGAAGCACCCGTATCAATTATAATTCCCATAAAAACCGTCAAGGTATATTATAGCGCTGTAGTTGTGGCCGTACTATAGGCAAATAGGTCGGTTTCCGTGTAAGATTCCGTAGTAGACTTCGTGGTGAGTTTTAAAGCCGTAAGCAGGTGTATATAAGCCTTATTGGCTAGCTCTACGCTTATAGAGGTTACTTCCTCCATAGTAAGTGTTCTAAAGGTGGTGATATAGGCAGAACTGTTATTAGGTTCTCCGGTATTGCTCCTAGAGCCATTAGCGTCGTATATATAGGCTTTAAAGTCTAAGTTATTATCTTCATCTCTTTCGCAAGCAGCGACGTATTGCTTAAAGTAGTTGTTAAAGTTGCCCTTATTGCGGCCCTTAATATTAATAAAACGTCTCTTATAGTCGTCTCTGGACCGATTATACTCCTCCTCTATGTGTTTTCACGAACGGCAGTCCTCCTTCTTATAGACGTAGCACTTAGCCTTTAGTCTGCCGTTAGTTCTATAGGGGCGATTACTGCCGTAGCGATTAGTGTTTTGGTCTTGATTCTAGTTATTTTAGTAGTAGCGTTAATCCGTAAAAAAGGCTTAGTAAGATGATCTTATTAAGGCCTATGGGGGGTGTTCTTTTTCCCACGTAATAATAGAGGATTATAGCTTACTAATTAACTAAGAAAGGTCTTTTAAAGGGTTAGAGACAGCAATACGGTATACTAGTACTCCCTGGCAAGCAGTAACTAACTTATTTATAAGAATGCGGTTTATACGGAAGTCTGGGTATAGTCTATAACGTTACTTTAGCAGCTTGTCTATAAGTAGTTGGAAGTTCTAATAGATTAACTTATTAGGGTTCTCGTCTATAACTCCTTGGAGGGTTATACTGTTCCACTCTGTAAGGTTCTTACGGTAGTATTCTGGCCCTTTAAAGAACTGTTATATATAGTTATAGGCTTTAGTAAAAGGTCTTAACTTAAGGTTACTATTGTAGTAGTGGTCCTGAGCAAGCCCTTTTAGCATACTAGGGAATGCTACTGTGTAGCCTTCTGGTGGCAAGCTAGATCTCTTATAGATATTATAAAAGATAGTTAACTTAAAGTTAAAGCTGTCACTAACTTTATTGTACTTTTAGTCGTCTATATAGATCTTTATAATTATAGCTACCTCTTTACTATATCTAGGTCCTTGTCTAGGTCCTTACTCTACACTAGGCACAGCTGGTTTAGGTAGTGTATGTATATATAGCTGCTACGGTTACTGCGGCTGCTATAGCTGCTATAGTTGCTGCTCTCTTAGGCCATAGTAGTTGGTTAATAAGAGCGTGGATTTAGTTCTAATTGGAGGATTAAGGACCAGAAGGGGTAGTAGGGGTAGCAGGGGTAGCAATCGGAGTAGCTGGCGGTGCAGCGGTAGGAGTAGATTTGGGGGGGGTAGTAGGGGTAGCGGGGGCAGCGACTAGAGTAGCTAGTGGTGCAGCGAGCTTGTCTAGGGTCGCATTAAGTTAGTCTTATAGAGCTATAGTAATTATTGGCTTGATATTATTAAGGGCTAAACTAATCTCTTCGTCTGTCTATTTGTGAAACTCTTCTTTATTAGTAACGTCCGTTAGTACCTTGCTAAGGGAGTATTTCTTGTCTTGCTTAACAACGTATACTCCTCTCTTAACTAGGTATTTATGGATTCCCATTCTAGTATTAGATTATACTCATATAAAAATCTCTGGCGTAAAGTCTTTAAAGTCTTCCTAAAACACTGTCCATAATAAAGAGTCTGTAAGGTTAGATTGTGTATATAGGTGCATCTTAGTCTCCATATACTCCGCTAGATTGTCATCCGTAGCCGTATTTAGCAATTCTTTCCTTTTAGTTAATTTCCATATTGTTGTGTTTTTATATATGTTTGGTTTAAGGTTAAGTAGAGGTTCTAGAGGTTTGAGTTTAAGGTTAAGGTTTAAGGTTGGGGTCGAGGTTAAGGTTAAGGTTAAGGTTAAGAGTTGTGTTAAGGTTAGGGGTGTGGTTGAGGTTAAGGTTAAGGGTGTAAAGGTGTATATATGTCCTATTGACGAATCTACAGTTCCTAGACACTGTAGACGATTCTTAGTAGAGATACGGTCCTCTAGGCGATCTAACGCGTCAACAGTTAAGTTAATACGTGGTTTCGAGCTTTAAGGGTCCTCTAGGCGATCTGGCGTATTAGTAAGCTAATATGTGGTTTTAAGCTTTAAGGATAACGTAGCTCTCTCTAAGTAAAGATACGGTTCTCTAGGCGATCTAACGCGTTAGCAGTTAAGCTAATACGTGGTTTTAAGCTTTGAGGGTAACGTAGTTTTCTTCTTTAACTGAAATAGGGCGATAGCTCTGCAATCTAACGCGTTAGCAGTTAAGCCAATGTATAGTTTTAAGCTTTGCTATTGCGTATTTCCTAATCTATACGTCTACTAATCAGTGTCGGTATACTTACTTTATCAACGTGTATGAGTATCACTTGTAGTAGTACGTATGCGGTGTTAAAGTTAGTAGTTTATTGTTTTAGAAGAAAGGGGTTACTCCAAGGTTAGACCAGTTAGTCTCGCTTCGTAGTCTTATAACTACGTCACGTAATTAACGTTCTAATAGGGATATAATAAGATAAAAGGGGAGACTAATACGTGGCTAAAACGGGTGATATGTAAGTAATATATAGGCAATATATAGGCAATACGCAGGTAAAACAGTGGTGGTTTGGTAGGGTACCATAGTTAGTTATACACCCCCCCAAATTTAACGGTATAGTTAAAGCTATAGAAAATAAAACAAAGATAAAAGCTATACTAAAATGGGAAATTTGGATATAACTTTAGGAGTAGTATAGGGTAATACTTAGGAGTCTTTACTAGTTATAGCAGTGATCTAATATTAAATATCTACCAAATTTAATTGCTTTACCTATACCTCGTGCCTTTGACGGGGTAGGATCTTAGTAAGACCATTAGTAGGCATTTTGTCTATAGGGACCCATTATACGTCAATCTTTTTATCTTAGACTTCCTGTCTAAGCCAGTGCTAATAGACGTCAATATATCGTAGCTTAGTATCAAGCTTTAGTGTATCCTGTCTTAGGAGTTGTATAGTCTACATATTATCGCATAGTAGGGTAAAATCGCGTTCTAAATTAAAGCTAATTGCCTTAAAGAAATGCTGCCACTAAATAATTTTAATAGCGGTAGTAGACAGGGAGAGAAGCTCCGCTTTAGTAGTTAAGCGAGTTACTAATTATTGTAGGGTTGCCTTCTAATCAATTAGTCCTCCAAATAGGATAAATAGGTATCCTTAAAAGCTCCATCTAGTCTCTTTATAGTCCGTAAATACTATATTAGATACTCTATAAAAGGTAACATCTTTTCCTTTAGGGTTTCTAAAGTAGATATATACTCTAAATACTTCGCCAGAGTATTTAATAGCTGTAGATTTTATTCCAAGGCAATAGGCAATAGCTTAATTTAATACGTTAAGATAATTCTAATTCGGATTAATAAGGAATTCAGCTAGCTTAAAATGTGTCTTTATAATATTAGGCCTTTTAAATACGGCGAGGTACATAAGGGAACCAACTTATTGCTAATAGGCTAGTGTTCTTTAAGGGTTCTTCTACTGGTCAGACGGAATTAGTTTATTAAGTAGTAGTATTTTAGGGAACCTTTCTAGTTAAATATTAAATTAACTGGCTATCTTTTTAATATAGGAGTCTTATTAGAGCTAGAGCTTTCTACTTACATAACCTTATTTAATTTAAATTCCTAGAAACCATTATAGGTCTCCCAGTGCTCGGATCTTGTATTAATATAAAAGTTTAGCTTTAAATTCTTCCAGTCTTTAAAGGTCCTTCTTGGCAAATAGAACGGCAATATTATCTATATAGAAGAAGACAATAAGTCATCTATTAGTGTAAAGGCAGTTAGTACCTAAGACAGGCTTTAACCCAAATTTAGCCAGTATACTGGTAAGCTCTTTGTACTAAAGTAGTGGTGAGACTTTTAATCTATATAGCGCTATAAGTAGCTTTAGGATATATCCGTTTTGATTAAAGCCTTCTAGGCAGTAATAGTATACTAGCTTATCTAGTCTTGCATTTATAAATACGTTCACAGCGTTATACTATTAAATCTCTAAATTAAATGCGGCTGATATAGCTATAAGGGCATAGAATATTCAAGCGGCTAGGGTTACTGCATAGGTTTCTTCCTTAGTAATCTATAGGTCTCCATGGATGCACAGTTAAGCTTTTAGCTTTTATAGGTAGCCGTTGCTATAAAACTTATATTTAAAGACCCATTTTAGCGGAAGGATCTAGTCATTAGTTGCTTCTTCCTTTAGGACAGTCTTAAATGTTTCTTAGCGTTTCAGGTCGTTATATTCTTTTTCCATAGCCTTTTAAAAGCTAGTAGTTAAAGGGTGCTTTCTTAGCTCTTTTAGATTCTTTAGTTTTAGTAGAAGATTGTCTTAATACAGGGAGAATCTAGTTTAGTTAATATCCTTTACTAGTCCTGTAGTAAAGCCAGCATAGTAACCAAATAGGGTAGGTATATTGGCTAGTGCTGCTATATACACTTAACATTGAATTTATTTAGAACCTTCTAGTAGGATAAGGTCAGTAGAAGGATTGGCTAAGACCTTATTAGCTTATAGAGCTATATTTAACGGTTCTAGTAAACTACTTGGCTAGGTAGGACCTGTTTTAATTATATTTAAGATATCGTCTTAAAGTCCTCCTAGTGTGGTGTTTATTTCTAGCAGATCTAGAGATACCGTTCTGCTAGGAGTTAGTAGCTGTTTAATATCCTTTATAGGAGGCTCTACTAAGTCGCTTAATATAGTCGTTTAGTCTGCATTTAAGGTAGGTCTATATAGGATAGATTTATCCTTAGATTTGTCCTTATAAAGAGGTTCTGGTAGACTAATTACCTAGATAGTATCTTCTAATGCTTTCCTAAATAGGTAATTAATATTTTAACCCTTAGGGTTATAGAACAAGATCTTATTAAATATAATATCTCTGGTTTAAATGACTTTATAAAGGCTTAGAATCCATATTTAATAGATATTAATTAAATTGTAGCCAACTAGGTGTCTAATTAATATATAAAGAGCTAGCCTATCTCCCTTTTTAACTTATTTGTTTAGTATATAAGTCTTATAACCATATTTATGCATATAGGTAAGTAATAGTAGCTTGCCGTAGGCGACCTTATATGGAGTTTTCCACCCTAGTTGCTTATTTGGTGTTTAATTAAGTATATAGCCAGTAGTAAGGAAAGCCTCTAGTCCTAAAGATAGGGGTAAGGATGCTTCTAGCTATATAGACCTTAATTGTTCTATAAGGGTTTATCCAGATTATTCTACTCCACCATTTTGTTCTTTAGTATATAGTGCTTAGCATTTAAAGGTAATGCCTTTGTCTGCACACTATATCTCTAGGGTGTCTTCCGTTTATCTAAATACTTATTTATTATTACTCTAGAAGAAGGTAACATTTTAGTAGAATTATATTTTAATTAAACGGTAAGTCTTATAAATGGTAGGTAGGACAGTAGCTTTGTCCCTATTCTTAGCGGTATATATAAAGTTAAATTTGGAATACATGCAATAGAAATATATAACATATCTATCGCTATTATACCCTAGTACTCTAAGGTAGATAATATTAAATGCTAGCCGTTCAAATAGTTGAGTGGCTAGAAATTCGTGTTCTTATCTTTAAGAGATCTACTGCGTGTGCTTTACTAGTAAGTAAACTTTATATTTAATTTTAAGCGGTGCTCGTTTATTAGTTTTAAATTCAGTTAGCTCTGCGCCAATAACGTGCTTTAGAAGCTACGTAATAGCATTAGGTCCTATATAGCCAAGAATTTTATACCATCTTATAGCTATAGCTTCAATTAGTTTATGGGCCATTTAGCTTGACTAAAATCTTCCTATTAAAAAGGTTAATTAAGTTATTAAGTCTAGGGTATTTTAAAGCTCTCTATACATTAGTGCCTAGTGGCCCCCTAGTTATTTTGCATAGTATACTATTTCGCTAGTTACTAGACAGTATAGCAAGTTTTGTTCTAAGTTAAAATAGATATTGTTATTAGTAGCTCTTAAAAGTGTTACAATATTTATAAATATAGTGGATACTAGTGCTATATAGGATAGCTTTATTTTTAACTTCCTAGTAGGTATATTAACAGTAATGGTTACTGTTCTATAAGCTTAAATTTTCTCAAAATTTCAGCTAGCAATTAGGTAGTCGTCTTCTACTGCTAGATATAAAAAGGTAAAGTCTTCTTTATTATTGCAGACGTGGGTATCTACGCCAGGGTTAAGTATCTAGGTGTTCTAGAGTTTAAAAGGAGTTTGACTAGTACTAAATACAGTAGTATAGCTAGTCGGTTTAGTAGAAGGTAGGGTTTTAAAATTAAAATTTATTATAGATTTTGTGTTCTAATTATTCTCTTTTACTTCCTATTCTCTTTTTTAAATTTGGTTGACAATATGTTTAATCTAAGGTGTAGATAAGATAGCTTTATCTACTTTCTTCTAAACATCTGCCCTTAGTCTCCACCCTTAAGGGCGCTTATACTCGGCGATGTAGTAGCATTTGTTAAACCAATGTATAAGACCGTATATATATTCCTTATTCCATCTCAAATTTAAATTTAAATTACTATTAGAGTCTAAATTGGAATTGGAATTGTTTTAAAGGGTTGCAAATGCAGAGTTATTAGCAGTTAAGGTAGACAATGCTTGCTGCATACAGTAGTGCTCCTTAAATTCCTTAATGAGGTCGATAATGGATAGGGCCTCTTTGTCCTTCCGTTCTTTTTAAATAAGATCTACCTCTAGTGCTCCTACAAAGCTAGAAGAGATGGATTTAATAGCTTGTATAAAATCGTAGTAAGGCCTAAATCCCTGTATATCTGGAGGCTCTAATTCCTCTGCTAGCTTATAGACACTCCTACAGCTATTTAACCATTTTTTAATACTCTGCTTTTTGTTATAGGCTTTAAGAGCCGTGTATTAATTTAGGACGTTGCGCTTTTAACCTAAGGTGGTAGGGGCAAGTACAGTATTTAATTCTTAAAGGCGTTTGTATACCGTTTCGAGGTCTTTAATAAGAGGGAGATAGGCTACCGACGTTGTGTGGACGATATAATTGCTGATATCGTTTATGGCTTGCTCTTGCTTCTGGTATACGCGGATATTGTCCTTATATTCTGCGTAAAGTTAATTATAGGCAATAAGTTAGTTTGGATCTAGCTTGGCTATCAATATAGCAGTAGGAAGCACGTCTCTTAGAGTAGGTTAACTGGGTAACTGCAGCTTTAAAAGCTCGTCTTTCTTCTTTAATGGGTCTATATACTGCTATACGTTATTTATTTTAGTAGTATCTTAAATAATAAAGAACCATTGCATCCAATCAGATGGCCTTTTAAGGATAAGGTTGAATTTTAAATAAGGTCCGTCTGTATTAGTTGTCATTTTTAGAATTTAACAGGTTAAGCAGGGTCCTAGGTTAGCGTCTTGGCGAAACCTTATTTTAACGTTTTTTAATTTATCAGTTTGTTTATCTGTTAGGTACGTTTATCAGTTAGGTACAATCGACCGTTTATTTAGTAGTAGAGGTTATTTGTAGCGTAATAGCTGTAGACTGGTTTTAGTATTTAAAGAAGCTCAAGACACTTGCAAGGGTCGTAGAAGTAATAACTTCTTAAATAAGGTAGTAGATTAATTGGTTTAGCAGGTAGTGCAATCTAGACTTATAACTGTAAGCTTGCAGTATAGGAGAATTAAATAAGCTACTTGATTGTAAATATAGCTGAAAAGTGTCTATATATATATATAAGGAAGGGTATATAATAAGATAAAAGGGAAGACTAATACGTGGCTAAAACGGGTGATACGTAAGTAATACGTAGGCGATATATAGGCAATACGTAGGTAAAATAGTGGTGGTTTGGCAGGGTACAGTCTACCCATTTATAAGCATAACAATTCCTAATAAATCGTCCTATATTAGATAGGAGTCCTTACTAGTAGTAGTAAGGCGCTAGTAGTTAGTAGGTTTTATCTTAACTAGGATATACCGTGGAGACTTGGCAGTGGGCTTTATAGATTAGCTCTATTTATAGGTTATTAACATCTAGGACTATAAGCCGTTCTTAGTATAAGAGTAGTCCGTCTTCTATTTCTAGATTAGGGTTACCTTCTATAGCTTAGTCGCGGAGGGCCTTTAGGGATTTGGCTATATAGTTTATAATTAGGATGCAGTTAATTAGTCCTATTAGTCTATTTAGGATCTCTCCTTTTATAGGCGCCAGCTTATTCTATTTAGGGCTTAGTTTTTTAAAGATATATAGGTTAAGCTGTTTAAGGCGGAGGAGGGCATATATCCAGTATTAAGCCTTTAGCTTATCCTATAGTTCCACATCCTATTCTCTTTAGATAAGGGTATTAGCTTTAAAATTTTACTTACTAGGGCGGTATATAATTATAAAGAAAAATTGGGAGAGTATTTTAGCCCACTAGGCCTATTAACTAGTAAGCTGCTTTATTATTATAAAATACTTAAGGGCTTTATAATCAGTATAGACTTTAATTTAAGAGTCTGCTTTTAAGCTCTGTATACTACTAGGATAACAATTATATAATAGCTAGCATTTCCTTATTATATACCTTATAGTTATACTTAGCTAGGGCTATTGTCTTTAAGAAAAATATAATAGAGTACTACTTACTATCTAGATGTAACTATAAGAGAACCCCCACTACTACTCTATTAGAGGTATCTATTTCTAGCATTAATTTAAGGTCTAGGTTATAGTAATGGAGAATTAGGGAGGAGGTAAGTTGGTCCTTTAACTCCTTAAAAGCTTCTATATAATTATTGTTAAAAATAAAAGGCGTATTGTTCTTAGTTAGTTGTATAAGAGGCTTAGCTATAACCCTATAGTTATAAATAAACTAATAGTAGAAGTTATAGAAGCCTAGAAAGGACTAGATACCTTTTACAGTATAAGGGGGTTTCTAGTTATATATCGCCTTAAACTTTTTAGGGTTAACTTTAATTCCTTTTATACTAATAATAAACCTAAGGTACTTTATTTGTTTTACTTTAAATTTATATTTCTTAATATTAACTTATAGGCCTATATTCCGCAGCCTTTCTAGGACCTTCTTAACATAAACTTAGTGCTTAAGTTTATTATTTAAGTATATAAGAATATCGTCTAGGTATACTATGCAGAATTTATTAAAGTAGTTAAAAAGAACATTATTTATATACTATTCGTACGTAGCTGGTCTATTTATTAGTTTAAAGGGAAGGAATTTATATTTATAAAAACTATAGCGGGTATAAAATATTATTAGATCTATCCTAATTTAGTAGAAAGCTTAGCGGATATTAAGCTTTATAAAGATTTTAGCTTAGTTTAGACATATAAGGGTCTTATTAATTAGGGGAAGAGAGTAACAATCTTTCTAAGTAATAGCATTTAGTTTTTAATAGTTAATACAGAAGCAAAGGCCTTTATTAGGTTTCTTTATAAATAGAATAGGGGAAGTAAAAGGGGCCTAGCTTAGCTCAATAAACCCCTTATAGAGGTTATTAATTAAGTACTACTTAGTTACTTTTAGTTCCTCTATAGTTTACTAGTAAAGGGGGCTATAGCCTAAAGAGTTATTAGCTTCTAGTTAAATCTTATAATTATAGGTTTAATAAGGGGGCAGTATATCCAAAGCTGCTTTTAAGAACGCGTCTTTATAGTCTAAGAGGTATATAGAGAGGAGGCGCTTAACTAGCTCCATATTAGTTTCCTCTACTAGCCCTTCTTCCTTTTTGTTAATAATCTAGTTAATCTTATATAAGCTAGTTATAAAGACCTTGTTTTCCTTCTAATATATATTAAAGTGGAACCCTATAGCGCTAATTGCCGCAATATCTACTATAGGGGGGTTATATAATAGTAGGGGTGTCCGTAGCCTTAAGGACCTTTAGTGTATTAGCATTGTCTTTACTCCTCTTAGCTATTATTACATCTTCCAAAGGTTATCCTCTATATCCTATTAGTACGTCCTCTTCCCTATTAGCTAGATCTCCACAATTTAGAAGTTATCTATATTACTATCCCTTCTACTTCCATAAATAGAGTCCTCCTTAACTGCAGTCCTTTAGGAGAGTATCCTTATTAGTATAGAGTTCCTACTAGCCTTATAGCGGGCATCTTCTTAGGTAAAGGTTAGGTTATGGTCCTTAATATCCTACTAGTAAATAGGGTTAGCCTTTACAGTTAATATTTTACGGTTAGTGCGGATTTCTCTAATAAAAGAAGGTAACTTTAGTCTATTCTCTAGCCAGACGAATTATCTTTATTAAACATTTAGCTAAATATTAAAGTAGGACATCTATTTTTAGCTAAGGATTATATTATAGGATCCAAGGTCTAGGATACAAATGGGGATACTAAATTGGCGTTGTCTATTAATAGCAACATATAGCTTTAAGATATGGGTAACTGGCCTACCAGCTTAGCTATTATAGCCTTTTACTTAAACAGGCTTCTCTAATTAGGTAGTATTTATATTTAAGAACTTAGCAACGTTATTTATATAAGTAGTATTTATAAAGGCAAAGCCATTTACTTTAGTATTAATAAGGGCAGTTATATTAACTCTATATCCATTTTAAAATACTATATATAGAACTATAAAGTGTTTTCTACCTATTAGCTAACTAAAATTAATCTCTTTAAAATCAATAGGATACCCTAGGGGGGAGTCTTTCCCTAGGGTTCTTTTTTTCCTAACTTATTAGACATTTCTTCTTCCTTTATCTCCTTAATATTACCTATATCTTTTAGCTTAGGGCAAAATAAGGTAAAGTGTCTATCCTTTCCGTAGTTAAAGCATGTGGCTATAGTAGGGTTAATTAGGGTATTACGGCAGATACTAGCTAGGGGTATAAAATATAGCTAGTTAGGTAAGGCTTGCTAGGGGACAGCTATACCTATTTTAGATATAGGGGTAACCTCTATTAGCCTTCTAGTTCTACTAGTCCCAGTAAATATAGCTATTAGTTTATAATCACTATAGGTTCTCTTCTACTGATTAGAGCGGGTATTAATTTACCTTATATAACGGAACCTTGTAGCAAGAACTACGGTGGGTCCTGTTATTGGGCTGGGTATGTAGGTAAGAACAAATCAACAACGTAATAACAACTGGTGGAGTGGTTGCCCAACAGATTAACTCCAATTGTATTCTGAGATTCACTACAAGGAGAGAACTATCTACGGTAGGGACTAAGGTCCTTTAAATACACAACCGTACTCCTAAGAAATCCTCTCTTGTACGTGAGGTACGTGAGGTACGTGAGGTACGTGACAGACCTTACAGACCTCACAGACCTTACAGAGCACACCACGTGACTTCGGTTACCATTCCTCGTCACATGGCTCTACCGGATCCATCCTGGATCGTGCCTATATCAACCAACTAGCTTCCTGCGACTCTTCCCCAAGTAGTCGTAACATCGTACTTAAAGCGTCCGTAACACCTTAGTTCTAAATCTAACAATAGGTAATAAGCTGAGAGTCTTTTATAGGTTAGTAGATTGTCTAAAGTTGCGGTGATCTTTTCTTATAGTTAAATCGTTAGCTTATTATATAGATTTAAATAATAGTTTTTATAAGGGACCTAGCCTTCTCCTATAAGGTGCAAGAATTAAATCTAGAATTTAGCAAAGGGTTAGCTTAGTTTTATTATTAGGCGATTATAGTTATACCTAGCGTCGCGTACTTTATTTGGGTTTACGTAGATAGCCGCTAGGTATTATAGCATCTTATTAACAGATATAAACCAAATAGGTAATTTATCCTTAAACTTAGCTTAAAGGTGCTTTTAGACATCCCCAATAGTTTAACTAAAGAGGTAAAGCATTTTAGCTTTATTAGAGGGGAAATAGTTATAGTTAATATAAAGCTTTTCTTATACCTAGATTCTCCAGTTCTTAAAGATTGGGTCTATGCCGTTTAATAATAGTGGGGGGTTAGGGAGCTTAATAGACTTTAATTACTTTATTAGCGTGTCCGTACTCTCTAGTATATTATATTTAGTTAAGTAAATAGGTTAACTAAGGCTTTATAAAGAGGAGGCTGGGCTATTTTATAAGGCAGCAAGGCTTTTTAGGATCTCCTTTAGAGTCTCTTATATACTTTAGGCTTAAAGACAATTAACATTCTAATTAGCTGCAAGGGTATAAATCTGCTTATATATATCTATAACGTCATTATTATCTTCAATTTCTAATCCTAATTAGATCTTATATTCTGCTTAAGTAAAGGCAAGTCTTTTAAATAAGCTTACTTTAGGTGCCATTATCGGCTTCTTAAGGTTTATTAGAGTTATATAATTTAGTTTTAATTCTAGGGTTCTTTTAGGGGTATAAGTTAAGTACAGTCTGGCCTATAAAGTGGGATATTGTCAGGGCCTTCTTAGGCATAGTAGTATAAGTTTTTTTAATATTTAAGTATCATATATTAACGCGTCATTGGAAATAAAGGTTTTCTTTTAGGGTAGGATATTATTAAGGCCTTCCCAGGTAATATAGGGAGAGCGTAGTATAATATAACGGGCTTATATAAATGCTTCTAAACCAAAGCTTATAGATTGCTACTATATAAGAATACTAAGCTAAGGAGAAGAAGAAGGAGAATGTTAGAGACTAGCAAGATATAAAGGGGTCGCTAAGGCGCTAGTAGTAAGCGAGCTAATAGCGATTTTCTATACCGGGTATAGAAAATCCTAATTAGTCAGCTCTATAAGTAGTGCTTATAAAATATGGCAGATTGCGGCAAATTGTAGAAATTACCCTAGGGACGGCAATATAGCAGGTAACGCGCTCTAGTACCATTATATCTCCCTACCTTTAGGGACTCGCCTATAGGTTGCCTGCGAGTCGCCTATAGTGCTCTTTTACCTTACTTTTTAACCTCTTTAGGAACCACTACTGCCGTAATAAGCCTATAGATATGCTAGTATTATATACTTTGCTCTACTACTATAGAGCTATTAAAGGGCGCCTATTACTTACCCCTTTGCCTTCTATTTCTATTTCCTTTATAATCTAGAACTAGTCTAGTATACTTTAGCTAATAAGCTATCGGATAGCCGCCTTTAGGCCTTTTTATATTAAGAGTAGTGTGTTATAGTTCTCTATGCCAGCTGCTAAAAGTATTACTTATAAGGGCGCGAAAAGGCTTTAGGGAAGATTTAAAGGAACAATATAAATTCTATCTAAATCTAAGGGTATATAGCTCTTGCAGAGTATAAGACGTTATATAAAGAAGAGAAAGGAATATAGGAAACTTGTAACTAAATATTTAGGGCCTTGGCAGCAGACGCGTAGGCATAAGCCTACGCGGGTTTTAATAGGGTTTGACTAAATTCCATTATATTAGTGGAATTTGGTGGAATTTAATTAAGAGTAGAACTTAGTGGAATTTAATTAAGTCGGCGGAATTTGGCGGAACTTAATTAACTTTAGTAGAACTTAATTAAAGCGTTAGAATTTATCTGTTAAGTGTTTTATTAAGACATTCCTACTATAACTGGGCTAGTCCTATTATAGTACCCCCCCTTTAAACCAAAGGTCTAAATAATTTAATTTTAGTTAAGATTTATAACCTATCGCGTGTTATATAATCACGTTACAAGCGTTATGGTATATTTTAAGTTCTTTTTAATTTTAATTTTCCTGCTATTGTATTTTATGTATTTATATTAGGTGGTAATTGTTTACCTTTATATTATATCCATCCAGCTAGAGCAGGCCGCGAAGGATGGTCCTTATAGAATTCTTTTACTAAGGAAGGCGCGTTGGCTTTAATCTGGTTATACATTTCCTAGGTTTATATTTTATATCTTTCCTACTTAATAAGAAGTTTAAATCGTTTAGATTGTGTTTTTTATTGTATATTATTAATTAAGTTAATAAAGTAAGAACTATTACCGTTATTAACAATTATAAAAGGTAGCAGTGGCACTTTATAAGTTATAGAATTATCTTTTAAAGGTTGCAATAAGCTTATATAAAACGTTAGGTGTATTTTTATTTTAGTTGGTAGTTTAAGCTTATAGGTGTATAGGCTTAGTTTCTTCTTAATTTAGTATAGGCCCGCAAACTTCTAATTAAGTTTCTTTAAAGGCTATTAAGTCTTTAGGTTTTATGTATTTAGGTAGGCTATATTACCTTCCTTAAAGTCCCATGCGGGAGCTTGTCCTTTATTTATATACCATTCCTATAATATTTAAGCATATATTAATTCACTTTATAATAGTTCTGTTAACTACTTTATTTAATTAGCGAAGTTATATATATTAATTAACTGGATCCATTTAATCATGGATCCTATTATATTAATTTTAGGTTATAGTTTAAATCTAAGTTAAGGGTTTTATCCGTAAGTCGCGTAGAATAGTGTTACGCCTATTAATACATTTATTATATTATTTACAGTAAACTTAGCTAAAGGTAGCCATTTTTCCTAGTTATCTTGTAGGTAGGAGTAGTATATTTATAAGTATTATTCTATAATCGCGTTCGCAATTTTAGTTTAACTATTTATCTCTAGATAAAATGCAGTTAAGAGTTATATTTAAATACTTAATTATTTACATAGAGCTTGCCAGAAATCTAAAATAAACTAGCTTCTATAGTTAGATATTATTGTATTAGGAAGTCTGTATAGCTTAAAGATATACTTAATAAAACATTTAGCTACTAATATTGTATTAATTAAGTCTATAGGAATTATATATCGCATTTTTATAAGATGGTTAATAACTACTATAATATCTATAAACCTATTACTATTAGGCAAGTTAACTATAAAGTTAATTAAGATGTTAGGCTATCTTTATATTAGAATTAGTAGCAGTTAAAGTACTCCTTACTTTTTTTTATATAAGAGGTCTTTTTACACACGCACATCCTGTATGCTTAAACGTATTTTTATATATAGTTATATATTGTAAGCTAATAGTATGCTTATTAAACAATTTTATAAGTCTTTATATAGCTAGGGTGCCCTACTATAGGGGAGTTGTATATAAATTTAAGTATCTTAAATTGTAAAGGTTCGGAATTTAGAACTAATATTTTCTATTAATAATACAATCGGTTGTTTTTAATCTCGCATTTAGTAAGTATAATATCCTTATACTGTCATTTTCCTATTTAAATCGCTTTTATTATATTTATTATCCATATATCATTCTTATATTTATATTCTATTGGCTTATTAATTTCTATTTCCTATTTATTAACTTCTAATTTATTTCTATTAAGTTCTATATCTAGAAATATAGGATGTAGTTTTTTGAAATGTTTAGGAGGTAAGAAGATCTGTAATTAATTTATAACTCATTTATCTACAGCGTTTATAGGTAGGTCCTACAATTATTATGTTAATATATTAGGCTTCTAATTAAGTTTGCCTAGTTAGTATATAATCTTAAAGTTAAATTATAAGAGGTATTTGGCCTAATAAATTTGGCGCTGCGTTAATTGCTTTATAGTTATAAAGTACTGTAGGTTCTTATGGTTTATTAATATATATATTAGGAATAACAATCCTTTAAGCTTAGGACGCCATTATTTAAAACATCTAATAATTGTAAGTAGTTCCTTATTGTATATCTTATAGTTTAATTTAGTAGGGGCGAGTTTTTAAGAGAGAAAGGCTACTGAATATAGCTTACCGTTCTTATTATATTGTAACAACACTCCCTAGCACATAATTGGACGAGTTTATTTTAATAATACATTTAAGGTTAGGGTTAAAGTAGGCGAGAATTAGAGCAGTTATAAAATAATGCTTTAGGTTATTAAAAGCTTATTTATATTTAGTGGTCTATTTAAATTTTATATTCTTTCTTATTAGGTTTACTAATAGCTAAGCAGTTTCTAAGAAGTGGTTAATAAATCATTAATAGAAATTTACAAATCCTAGAAATCTTTAAATGTCTTATATATTACTAGGGCTTTCCTAGTTTATAATTGCGGCAACTTTCTTAGGGTCTATTTTAATTCTATTACGGGATATTATTAAGCCTAAGTATATAACCTTAGATATATAGAACTTGCATTTCTTAATATTATATTATAGGCCTATATCTTATAGGCGTTTAAAGACCATTCTAATATGTTTCTAATATTTAAAAAGCAAGGATAAGTAGATTAAGATATTATTAATATACGTAGTAATAAATACATTAAGGAATTTACGAAGTGTATTGTTAATATATTACTAAAACATACTAGGACCGTTCTTTACGCTAAATGGTATTACTAGGTATTTAAAAAATCCCTATTATATATAAAAAGCTATATACTTCTTATCTCCTTCTTATATACAGATTTTATTAAAGGCTGTAACTATATTAAGTGTCACGGCATAGTCCTAACGCGTACTATCTCGTACTATTTCCTACTGTTAGCTGGCCCACCACTAGCGCCTTAGCGGCTGCCCCTACTATTTGTATATAATACCCCCTTTTACCTCCTTCTCCTCTTTATACCACAATGTAGTTATTTAGCCTATTAGCATTACAGCACTGTGACAGTTTATGGTATCTCCTCTTACGCCCTATTGTGATCTTTATTCTCCCCAGTCCACTGTCTCTATTTTCCCAGTATAATCGCGACCTAGCGCGACCGATACTACCGTACCACAGTCCTAGATAATCTCAGTATTGTCCTAAACAATCTTAGCATCACAGCCAGCCTTATAGATTTTAATTACACTGCCTAGATCCCCTAAAATAGGTAACCAGAATACCCTATTGGCGAATACACGCGAAGCGCTCGCCCGCCTCTTCAATACCTCCTACACCAATATTGCCTAGGTAATTAGGAGTGGTCTAAAGTACCCTAAGGACCTTAATATGGTAGGAACATTTCAGCACCTCTCTATATATACAACCCTTTTAACTAGCGTTAAGAGCGGTCTCCAAACAGTCTATAATAAAGGCCGGACTATAAAGTCCTAATTTAAAGAAGCTTAACACAGAATTAACTCCCTTAAGACACTTAAACTACGTATAAAGCAATACAAACAGCAAGCTTTAGTATATACTAAGACTATATAAAGCCTAAGCTCTCAGATTACTACACTTACCTAAACCATTACTGATAAGAACACCGCTACTAGCTCTCCTCCCCTAGCTAAGCCCCGTAGAAAAAAGCGTAAAGCAAAAGACCCTACCCTATTTAATAGCAAGGGATTGCCAACTAAAAAGCAAGAAAAATTTAAAATATGGGAAATAAAGATCCAAGGCGTTTTCCGTAGAGATATAAAGTACTTTAAGACCCTAATAGACGAAGTCCTCTATATGTCAGATATGCTAACAGATAAGGCTTATAACTATGTTAAGCATGGCCTTAATATGCTATATATATACCCAAATAACCTAAGTAAATAGGCCTTCTCTAACCAAGAGTCTATGTTTGCGTACATAAAGAAGCACTATAAGACCATAGATATAACCTAAGCGGCTAAAAACAAATTAGACACCTTAAACCAAGGCAAGCATAATTACTAGTCCTAAAAAGTAGAGCTTAACGAGTTAATAATAAAAGCAAACAAGACTAAGAAACAAAAGGTGGATCTACTTAGGAAGAATATTTCGTCTAAGATAAAGGACTTAGCCCTTACCCTTAGCCGCAAAATCAATGATGCTGACTATAAGGGCTGGAGCAAGCAAATAGACGTATTCGCTTATAACCTACAGAACCACGCCCACTACACTAAGCTAAATACCGCTAAGCTAAGTACCGCTAGCGGCTATTAACCTACACTACCTAACAACAACACCTTAGTACTAGCACTACAGAATGACCTAATAGACCTTAACGCCGTTAAATTCGGCGGCGGTAGTAGTAGCCTCCCTAACGACGTCTAAAGACATTATATGGATAACAGACTCTGCCTAGCATGTAGTTAACCTAGCCACTAAAAAGATGCTTATAACCCTAAAACAAACCTAAATCCCCTTCTAATACTACCGCGCCAACCCCTTCCTAGCCACGGCGGATTCTTTAGCAGAGGGATTAGTAACCAAAATAACAACCATAGATGGGGACGTAGGTTTAGACATAAAGACCCGCCCCTATAATTCCCTTCCCCAATACAGCCCTAGCCGATGGTCCCGTATATAAACTACGGACAAGTGCTCTATACCGCTACTAACTGTAAGACCAGCCATGTCCTTAGCAAAGTACCCCCTAGTATATATACACCGTCGGAGACCGATACGTTAGGATATACTAGCTAAGACCACAGCTACTAGCCAAGCCCTATAATCTAGTTATTAAAAGACTAACCCTTAGACTAAGTTGCCTCTAAGGGTTAGAACCATATAGGGAGGAGGATAAAAGGATTAGATCTATGCTACTAGATTAGTTAAATCTTATTCTAAGTTAGCTGCTATTTAACCTTAAAATAGTAAATAATAATAGAAATACTATCCTTATTTAGACCTACCTCTCCTTACTGCGCAACCCACTCCCATAAGTTTTCATTAAAACAGTAAGCCTTGTTAACAGTAGTAGTACAGCACTAGCGTTTGCAGACAAAGACTCACTTGTAAAAAAGTATAATATTATAATAAAAAGACTCCTAGTCCTAAAACCACTCTACCTTACTAATGGACTCCCATCTAGCTTTATTACCTACTACTTTACAGCAAGAATAATAATCGGCCACTATACAGAATCCATACTCTTCTATATTATAAAGTTATTACCCTTAATACCAGTAATTCTTGGAATGCCCTAGCTTAAAAAGTATAACCTAAAACCAAACTTCCCCACTCTAGAGCTTAAATTTAACTCCGACTACTATGCCTATAACTGTCTCCTATGGTATATTCCTGACTGTAACTAAGTAGCACCACGCGGACGTATTACACGGCTAACGCTTAGATACCATTAGCTGATAGTAAAAGAGGTGCTTAATACTAGTAAGCCAATATACGCAGTAAATAAAACAGAGATTCTGGAAAACTAGACTACCGCCCCATTCCTAAAAAAATAAACACCGCTAGAACTATAAGTCCCCCGCATATACCCGCTTAACCTAGGTCAGCTAATAAGACACCTAACTTTAAGTTATTTACCGTACGTATATGTGACCGCACGTATAATAGCTAAGGGCGTTATAGCCAAGACCGAAACCAGAGCAATTAAGACCTCCCCCCTATAATGCCTAACTTTATACCCATCTTCCGCGCGTATTATATAAGGCCGCCGCCTTGTTTCCGCCCCCCTAGGCTAACTAAGCCGTGCTAGCCTAGCCATAGCACTAAAGAACCAGACGCGCCCTAACTTAAACAACATTAAATGTACTTATACCATTAATTTTACCCAGTTCTATAAACAAAAAGGCGTAAAGGTAATAAGGATCTATATAGCGGAGCTAGTAGAACTAGTTAAACAAGAAAAACACCAATAGCTGCTTAAGGAGCTACCTATAGGCCTAATAGAAGTACCAAACCTGTTAGAAAGGTCTTTCCGCCGGCTAATAAAAGGCGACTATATAATAGAGGAAGCCTGTAAAGCGCTACCCCCTTATTTCTATAACTTCCTTAAGATAAACCTAAAAACTAAGTCTAAGTTTCTACGCCGGAAGATAGTTAACACTAATGTTAAGAAATTCCTAAAAGGCAAACTAGGATTAACCTATAAGGATATTTTACAACGCTTACTAAAAGAGTTTTATAAATATATTAAACACTTTCTCCCTAAGAACGTAGATAAGCTGCCCCCTTACTAACCATAGGACCACAAAATTAAGATTATACCAGGAAAGCAGGCCCCATACTATAAAAATAGACCACTCTTACCCGCTAAACTTAGCTGTGTAAAGAAGTGAATTAACAAGATACTAGATAAGGGTTTTATCTGTAAATTAACCTTACTAGCCGCTATACCACTCCTCCTTGCAGCGAAACCTAGCAGTGGTGTACAAATCTGCTATAACTACTAAGGCCTAAACACAGTTACTATTAAGAACCGATACCTACTACCACTAGTCCGCGAGACACTTAACGCACTTTACAGTGCTAAGTACTTTACTAAGCTTAACGTAATTGCTGCGTTTAACCAGATCCGGATCGCGGAAGGCTATAAGTGGCTTACAGCATTTATCACCTGGTTTAGACTCTATAAGATACTAGTTATACCATTTGGTCTCTATAACGCGCCCGCTATATTCTAAAACTATATTAACCATGTTTTACACAACGCCCTCAATAACTACTATACTGCGTATCTTAATAATGTCCTTATCTTCTTAAAAACACGCGCCAAGCATATAAAATACGTAAATAAAATTATCCAAAGACTTAGTAATGCTGGACTCTAGATTAACATTAATAAGTCTAAGTTTTATGCTACCAAAATAAAATACCTTGGCTTAATTATCTTAACTAATAGCATAACCATAGACCCTAAGAAGATGTAGGCCTTACAGGAATAGAAGGACCCGACGTTAGTTAAGAAACTATAGCAATTTCTTAGCTTTGCGAACTTCTACTAATAATTTATTTAAGGCTATTCTAAGGTAGTTAAACCCATGACCAGGCTACTAAAAAAAAGCATTAGCTGGTTATAGGGCCCCAATTAAGCACAGGTATTCTAGACCCTAAAAACAGCATTTACTAAAGCACCAGTCCTAGCGTATTACAACTACATAAAGAAGACTATAGTAGAGACAGACGCCTTAAACTAGGCTTTAAGTGGAGTGCTCTATTAAGCTAACAAAAGTAATAAGCTTAAGCCAGTTATATTCTTCTCTGCTAAGCACTCAGCCCCTAAATACAACTATAAAATATATAATAAGGAGCTCCTAGTAATTGTTAAGGCACTAGAAGAATAGTATCCCAAACTATAAGGAACTAAGCAGCTATTTAAAATTATTACAGACTATAAGAACCTCCAGACCTTTATAATAATAAAATAACTAAACTAGCGCTAAGTCCGCTAGGCTAAGTTCCTTTCCTAATTTAACTTTGTTATTACCTATAGGCCCAGCACTAAAGCCACAATCCCGGACGCTCTTAGCCGCCTCCTAGGCGTTGCACCTGCTAATACTAATAACGAATGTCTATAATACTGAGACCGCGTTGTTTTACCACCAAAGAAAGTCGACCCTACTATCCTAGAAGAACTACTAAGCGAATCCCAAGACCAGAGCATTAAAGACTTTATTACAGTAATAGACCCAGAGCCTAAGAAAAAACCCCTTAAGGAGCTTATTAAGAATACCTATAAAGAGAACAAACTCGCTAGGAATATATTAGCTGCACTACGCGAATAGGAAGACCGTAAAGCACGCTATTAGCCTAAGCAGATTAGGAAGCTACTCCGCTATAACAAATTTAAATGTTTAATTGTTGACGGCCTAATCTACTACAGGAATTAAGTATTTGTCCCTAATTTACATAAACTCTAACTAGAAGTTGTACACCGTATATATAGTTTGGGCCCTGCGGGTCACCTAGGCCGCGTTAAGACACTAAACCTCCTTAATTAAACGTATTAGTGGCCAGGTATTTCATAGTTTATAGCTACCTTTATAAAAGACTGCGCTCTTTGCTTCCGCACAAAGACCCTATATTTAGCACCGCCCGGTTTCCTAAAACCACTAGAACTACTAGTCCACCCATAGACCAATATCTCCATTGACCACGTCGTTAACCTGCCTAAGTGCCTTTATAACGGCAAAACATACAGATATATCTTTGTCGTTATTAACCGCCTAACGAAGATAAGACACTTTATTCCTATTACTAGCCTAAATACTGAGGAGCTTATTAAAGCATTTATCTACACTGTCTATAAGTTACACGGCGCTCCAAATACTATTATTTCCAATAGAGGCTCTTTATTCGTTTTTGACTTCTAGCGTCGCCTAAACTAGCGCCTAAAGGTAAGCCTAAGCCCCAGCTCTATATAGCACCCTAAAACAGATAGTCAAACCAAGATTATTAATACAGCAATAAATAAGTACCTACGCGCCTTCGTGAGCTTCACCTAAGACGACTAGGTAGATTAGCTCCCCCTTACCAAGTTTGCTATAAATAACTAGGTTAATAAGACCACGGGAATCTTACCATTCTTTACCAACTATGGCTATAACCCACGTCTAGGCGTCAAACCAGTAGGCCCCCAGCCATTAGCCCTATTTGTATATGCAAAGAAGGAGTACCTATAAGCTAATACTATTGCTAACCGCTTTAAGCGTATCTTAACCTAGCTTAAAGCCCTAGCTTGTATCTCCCAGCGACGATATAAAGACAACGCTAATATAAAACGAGATAAAGGTATAATATTTAAAAAGGATAATATAGTTATAGTTAGCCTTAAAAACATAAAGACCAACCGGCCTAAGAGGAAGTAGAATAATAACTAGGACGGACCCTGGCCCGTCCTAGCTGCCTATAGAGAAGCAGTTGTAGTTAACCTCCCAGACTATATCTGTGTTAATAAGTCTTTCTATACTTTAAAAGTCCGCCTCTAGTTCCCTAAAGAGATCTCTGGTTAAGCACGCATTAATAAAGAGGAACGTTGTAATATCACAGGCAGGATAGCCGAAAGGGATAACAACGGCAATATTACGGATAAGTGGGAATTTAAAAAGATTCTTAATATATATAATAAACAAATAAACGAGCATGGCTTAATATACTATATCAAATGGAAATACTATAACAAGAAAACCTGGGAACCCGAGAAATCCCTAAAAGGGTGCGAGCGCGCACTACTAAGGTTCTATAAACAATACCCTAAGAAGCCAGGACCCCCAGACTGGGTATAAAATAAGGAAGAGTTACGCCAAGGCTATGGCCAACCATAAAGGTAATTTGTGGTGGTTGAGATCTTATGGAACTTTAACCGCCGGTCGAAGTTGTCTAATTAGTTAGTTTTTTGCCAAGAAGCGCTACGCGGTAGCGGTATAGAGTTCTGCCAATTTTATTTATTAAGCTGACCAATCAAGATTTTCCATGCCCAGTATGGAAAATCGCTATTAGCTCGGTTAAGGGCGGTAAGCAAAAGTAACATCTTTGTAGCGAAAATAGGTTACTTGTTCGGTTTAGGGACCAAACCTTCTGGGGAGGGGAGTACTGTCACGGCACAGTCCTAACGCGTACTGTCTCGTACTGTTTCCTACTGTTGGCTGGCCCACCACTAGCGCCTTGGCGGCTGCCCCTACTATTTATATACAATACCCCCTTTTACCTCCTTCTCCTCTTCATACCACAATGTAGTTATTCAGCCTATTAGCATTACAGCACTGTGACATTAAGCTTTATAAAGTACTATACCTTTACTAAATAGTTAAGCGTCTCTTAAATTAAGGGAATTGGATATTAGTTTTAAATTATAATTGCGTTTAGAGCTTAATAATTAATATAGAATCTTAAGCCTCTTTCTAGCTTTTTAATAAATAGTATGGGTAAGGCGAATAGAGATTAACTAGGGCAAATAAATCCTTTTTCCAGATACTTGTTAAGGTATTATTGCATTACAAGCAATTCTTCCTATAATATACTATATAGCGGACCAAACTTTAGTATTATACTAGGCTTAAGTTCTATCTTAAAATTATGCTTATCTTAGTATAGGGCTAGTAAGTCTATAAATCATTTTTTAAACTTATTAATTAGGTTATGGTAATTTTTAGGTATAAGAGGTTAAGGATTAATATACTATTTTAGTTCTAGTGCTTTTTTAATGTCTTCTATAGTTATAGCAAAGATTTTATAATCTTGTCTTTTTACTAATAAAATAAAGGGTGCAGCTTATATTATCTAAATTTTAAGAGGTTTTAATAAAACATCTTTACATTCTTTGCTATAATTAGTAGTTATAGCTTTATTGTTTTGTTTTAAGGTTTATAGCAAGGGTAATTTATATTATATTAAATTTAAATAGTTATGTGTATATTTATAGGGCAAGTGGTTTTTTAAGCAATGACTTTAGCAGTAAGTTATATAGAACTTTAGTATTTCTTTAACCCAGCTAATTAAAGGGTTGTGTTGTTTTAGCTATCTGTATCTAAGTATTATCTTATAGTGCTTTAAGGGTATTATAAATAGAGAAATGTATTTAAGGTATTTACCCATTTACAATTTTACAAGAGTGTAATATGTTAGTTTGCTATATATTAAGGGTTTGCCGTTAAAGCCTTATAAGCCTTAGGGCTTATTAAGTTTCTTTAAATTTAGGTATTAAGTTTTTGCATAGTTTGTATTAATAAAGCCCATGCTAGTGGCTCTGCTGTCTATAAGGATTTATACTTCCTTCTATTTTCTAAGTATTTAAATTTCGCCAAGTATATTAAGGGAGTTGTGTTATATATTAGCGCTAAAAGAGCCTAGACACTTATACTCTTCCACTTTTTATCCTAAGACGTAATTTGGCCTTAGGATAATTTGTTTCCTAAGTTAACTAAGGGCGAAGTACTTTATGGCGTTTAAGTACAATTTATAGAGCGGGTATAATTTAAGGAATAAGAGGAACTACGGCGGACCTTTTCAAAGGGGTAAATTCGGCAATGCTTTTAAATATGTCCTTTTTTACCACATCTAAAGCATTCTCTATTTATGGCTTAAGTTCTTTATTTATTGGTTCCTAAGGGTGCATAGAATTAAGTAGCATTAAGGTCTATAGGGTTGTCTATAGGGCTTTTAGGTTTTAGAGACGGATCGCGCTTTAAGGTATATACCAGTTTTATAGAGTTTTAAATATAAAGTATAGTTAACTTTAGAAAATAAGTCTGTTTATTATATTAAAAGTCCTTATTAATTTGTTAACATATTATAGCAAATTTAGATAGGTTTTTTGGTAGTTCCCTACCTACTAACTGGGCTCTAATTTTATCTAAGATAGCTTATTAAAGGGCGGCAACTCTAGCAGCTTTGTTCTAACCTAGTTCGCTAATAAGGCCTAAAAATTCCAAAAAGAGGCTAGTGAAGTCTCGGTTCCGTTATTATAGGGTTTTAAGTTTAGTAATAGCTGTATGTTTACAGCTGGCGTTATTATATATTTGTTTTAGTAGAGAGATAAAGGTTTTAAAATTAATAAAAGTGCTATTATAGAAGAATGGATCTATAGTTTATACAGCGTCCTTACTTAAATAAGACATTCTATAGCTAACCTTGCTAGCCTTAGTAGGGTATTAATTATAGTTTATTAAGAGTTTAAGATGGAGCTTAGTTATAAAGGGATATAAGTTATTTTGGTTTCTATTAAACATTAGAGGATTAGGGAGCCTTTTAGATTTTGTAGTAGGTACTAGGTTTGCTATAGGTATAGGTTAAGCTACTATTACTAGTTTAGTATTCGTATTTAACGGGTTAGGTTTAGGTACTGTTATTTTAATCTTGTTTATAGGTGTTACTATTAAGGTCTATAATATAAATGCCTTAATATTGCAGAGTTATTTATAGAGTGCTTCTATTAATTACTAGTACTGGGCTTCTAGTGCAGCCTACTACTAAGCTAAGGCGTTTATAAAGGACTGTTATATTATGGTTAACTGTTCCCTAACTAGGGTTATAATACCTATAGTTATTAAAAGGGATTTAGGTTCATTTGCCATTTTAATAATAGTTGTTTTAATGTAATGTAATATAAGGGCGCGAAGAGGCTTTAGGGAAGATTTAAAGGAATAATATAAATTCTATCTAAATCTTAAGGGTATATAGCTCTTATAGAGTACATGATATTATGTAAAGAAGAGAAAGGAATATAGGAAACTTGTAACTAAATATTTGGGGTCTTAGCAGTAAACGCATAGGCATAAGCCTACGCGGGTTTTAATAGGTTTTGACTAAATTCCATTATATTAGTGGAATTTAGTGGAATTTGATTAAGAGTGGAACTTAGTAGAATTTAATTAAGTTGGCGGAATTTAGCAGAACTTAATTAAAGCATTAGAATTTATCTATTAAGTGGTTTACCGAGATATTCCTACTGTAACTAGGCTAGTCCCATTATATTACTTCTTAGCTAGTATATAAAGGGCATAACTATATTATATGTTTTAGTGTCTGTCTTAGCCAGCTATATTTATACCTTAGGCTACCTACTAAGATACCTACCTAGTAGATATCAGGAATTTTTTTTAGCCATATTGTTGCAGTTTACGGCAACTTGCCGCAAACTGTACAATCGTGGTAGTAGTATATAGTGGTTAGCGACTCGCATAAACTGCATATTTTATAGCAAACCTATAGCATTTACAAGCAAAACGCAGTAAAATGCCTAAACACTAAACCAATACTAACACCTTAAAATTAAATTATACAAATCGTGCGAATTATGCGAATTGTATAAATTGTACAAATTGTATAAATTGTATAAATTGTATAAATTGTATAAATTGTATAAATTGTATAAATTGTATAAATTGTATAAATTGTATAAATTGTATAAATTGTATAAATTGTATAAATTGTATCATAGATTGCTATAAGGTACTTTTAATATATTTATACTAAAACTATATAAAATAGCTGCTAAAGCTATTATACTAAATTATAATAATCTGCTAACTATGTACTAATTTCTAAACTAGGCCTAGTGCCTGCCTGCCTACCTACTTGCCTACCTGCCTACCTGCCTACTTGCCTATCTATTTACCTACCTATTTACCTACCTACCTACCTATACCTACCTATTTATGCCTACCTGTCTATACCTACCTATTTATGCCTACCTATCTATACCTACTTATCTATGCTACCTTTAAACGGTGGTTGTCTAGGATGCCTCCCTAGGAGGCCGTAATTTAATTTGATTTGGTAATAGACTAATAATAAGGCTCTGGTTTAATTCGATTAATTAATTAAATTGTTTAGTATTTGCTGGCTGGGTTATTTAAACGGTTAGCGGTTGTCTCTCTCTAGTAACAGTTATTTAGCTCTAGTGACGGTTGTCTAGCTCTAGCAATAGTCGTCTAGCTCTAGCAATGGTCGTCTAGCTCTAGCAATGGTCGTCTAGCTCTAGTAACGGTTGTCTACTAGCTGCCGTTCTGGTGCCTCCCTAGGTAGGAAGGATATAAGGAAGGAAGGTTAAAAAATAAGGTAGCTACTTAGGTGTATATAGGGGGGATACTTGGCAGAGGTATGTGTAGAGGCTATTGGGAATATAGCGGGGACCTAATGCAGAGCTTCGCGCAGAGCCTTGTGCGGAGCCTCTATATATAGAGCTTTATATAGAGATTTGTGCAGAGCCTTGTATAAAGCTTTGTGTAGAGCTTTATGCAAAGCCTTGTACAAAGCTTTGTGTAGAGCTTTGTTTAAAGCCTCGTACAAAGCTTTATATAGAGCTTTGTGCGAAGCCTTATACAGAGCTTTATGCAGAGCTTTGTACAGAGCTTTGTGCAGAGCTTTATATAGAGCTTTGTGCAGAGCTTTGTGCAGAACTTTGTGTAAAGCTTTGTGCAGAGCTTTATACAGAGCTTTATGCAGAACTTTATATAAAGCTTTGTACAGAGCTTTGTGCAGAGCTTTATATAGAGCTTTATGCAGAGTTTTATACAGAGCTTCGTATAGAGCTTTATATAGAGCTTTATGCAGAGCCTTATACAGAGCCTCTATACGCAGAGCTTTATATAGAGCCTTATGCAAAGCTTTGTATAGAGCTTTATATAGAGCCTCTGCAGAGCTTTATACAAAGCTTTATAGTAGATTATAGGAACTAAAGTTATTAGTAGAATATAGTTATAGCATTATATATATATATTTAGGTATTAGAGGTTGGGGTTAGGCTTAGTATATAGTCGTTTCTATTGGCTACGGAGGTAGCCTTACTACAGAGGTACAACGGGTGCTATTTAATGTCTATATTAGATAGTGTTAATATAGTTTTTAACCTGTATTATTACTCCCTAGGGACCCCTGTAAGGGGTCAATTCTCTTATATATATTAGGGCTCTTAGAGCCATCTTAAATAAAACAGATCACTTATTCAATTCTATGTCTCTACCTATTAGCTAGCCTATATTATCTATTATAATACCTACCTAGCTAAAAGTTATAAGCCTAGTAACCTTCTAAGCACTAGGGAGATCTTAGTGGCTAGACGAATACTACTAAGCCTCTTTAAGTATAGTTCGTTACAAAATATCGCGTCCTTTACGTGTAAGCGCGTCCCTTTATATAACCTCTATTAAACCTTAAAACAAAAGCTACTATAGCAATCACGAACTCTATGAATCCTCTTTTGCTAACCTAAAAAGACTGGCCTTTATGGTTTTAATTTATCTGCTAAGAAGTAAGTTTTGCAAAGATCTAGGACTATATTAACCTAGATAAGATAGAAGACAAAATTAAGGAAAACACCAAGCCAGATATACCCTTAATAGCAGCAGCTCCTATAGCACTAACAGCGGCTCCTACAGCACCAGTAGCAGCTCCTATAGCACTGGCAGCGGCTCCTATAGCTTTAGCAGCAACTCTATCTACAGGAATAGCTACACCTAAGTTATTAAGTCAGCAAAGATAATAAACTTAGCAATCTCTAGAGACACAGAGAATGCTTTTTAAGCTCTATAAGCTTTAATAATAAGACTACCTAAAGCAGGAAGAGAAGCTCTATACATTTATAGTACTCTTGTATACTACTATGGACACCAACTTCTCTAGGTATCTTAAAAACCTTACCACACTATATTTAATTCTAAAATAGCTAAAGAAGGTAGCAAAGCTATCTTAAGCTACGCTATAGTAAATAGTACCAGATAATTTTAAGAAATGGAAACAAGGGCCTAAATATTAGACTCTAGAATCTTAGCTTTAGCTTTATATCACCATTATATAGAATGGCGAAGAGCTAGAGGAAGGGTTAATAGAGGTAATAAAAAGCAGTGTTATATAAGCCTTTATCTAAGACTATAAAGAGATCTATCTAGCTCTATATTATACCTTTATTTAAAAGGTAGCCAAGAGGTTAGAGAAGCTTAAAATGGCGACAATAATTAAGGAATTTAACCTGCTCTATAAGCATCTAAATACGGGATATAATGCCTATGCTATACTCTTAGGGCAGCCATCTGCAGATCCTACGATATCTACCACCCTAGTACCTTCTTAATCACCTAAGGTAAAGTGCTTTACTTGTGGTTTACCCTATAAGTTAAAGAATTACAAGTAATTGTTTCAGTCTCTTTAAGGTCCAAACTTTATACTAAATAATAGTTATTTAAGGAATTGCTAGAAGTGGCTTAAGGTCCTAATAAATAAGCAGTATTATAATAAAAGGGTTAAGCAGATTAAGAAGGAAGGTCCTAGGTCAAGGACGTCTCCTTTAGCTTTATCTACTACTAAAAAGATTAAGAATCTGGACCAACCTTAAGCTATAGCGGCGGCTGTAATAACATCCTTTTTATTATTAATATTATCGCAGGATTATCTAGATCTGTCTTTAATTAATGCCTTAAGGTATAACACTATGGCAGACACCTACTTCTGTAACACTATGACAGACACCTACTTCTGTAACACTATGGCAGATACCTACTTCTGTAACAATATTAGATACTTCCGTAACCTTAAGCTATGCATATCTATAGTAATAGCTAGAGATGCTAGAGCAGAAATCCATGGATATGGTAATATTAACTTGGCCATTAAGGTAGGTAAATAACGCCTAACTTGGTATCTAACATTAAGGAACATTATATACGCTCCCTACTTTTATACTAATCTAATATCTATAGTAAAGCTCTATAGGGTTAGAATAATTATTAACCAATCTATAAACTATCTGCGCTATAAAGATAATGGAAGCCTATTTGCCAACCTTACGGAATATGGAGGTCTTTACCTTATTAATGCCATCACCTACTTACCACCTACTCCTACTACCTATACTACATCCACCAGATTCTTTAAGACCTTAGTATATAACAAAGTATGGCATTAACACTTACTACACTATAATATGGAGTTAGTGGATTATTTACTAACTGCGGCAGATAGGGTTAAAGTAGTTAAGACAGACAGAGGAAGAACTCTATATAGTGTACTACTTTATAAACTATATATTCTAGGAAAGATAATATAGCAGATATCTCGCAGAATATTAGCAAAAGAGACCTACCCTTTTAAACATGTTTACTTTAATGTTATTATAGAAGAGGATGGGTTTAATGGAGATACGTATATAGCTTACTTTTAGTGTAACTACATAAAGTACCATTATACTTTTCCTATTAAGAACTACAAGCAAGAGACACTACTCCTACTCTTTAAATCAATAATAGCATTTATAAAAAAATTTAATGCTTAAGGTATCTGTATTTAGTGTTACGGACGCTTTAAGTACGATGTTACAACTACTTAGAGAAGAGTTGGAGGAAGCTAGTTAGTTAATAGAAGCACGGTCCAGGATGGAACCCGTGGAACCATATGACGAGGAATGGTAAGTGAGTTATATAATATTGTACGCAGTGTACGCAGTGTACAAATGGGACGTACGTATAACCCGTATAGTGCGTACCTTATATATAAGAAGAATTTCTTAGGAGTTAGGATGTGTATTTAAAGGACCACAGTCCCTACCTAGATAGTTCTTTCTTTATAGTAAATCTTAGAATATAATCAGAGTTAATCTATTGGGCAACCACTCTACCAGTTATTATTTGTACTTATTATATTGTTAACTTCCTATTTACCTATATACCCAGTCTATTAACAAGTTAACCATGGTATTTCCTACAAGGCCTCGTTATATATTAACTACTAAGGTTATGGTATTAATAAAGTTAAATAATATGCCACTAAAAGCACTAGTTATAATGCCATCTACGGCAGCTATAACCTTAGGGTCTGGAGGAGACACTAGTATAAGGGACATAGATTTATAGCTAGTCACGGTGGGTTAGTTATAAGAAATGGTTAACCAATTAACAGACAACAATTAAATACTTAAAGAAAGAATTAATGGAATTGGAGCAGCTAAGGTTAAGTTACCCTTAATTAAACAGTTTTTAGGGGAGAAGTTAAAGCTTAAAGGGTTCCTTATGTAAATGCACTTTAAGGTTATACAGAAAGGAGTAAAGCTGGCTATACTAGTAGACCAAGTAATGTATACAGGATTGTTTTTAACTAGAAGAGTACTATCTAAACAAGGTTGTCTGTAACTAATTGGGTTAGTTACGTAAGCTAAGCGAGCTTAGGAAATCCACTAAATTCCACCTATAGAATAGGAAAATCAAGAAGCATTAATTAAAATCAGTTACTACCCCATACTATTATAATAGCATTACATATCACCGGAAGTGATACTGACACTAATCAGTAATTATAGATTAGGAGACGTACCACCTATAAAGAGAGATGAGCTTGATCAGTCCCTGCTAAAGGCCTCTACCAATCTCGTTTGTTAAGGAGTATTAGTCGATATGTATTTGAAAAGTCAACCCCTATCTAATAGGCCCTTGATTTTTTATATACGGCTCTTAGGTGTTTAAGGAACCGACCCCTTTTAATAGGCCTTTGGTTCGCGTCCATTACGCATTTTATACTACCTAGATTATATTAAGGAGCATTAGTTGATGTATACTTAAAAAGTCAACCCCTATCTAATAGGCCCTTGATTCTTTATATATAGCCCTTAAGTACTTAAAGAACTAACCCCTATCTAATAGGCCCTTGGTTCGCGTCTATTACGCATTTTAATTAGCTCGCGTCTATTACGCGTTTAGAACCTAAAATTGAACTTAATAAGAGTTATAAGACAAGAATTGACATGTTAGATATTAGGGCATAAGTTAACGCAGAACAGAAGAAATAGCCTAAAGACATTAATATATAGTCCGATAAAACCACCACAGAGGACATTAATAAATTTGTGAAGTTTAAGATCCTTAAATACAAAGCCTATAATTTTAAGGACAACAAACTATGGGAGGTCTGTAAGGAAGATTTTAATAACTTTACACTATAAACCTTTAAGGATTGCAACTAATATGCTATCTAAAAGCTTCAAACGTTCCTACAAATCAATGGCATATGGGTAAGGAAGTATAGAAATACCACAGTCCCCAAATTACTATTTAACACCTTGTAAAAAGAAGACCCTATAAAATAGACTAAGCTTAAGATAAGGGAATATATAGCAACCAGAGGAGAGTTTAATTTAGGACAAATTAAATACCTCCTTAAGAACAACTTTACTAGCACTAATACCATTAAAACCCTAATCTTAACCTCACCAACTACAAACCCCACTCTACTCATAATACCACCTATAAACCCCATCCTACCTATAACACCACCTACACCTTAATCTACCCCTATACTGCCCCTATAACGGGAGTCTAATTATATTAACTTAACTCTACTACCAGAACCACCTAGGGGACAGAGTTAAACCTAGGGTTTTGGCAAGGAGTTAATAAACCTTGCGAAGATATATATAGAAGACAACAAGTACAGCGGAGAAGATAACAATTTTAACTTTAAACTTACTATCTTCTATAACCTCTGCAGTAGAGCTAATATACCTTAAGAAGCCAAAGTTAAAGCCTACCCCATAATGTTACGCGGCTTAGCACTTAACCACTACTACACTAACCTTAAGAACGTTATACTAACCCTTTTATTTAACCAAATCTGCAATGCCATATGTAATTACTATAAGGAACCTAAGTATAGGCGTGGCATACTAGGGCAATAGAACTTAATAACCTTGAGGTCTATAATAAGCAAAGGCGAGAATACTGGAAAATTAACCCTAAACTGCCTATAGTTGCTTATTAAAGAACTAAGACACCTCTAGTATGGTCTTAACCCAGATTTATACACAGACAAGTTCCTTTATAATAAGCTTATTAACGCCTACTAAGAGTTACCAGTGTATTAATATGCCTGCTTTAAACCTTCTAACAGCTTAACTAGTCTAATTAATAACTTATAATCCTCTATTACAACATTCAAAAAGTTAAATAGTAAGAACCCCTAAGCCTTCTTTACTAACCGCCGCTACTACAGATAACACCCCTAATTACCTTATAGAACACAATTATCCTTATCTAGCTAATATGCATTATTAAAAAAAGCGCTGCTTCGTCTATTATAAAGAAGGTTACTAGTTATCTAAACACTTAAGAGAAAAATATAATGAATTAAAGAAGAAGTTTAAGGATAGATTTAACTGCCGCTTTAACAGATATGCCTAATAATATATTACTAAGTACAAGGGAACAGATTATGATGATAAACCTAATTTGGAATCTATTAATGATATAATAGAAGCTCTTATGATTAACATTAAGTTACTACTACTATCTCCAACTTAGGAATAGACTAAATTATTCCTTATTTTTTTTAGAACGATACAGCACGAAGGAGCTATTAATACTATAACTAACTTAGCGGACTAATCCTTTACCTATACAATTACTAGCACTAACCTAACTGCTTACTACAACAACTTAGACCTATTTGCCTACGTTGTTACCAGCTAATATACCTCTGATAAGTTCTATAGAGTAATAATTAACACTAGAGCTTTAAAGAGATTAACAGTAGGTTATAGGCAATACCTTATATACAGGAAGACCTATAATACCGTTATTAATACCTTAAAGGCTAGTGCTATTAACATCTAGTTTAGTATTGGCTCTACCCCTTCTATTAGCTCCGTTATAGTTAATACACTAGTTAGCAATGTTAAATTCCATATTATAAAGGCTAACATACCCTTTCTACTATGCCTTACAGATATAGATATACTAAAGGTCTATTATAATAACCTTAAGAATGTCCTAGTCACCCCAACAAAATCAGTACCAGTGGTTTACTAATTTGGCCACCCCTTCTTACTATGGGAAGAGTTACTGTAGTTATTTATAACCCACTTGTTTAATTAAAACCCTTACTACTTAACCATTACTAAACTCCGCCAACTTTACCGCCGCTTTAGACATCTATTGGCAAACAAGCTATATAAGGTATTAGAACGCTCTGGCTATAATAATATTAATAAGCAGGTCATTAACTATCTTACTAAGTACTATTCCCACTGCTAGAAATATAGCAAATCCCCTAAATAGTTTAAGTTTACATTACAGGAAGACTAAGATTCCAATTTTAACTATTCTATTTTTATTAATATTATATATATTAATAGAAACCCTGTCCTCTATATAATTAATAAAGCTACTAGATTTTAAGCCGCGAGATAGCTACGCAATATCTTCGCAAAACATACCTAGGATACCCTATAACTATGCTAAATTAACACCTATATTGGACTACCTAACTATATTACCTATAATGCCGGGAAGAACTTTATAAGTAAGGAGTTTTAACAGCACGCTATAGCAATAACCATATTAACTAAAAACGTCCTAGTAGAAGCTTACTGGTCTATTAGAATGGTAGAAAGAGCTTATTTAACCCTATGCTAAGCATACCAGATAATTATAGAGGAGCTATAGGACTTAGGAATAACCAAGGAATTAGCTTTATAAATGGCAGTAAAAGCCGCCAATAACATAGCTGGCCTAGACGGCTTAGTTCTAACACTTTTTGTCTTTAGTGCCTACCCTTATATAAGCGAACTTAACCTACTAGCACCCTCTATTATATAGCGAGCGGCAGCTATAAAGAAGGCAATAAAGGAGATCGCAAGGATTAGGGTAAAGAAGTAAGTTAATAATACACTAAACTAACGAAATGGTCCATCTGTTACCACAATCTATAACCTCCCCCTTAACTTAGAAGTACTTATATAACGCAAAGGCAATACTAGACAGAGTGGTAGATGGACTAGCCTATTTAAGTTACTTGGAATTAATGGAGAGATATATAAGATATAACTTCCTAGTGGACCTACTAATTTTAGGACCATAGCAGTAAAGCTGTATCTATAACCTAAACTAGAAGAACCTAATAAGGAACTAGAGAAAGAACTAACTAAGGAACTGACTAAGGAACTAACTAAGGAACTTACTAAGGAACTAGCAGCTAGTATACCCCCCCAAAGATTAAAACGGACACAATAATTGCTGATAAAGTCCCAGTAAAACATTATAGATGTATTAATATTCATTAATAACAACCTAATAAAACCTAATACTATAACCTTTAAGTGTACCTTACCGTTATTTATAGAGTCTTAGCGTAAGGAGATAAACGGCTTACTTAAAAAAGGAGTTTTTAAGTTTATTAATACAGCAGACGTCCTAGAAGGAGTTAGAATCTTTAACTCCTAATTTATTGATAAGATTAAGAACGCCGGAATAGATAAGGCCTTTAAGAAGTCTAGACTAGTTATATAAGCCTATAATAACTATAGCAAAGATCTAGTCTTAATACAATTACTAACTATTTAATGTGTTAGCTAGAGAATTATTCTAGTATTTACGGCAACCCTATAAGGAAATGAAAGAAGACTAGCTTCTCTATACCTACGCGACATCTTATAAGCTTATATATAGTCCAGTACCTACCTAAATAGAGATTTCTTTGTACGCCTACTACTAGAATTTAGACTAAAGGATGGATTAATTCTAAGAGTTATTAAACCACTCTATGGTATTCCAGAAGCTAGCAACCATTAGTTTAATATATACTACCATTACCACCTTAATAAACTATGGATAAACTAGTTAATATACAACCCCTACTTATTATACACAAATAGTAATGGCTTTAGAATTATAGGATTGCAGACTAATAATATACTATTCCTTGCTAATAAAACCTTTGTAGAGGCTAAAGAAGCCAAACTTTAGGAGGCAAAGTTCCTAGTAAAAGAGAGAGAGAAGCTTACGCTAAATACCCTAATTAAGTTTAATGGAGGCTATATTAAGCAAGAAAAAGATTTAATAGCCTTTACCTAGGAACGTTAATACTAGAACCTAAAGTTGGTTACTATAAAGACTATAGACCTAACTAGCTCTAGAGGGGAAGTCCACAAGGCAGTTACACTAAAAGACTAGTACGTTGCTTAGAGAGTAAGAGGAGCCTATATTGCCATAGTCTATTAACTAAAAGCTGCCTTTAACCTCTCCTTTATAGCATAAGTTATTAACCTAAAGGAAGAATATGCGAAGCAGCTTAATAAATGGCTATAATGGCAAATCAATAATCCCTCCTAAAAACTTCGCTTTGTACAACTTAATATAAGCACTCTTAAACTAATGATATTTACGGACTTATCCTTTGCTAATAACTATAACCTCTCTTCTTAGATTGGCTTTATTATTATACTTACAGACAAGGACAATAGGGCTAATATCCTCTATTGGTTATTTATTAAATGCAAGCAAGTTATATAAAGTGTCTTGGTATCTAAACTATATAGAATGGCCTACGGATTTAACACCAGAGCTGTAATTAAAGCAACTATTAAGAAGATCCTATAACTTAAACAACTGCCGCTTATCCTTTATACCGATTTAAAATCTCTATATAACTGCTTAGTTAAACTTAGGATAACATAAGAGAAATGACTTATAGTTGACCTAATATGTTTACAACAATTATATAAGAAAAGAGAGATAGCAGAGATTAAATAGATTAATAGGGGTAGTAACTCTATAGACGCTATAATAAAATTAAAGCCTTGCCAGGCGTTAAAGGACCTAATTAATATAAATATAATTAAGCTATAAGTTACCAAGTGGGTAGAGTGTAACGTGGCCCGCCTCCACGTCGCCATACGGCCAAAAAGACTGAGAGTGCTTGCGAACTTGTCGTAAGCGCGGCGGGACCTAATATATATACTCTTACATAGAGAGAGGAGAAGATATTAAAGTAGGAATAAAGAGCGCGAAGATGCAAGGCCAGCCGCTAAGGCGCTAGCACTAAGTAAGCCAATAGCGATTTTCCATCCCGGGGATGGAAAATTATAATTGGTCACTTTAACTACCTAGCAGAATTTGGCAGAACTTAATGGAATTTGGTGGAACATGGCGGAATTTAGTAGAACTTAATGGAATTTGGTGGAATATGGCAGAATTTAGCAGAACTTGATGGGACCTAGCAGAACTTGGCAGAATTTGGCAGGAGGCGTGCTTAAGCACTATTAAAAACTAAATACTCCTAGTGTCTGAACGAGGTTGTCTATAACTAATTGGGTTAGTTATATGAGCTAAGCGAGCTTAGGAAATCCACTAAATTCTACCTATAGAATAGGAGAACCAAGAAGCATTAATCAAAATCAGTTACCACCCTATACTATTGCAATAGCACTATGTATTACCGGAAGTGATACTAATAAGTACTTAAGTGGTTTAAACCTTACCTTACCAAAATCTAGATAAACAGAATAATAACTACTAACTAAGAAGTATGGTTTATATTTACTAGTTAGAACGGGTTTATAGAAAGGCTAATATAGATATTTAGAGACCTAGAAGCAATAACCATAGCAGAGAGAAAACTTTAGAACCTAGTATAACGCAGTTTAGCGATTGAGTACATAATATAGTTTTAGATACTTATAATATAGATTAAGTAGAATAATAAGGCGTTAATGGTACAGTATAAATAGGGACTTAAGGCTAAAGTCTAAGACGTAATTGTCCTAATAGAAAATGTAGAGACTTTAAGAGACTTAATAGATTAGTTAATAAAGATTAATAATAGGATCTATTAAAGGGAACAAGCTAAGAAAGGGCAAGATAGAGTTCTATAGTTATATAAGGCGTAGAGTACGCAGTAATAGATATAGAGTTATAAACTATAAAACGGTGGGCCAGAGCTAATGTACTTAAGTAGTACTAAAGAATCTAAGATATAGAATAAGAAACTATGGAAACTTAGAGGTTAGGGATTAGGTAATTATAGGACTAAGGAGTAGAGGCTAAACTAAGGATCTTAGTAGCAGAAGATGTTTAGGCGGACTCTATAACAAGAGCAATGGTTTAAATTAGGAGCTTGCATAAATTGTGGAAAACAGGGTTATTTTGCTAGAGACTATAGAGGTAGTTAGAGTAACTATACGGTAAAAGGCACAAGGTTATTAAAGTATAATAATGCGGATATAGGAGTATTGCGCGGGACTAAGGAGTGTTCAATTAAATACTTCGCGTTTTATTATAATAACGCATACCAAATTTATAAGGACGCTAAGTATAGCGTAAGCTATTGGCCATAAAAGCCAGAGTTAAGGGGACTTAAGGGAACTATAGAGTTAGATAAAGAACAAGATTAACTCTATAAGCTAGATTAGGATATTACAGCAATATATGGATAAAGATTAGTAACCGTAACAATAGAGTTAGAGTATTTATTAATTAATAGCGATAAGGGAGAAAAAGAGGCTAGCTGGGGGCACTTAAACCTTAATAACGTAATAGAAGTAGAGACTGAGACCACTATAGAACGCGGATTAGTAATGGGCATTATAACACCATTAGATATAGTATCCATTACTTTATAAGACGGAAGGAGCAATATCTAAAAGTGATTAAGCAAGCAGATGACTGCTAGTGCTAGCTTACCACTTAATAAAGGCAAAAGGCCATAGGCTTAAGATTCTCAGAAAGAGATTTAAGATTTTTAAGATTTTTAAAGTAAGATAAAACACACCTAAGAACCTATAATAGACAACAACCAATAGGAAAGGGCAGCAGCTTAGTTTAATAATAAATAAATAAGCTTGGGACGAAGTTTCTTAGGGAGCCAAGATTTTGAAAAACAAATAAGGTTTATAGCAGTTTTAGGTAAACGTAGTGTTCAGCCTAAAGGTTAAAGAGTTAATACAATAATTAAGAAGCAAGATAACTTTAAGAATCCCTTTAGAAGATAAAAGTAAAAAGAAGGTATAGATAAGTTTAGGTAATAAATTATTGTATAGTAAGAATAAAAGCTAGATTAGAGATTAGCTATACTAGAATGTATAAGGGATAGAGTACTAGTATAGAAAGTTATAAATAGGCTAAGGGTAGAAACATTAAGAGCTAAGTGGTTAGATAAACTGGAATAAGAAGAGGATCTAGGGATTTTAACTAGATTCGTAGAACGATATACTAAAGGTTGCAATAATGCAGTAATAAAGAGATACTTCCTTATAAATAGGTTGTATATACTTATAGAGCTATACTAGAGGTAGTATAAGCAAAGAGGAAATAATAAGTAGGAAGACTTTTGTATATGGCCGGATGAGAAAGTTATACTAGACTAAGTAATGTCTAAGAAATAGATAAGCTATATAAAAGGGGCGTTAATTATAATGTTAAAGAACCTAGAGGAACAGGCTATAGACTAGAGAGAGATAATATAAGTATTGGTACCAGCAAATAATATAGCAACATTTAGATTAATGTGGGAGAGGTTTAAACTTAAGGATAAAGATAAACCAAGAGTTAACCTAAAGCACCTAGCGTATTATATATTGGTATGGATTGTATATGTAGATAATATATATAACATATACAGGACACCTAAAAATAAGTACTGTAAGTATCTAATAAGAATATATTAAATAATAGATAAGAAGAGGTATAGGGACACTAAGTATATACATGATTAGCACCTAGTAGAAGTTTAAGAACTAGGAGACTTAATACTTTAACCAGGACAATTCCTTACAGAAGAATACCTAGACGGATAATAGTGGTAGGAGTGCTTAGAGAATACTTATCTATAATACGTAGAGGAAAAGAAAAGAACTAAGTATTGGCTGTAGAAGGACTAAGTATAATTAAGGAATAATAGTTAATAGCTAGGAAAAGCGGAGGCCTATAGGACTAGAGGGAGCTAGTAGTAGAGCCTTAGACCCTTAAAGGAATTACAGGATAATACCTAAATTTAAGAGTTAGTTGGCAAGGTTAGAAGTTTAAAGCATTAGTAGATAGTAGAGTAATAAGAAACTATATATTACTAGTAGTAGTAAAAAGGATGGGGTTACCATATAGGCAGAAAAAACACTTATACCTATTAATAACAATTTTAGGAGATTTAATAGCCTACAGAGGAGGCATTATTAATCTTAAAATAGGACTAATTTAGTTAACCATTCAAGGAAGACCAGTTAAAATATCTTTTAACATTCTACTATTAGGAAAGGATAAGGCAATATTAGAAATGCCTTAGTTATAGGAGTATAATTCTTAGGGAATAATTGGGTTACAGGTTAAGTTGATATTAAGGATATATAACAACACAAGATATAACAGTAAATTAAGATGGTATAGTACTAAGTTAGAGCAACTTACGAGGAGACTGAGTGAGGCTTAAGTTATATATTAAAAAGATACTATAAGTATGGTAAAAGGTTATAGAGCCCAGAAAGTAAAAAGCTATTAGAATATGTAGTATAGGACTATAAGATAGAGTTGGAACTAGGAATAAGTTTAAAGTTCTTTCTAATCTATAAGCTTACTAAAACTGAGTTAGTAGCGCTTAAATAGTTTGTCCAGGAAAACCTATAAAAGGGATATATTAGACCGTTATAGTCATTAGTAGGATATCTAGTACTGTTTATCCTAAAGAAAAATGGAAAACTTAGGATGTATATTAACTATAAACAGTTAAACAGTATTATAAGGAAGGATAGATATCCTTTACCCTTAATTAGTGAAATCTAAAATAGGATAGGCAATGCGCAAATCTTTATAGAGATAGATCTAAGATAGGCGTACCATTAAATCTGGATTAAGGAAGGCGATAAATAAAAGACAGCCTTTAGGTTAAAGGAAGGACTGTATAAGCCATTAGTAATGCAGTTTGGGCTTATAAATGCACCAGTAATGTTTTAGAAAAGAATTAATAGTATATTAGGAGAACACCTTATTGAGTTCGTTATAGCATACTTTAATAATATTATTATCTACTTAGCGAATAAGGAAGAATATAAAGAATACGTTAAATGGGTCTTAAAGAGACTATAAGAAAAAAAGATGCTAGTAGCAATTAAGAAATGTAAGTTCTTTACCAGGAAGACTAATTTTGTTAAATTTATTATTAAAATAGGCAAGATTAGCATGGACCTAAAGAAAGTAGAAGCTATAGTAAGTTAGTAAAAACTAGAGAACGTTATGCAGTTAAGATTATTCCTAGGGTTTTATAATTACTATAGGAGGTTTATAGTATAGTAGTTAAAGAACATAGAGCCGTTTATAAGGCTTATAAAAAAGGAGGAACTATAGATATAGGGTAGTAAACAAAAGAAGTTGTTTTAAGAACTTAAGGAACTGTTTACCCAAGATCTAATCCTTAAGATCTACCAACTAAAGTTAAAAATGGTTGTGGAAATAGATATATTAGACTTTATATTAGGAGCGTGTCTACTATAGAAGCATCTAGATAGATGGCACCTAGTAGCATACTATAGTTAGAAGATGATACTACCAGAACTAAACTATAATATCTATAATAAGGAGTTATTAGGTATAGTTGCAGCACTAAAGGAATAAAGAGCATTCTTACAAGGCACAGAGAAACTATTTATGGTTAAGACGGATTATAAGAACCTAATAGGTTCCTAATAATAAAGGAACTTAACCATAGATAAGTTAAATAGGCAGAAATGCTTACAGAATATTACTTTAAAATTTAGTATACTAAGGGTACTAAAAACGCAAGAGCTGACGCACTTAGTAGGAAGGCAGAGTTGTAAAACAAAGAAAAGCTGTTAGGGGCTATGCTAAGAAAAGATTAAGACGGATTAATTAGGTATAATTATCCAAAGCTAGTAGCTATAGTGGAAGGACTAGAATAAGTTTATAAAATACTAGAGAGTATATAGTTATAAAAGATCTAAGAAGTATAAAGTAAGGATCTAGACTTAGAGCAGTATAAGTACTAAGAGGCTATATATATGCCAAAGGCAGTAGCAAAGGAGTTTATTAGTAAGTTTTATAAGGGAATGACTTAAGGACATAATAGAGCTATAGGCTTAGTGTTAAGAGTTTAAGAGGAGTATATTATTTAAGGAATATAGGGACTAGCAAGATAAGTTATAAAAGAATGTCTAGATTATTAGAGAAATAAACTAATAAGGCATAAGCTATACGGAGGGCTATAACCTATTAAAGTATTAGAAAGACTATGGGAGGTTATATTATAGGACTTTATTATAGAGTTACTAAAGTTAAGAGACCCTATTATAGGACAGGATTACAACGTAATCTTAGTAATAGTAGATAAGTTAACTAAGTGGGGCTACTTTATAGTATGTATAGAAATCTCAATAGAAGATATGGCTAAAATCTATATTAAAGAAGTGTTTATAAGATACGGAGCACTAATAATGATTATATTGGATAGAGATCTAAGATTTATAGTAGTATTCTAAGAGGTATTCTTGGCTAAATAAGGGGTTTAAACAGTAATGTTAATAGTATATTACCTACAAATAGATAGTTAAATAGAGAGACTAAACTAGATGTTAGAACAGTATCTAAGGCATTATATTAATCACGCATAAAATAATTGGGTAATATTATTACTAGTTATACAGTTTATATATAATGCAACACTATAGGAAGGGATAGGCATATTACCTTTTAAGGCGAATTACGGGTATAAACTAAGAATATCGTTATCGCTATAATAAGTAAAGAAAATAAGTAGCATAGCTAAATAAAGGATGGAGAACTTAATGAATCTTTATATACACCTTAAAAAAACAGCTAAACTAGTATAAGAAAGAATAAAAAAGTACTATAATGCTAAGAGATCTAAGGGACTAGATCTTAAGGAGGGAGATAGAGTATAGCTACTATACAAAAATTTTAAGAGTTAACGACTAAGTAAGAAGTTAGACTATGTTAGATTAGGACCATTTATAGTTAAAGCAAAGATCTTAGAAGTTATGTACAAGTTGGACTTACTAGAAAAGATAAAGATCTACCCTATATAATATATCGCAATACTAGAGCTAGCACACAGGAATATTAAGCTACTAGTTTATAAAGTAGACATATATAGAGGTTAAGAAGAAGACAAATGGGAAGTTTTAAAGATTATTAGTTATAAGGATATTAATAACAAAACATAGTATAAGGTTAAGTAGATAGGCTATAATAAGACTACCTAGGAGCTACTGGACAATTTAAAAAATGCTATAGGAAAGGTATAGGAGTATTGGAAGAGAAAGGGTTAGGTAGTATTAATAAAGGAGGATCGCTAAAGAATAAGTTACCTAAGGGGGACCTAAGAGGAGTACCTGCTAATATACTTAGAGTTGTTTCCCTCTCTATTAGAGGAGAATCCGTTCTTTTATTACTAAGTTCCTAAAGGCCTTGTTCTACTAGTTTCTACTCCTTAGAATACACCTTTTTATAAACCTTCTTAAGATAAAGTAGATAAGTAGACGCAGTAACGTAGGCTTTAAAGGCCCTCTGCTCCGCGTTATAAGAACATTCTAAATTAGCTAGAGCCTAAGTTAGCTTACTATTAAGCTTTATAGCGGTAGATTAAACCTAGAACCCTAGTAGCAATTAATAAGGGTACTTAAAGGCTATTAAGAGTAATAGGACGCGTATACTTAGCGTTAGAGACAGAACGAACATCATAAAACAATTGAATATTTGCTTTAGTGCACTCTAAATATAAAGAGGGTTGCTAAGATAGAGGACTTACCAGTATAATATAAACTAACCCCTCTTTCATATAACGAGAACATAGAGATAGCATTATTTTACTAAGAGATAGTATTGCAGTAATAGTCTGGGCGTGGTGTTATGCTTATAAGGAAGAAGCTGCTTTAGGTATAATAAGTAACAATATTAACTAAATTAATTAAACGGACATTATACCTCTAGTAGACAACTTGGAGATATTAAGAATCTTTAAGGATAAAGATAAAGAGGAGGGAGATGGTATTACGGACGCTTTAAGTATAATGTTATAACTACTTAGAGAAGAGTTAGAGGAAGCTAGTTAGTTAATAGAAGCACGGTCTAGGATAGAACCCATGGAACTATATAATAAGGAATAGTAAGCAAGTTATATAATGTTGTATATAGTATACGCAGAGTACAAATAGGATGTATGTATAACCTATATAGTGCGTACCTTATATATAAGAAGGATTTCTTAGGAGTTAGGATATGTATTTAAAGGACTACAGTCCCTACCTAGATAGTTCTTCCTTTATAGTAAATCTTAGAATATAATTAGAGTTAATCTGTTGGGCAACCACTCCACTAGTTATTATTTGTACTTTTTACGTTGTTAACTTCCTGTTTACCTATATATCCAGCCTATTAGCAAGTCAACCGTGGTATTTCCTACAAGGCTTCGTTACATTTAGTATATAGATAAGAAGTAAGGTATAGGCGCTAGGGTAAAGAATCTTACCTAATTTAACAGAGGTGTTATTAAGCAATTAATACTATATACTCTAGCTTAAAATAGACCTGCAAAGAGGTTAGGGAGAGCCATTTCTAAATAAGTAAGGACTGCTATTATTAAAGCAAAGTTACCAGTCGATCTATGGCCGAAGTTTATGCTTCTAGCAGTGTTCCTACTTAAATTAAACTCCTATTAAGTCTATTAACTAAAAAACCCTATTTAAGCTGCTGTATAAATAGAAGCTATGGCTAGCAGGACTTTATATAGCTAGATTTTTAACCTATGTGCTTATTAAATACAGTATTCCTAGGAAGGCAAAGTTTAAGCTATAAGCCTAAATAGGTTATCTTATTAGTATAGAAGCATTAAATATCTATTAGGTATAGATACTTACCACCAACCATATTATCCAATCTTGTAATGTATGAATTAATAAGTTAAAGAGATATTAGCCTTCTAAAATACTAGAACACCTTATTATCTTATAGGCTTAGAAGAATCGTTTTTAGCAAATTTAGAACCTACTAAATAACCTTTAAGATGGCAGTAAGAACTAGATAGAGAACTTTAACAAAGAACTAGATATAGGACTGCCATATTTAGTAAATATTGATATTATTCCTACATTAAAAAGCATTTAGATCTTAACAGAAGAACTCCATTAGCTACCTACCCTAAAACTAACTCTAGAACCGTCTAAACTATTAGCGTCTTTGGCGCCTTAGCAATTACTATCTACTATAGCATCTACGCCATAGACATTATCTACCACTTAGTTATCTTCTAAAGTCACTAAAACACCATTTATAGATCCTACACCTTATTCCAAACCTTAAATAATAGCAGGCTTATTATTAGGGGGTAAAAGACGTTCTAGCCGTGAAAAGCGGCCTATAGTAAAGAAGAAAGATATGCTAAATTAGGATCTATAATAATAAGCCTTTACGGTTCAAATTAATAACAGTAATAATAATATTAATCCAGATATAACACTATTAGCTTACGCTTTCTATACTGCTGCTATAAAGACGTATAGACATTAAGATGGCTTTCCACCACTACTAGGGTTATAGAAAGAGATATATAATTATAAGTACGCTATAGAGTTTAAAGTAGCTGCTTATACTAAGATAAAGGCCTTAACCGGAAAGCAGACCTAGGACGATGTATAACTAATTAAGAAGGTCTATTAACTTTCTACTATATAAGTCTTTATATATAAGAAAGATTTAGATGGCTTTATTTAGTTATCTATAGAGACCTTTGGGTAGTTTTATAAGAGGAGGTTAAAGCTATAACAGCAGCCTATTAAACTTTCCGTCTACTTTATACTCTTATTGCTGGCTTTAACCTTAATGTTATATAGATTAACGCTGTTAACGCCTTTGTTAATGCCTTGGTTAATAATAAGGTCTATCTTATTCCCCCTAAGGGTATAGACCTACCACCTAGATTCTCTCTCCGTCTAAGAAAAGTAATATATAAACTATGGAAATCTCCTAAATTGTGGTTTTTAGAAATATCTGCTGCTCTGCAAAGTATAGGTTTAAAAGCTGTACTAAATAAGCTATATCTCTATATACACCCTACCAAACCTATCTTTATATTCTTCTATATTAATAATATCCTAATTATAGGACATCTAAGCTGTTGCTAGTAGATAGAGAATATCCTAAAGCAGCTATAAGATTAATTCAAGATACGCCAAATACCTCAATTCACGTCATTCCTAAATACTTATATTGTATAAAATTAACAAAAAGGAAAGCTCTGGCTCTGTTTAGATCTATATCTTAAGAAGCTCGTCTTAATATACTATTTAGAATATCTAAAGCCATTAGCTACACCACTATTAGGCTAGGAATTAACACTATATAAGGGAGAAGCTACGCCAAATTAGATAAAAGGATATCAACGCTATATAGGTTCTGTAATATATCTGGCATCTACTATATAACTAAACATCACCTTTTCTGTTAGCAGGCTAGCTAAGTTCTTATAAAATCTGTCACTAGCTTATCTTGTAAAGATTAATAGATTGCTTACCTATCTCTATAATACCAGATACCTCCTCGCTCTTAAGTTCTCTACTATTATGCTATATAAGATAAATTAGGTTCTAAAAGCTACTTCTAATACCAGCTTTGCTAATAATACTCTAACACATTAGAGCTTATAGGGTTTTTTAATAAGCTTATTTAATGGGCCTATAGCATAGTAGGCAACTAAATAAAAGGTAGTTACTAAGTCTACTATAAAGGCAGAACTCCTGGCTCTCTTACACATTAGTGGGGAGGTGGAGCATATAGTTCAGATATTTAAAGCTATTAGATTTGATCCAGAACAAGACGTTATTATTAATTATAACAATTAGCAGTTAGTATAGATCGTGACAAAAGAGACTCCTACAGTATCTACAAAACTCTAATATATAGATATTTATTAATTCTGGCTTTACCAAGAGGTCTAAAACGGAAGCTTTATTGTATAATAGGTACTAACAAATAAGACAGCTGCAGATAGACTAACTAAAGCTCTCTTAAAGCAAATTTATTAAAAATTTATTAAAGTCTTAGGGCTCCGCAATATTAGACATCTAGTCAATTAACACTTAGCAAAGCTCACTACTAGCTTGTCTATCCCAACTGCCTAATCTGGTAATCTAGCTCTAACGCTCTACTTTAGATCTAAGGGGGTATATTAGCTATAGAGGTAGCCTTACTATAGAGGTGCGACAGGTACTGTTTAACGTCCGCATTAGATGGTGTTAGTATAGTTTTTAACCTATATTATCACTCCCTAGGGACCCCTATAAGGGGTTAATTCTCTTATATATATTAAGGCTCTTAAAGCCACCTTAAATAAAATAGATTACTTATTTAATTCTATGTCTCTACCTATTAGCTAGCCTATATTATCTATTATAATACCTACCTAGCTAAAAGTTTTAATAATATTAGTAACTCGCTTAGAGGCGAACGTCGCGTATCTCCCACCCCCATCAAAACGATACACCCTATATAACTCTACTAATATGGTTTTATATTTTATAAATAGGGCCTTATTTTATAGCCCTTTGCAAGAGCTATAAACTAGCCTTTATTTATATAGTTTAGGGCTATTTTGGTAGAGTTATAGGGGGTGCTTATTTCTAGGAATAGAGGGGTTAGATTAGTCAGCGCAGAGCCTTAATTAAAGTTTTATGGTCACCCCCTATAGCCCCACTA
>Ga0307507_10000617_pt1 | contig 77074 bp, 24 predicted proteins | sample 7_EM_MG_FD_207223 | JGI IMG/M metagenome (GOLD analysis project Ga0307507, IMG submission 207223) | Populus trichocarpa ectomycorrhiza microbial communities from riparian zone in the Pacific Northwest, United States - 7_EM | ecosystem: Host-associated > Plants > Roots > Unclassified | place...
TCTCTTGCTCCTCACCTTGATATCTTCGTAATACAGCATTTGTTCAAGCACACGTTGCATTCGTTCAAGCTTTGGTTCAGAGGCATTTGTTCGAGCCGTTCGGCATTTGTTCAAGCCGTTACATTATATTAACCACGCATAAAACAATTAGGTATCACTATTACTAGTTACGCAGTTTATATATAATATAACACTATAGGAAGGGATAGGCATATTACCTTTTAAAGCGAACTATAGATATAAGCTAAGAACATTATTATCACTACAATAAGTAAAGAAAATAAGTAGTATAGCCAAAAAAAGAATAGAGAACTTAATAAATCTTTATATACACCTTAAGGAAATAGCTAAACTAGTATAAGAGAGAATAAAAAAGTACTATAATGCTAAGAGATCTAAGGGACCAGATCTTAAGGAGGGGGATAAAGTGTAGCTACTACACAAAAATTTTAAAAGTTAACAACTAAGTAAGAAATTGGACTATATTAGACTAGGACTATTTATAGTTAAAGCAAAGGTCTTAGAAGTTATATATAGACTTAACTTACCAGAGAAAATAAAGATCTACCCTATATAGCATATTATAATGCTAAAGCTAGTATATAGGAATATTAAGCCACTAGTCTATAAGGCAGATATATATAGAGGATAAAAGGAAGACAAATAGGAAGTTTTAAAAATTATTAGTTATAAGGACGTTAATAATAAAATATAGTATAAAGTTAAGTGGATAGGCTATAATAAGACTACCTAAAAACCACTAGATAACCTAAAGAACGCTATAAGAAAGGTATAGGAGTATTAGAAAAGAGTAAGTTAGGCAGCATTAATAAAGAAGAATTGCTAAAGAATAAATCACCTAAGGGGGACCTAAGAGGAGCAGCTACCAAGGTATTTAGAGTTATTTCCTTCTCTATTAGAGGAGAATCTGTTCTTTTATTACCAAGTTCCTAAAGGCCTTATTCCACAAGTTTCCACTCCTTAAAACGCACCTTCTTACGCACCTTCTTAAGACAAAGCAGGTGAGCAGACGCGGCAATGCGAGCTTTAAGAGCTCTCTGCTTGGCGTTACAAGAACGCTCCAGATTAGCTAAAGCTTAAGTTAGTTTACTGTTAAGCTTTATAGCAGTAAATTAAACCTAGGACCCTAGCAGCAATTAATAAGGGTACTTAAAGACTATTAAGAGTAATAGGACGCGCACACTTAGTATTAGAAACTAAGCGAACGTTACAGGACAATTAAATATTCGCTTTAGTACACTCTAAATATAAAGAGGGTTGCTAAGATAAGGGACTTGCCAACGTAATATAAACTAACCCCTCTTTCGCATAACAAGAATATAACGTTAGAGATAGTATTATCTTACTAAGAGACAGTATTGCAGCAACAGTATAAGCATAGTGTTGTGCTTGCGAAAAAGAAGGAGCTTTAGGTATAATAAGTAAAGATATTAACCAAATTAATTAGACGGACATTACACCTCTAATAAACAACTTAGAGATATTAGGAATCTTTAAGGACGAAGATAAAGAGGAGGGGGATGGTGTTATAGACGCTTTAAGTATAATATTAGAACTACTAGGAAGGGAGTTAGAAGAAGCTAGTTGGTTAATAAGGGCACGGTCTAGTATAGAACTAGTAGAACTATATAATAAGGAATGGTAAGCAAGGCATGTAATATTGTATGCAGTATACGCAGTATATAAGGGAAACGTATGTATAATATATATAACACGTACCTTACATATAAGGAGAGTTTCTTAGGAGTGTGGATGTGTATTTAAGGACCTACAGTCCCTACCTAGATAGTTTCTTTCCTTATAGTAAATCTCAGAATACAATTAGAGTTAATCTATTAGGCAATCACTCTACCAGTTATACTTGTTACATTATTGACTTCCTGTTTACCTACATACTTAGCCTATTAGCGAGTCTACCGTAGTATTTCCCATAAGGCTTTGTTATAATTAGGGCCTTCCTAGGCGTAGTAGTGTGAGTTTTTTTAGTGTCTAAGTATAATATATTAACGCGTCGTTGTAGACAAAGGTCTTTTTTTACGGTGAGATGTTACTAAGGCCTTCCTAGGTAAGATATGGAGAGCTTAGTATAATATAACGGGCTTATATAACTGCTTCTAAACTAAAGCTTGTAGATTGCTACTATATAAGAATACTAAGCTAAGGAGAAGAAGGAGAAGAAGACTGTTAGTAACTAATAAGATATAAGGGGTTGCCAAGGCGCTAGTAGTAAGTTGTGACGGGCTTATACAAATGCTTCTGAACCAAAGCTTGTAGATTGCTACTATACAAGAATACTAAGCTAAGGAGAAGAAGGAGACTGGTAGAGACTGGTAAGATATAAAGGGTCGTCAAGGCGCTAACAGTAAGCGAGCCAATAGCAACTTGGCAGAATATGGCAGAACTTAGTAGATTGCTTAGAAAACGGCAAGTTGCTTAGAAAACGGCAGATTGCTATAAGTTGCCTAGGAAACGGCAAAGTAGCAGGTAACGCGCTCTAGCACCATTATATCACCCCCCCCTCCTAAAAAAGCCTGCCCTTAGGCTTTGTCTAAGTTCTTTATTATTGTTTAAATTATTATAGTTATCTAACCCCTCTTCCTAGCATTTAATCTATCTGTCTAACTTACGTAGTGGTCTAGGGAGGTCTGGGTAGGCTAGGTGGAAATCTCGTAGCTTATAGGGAGAGTGTTTAAAATTGGATATAGGGTACTATTCTAGGTCTTTGTCATAACTTACCTAGCTCGCATAGTATTTTAAGGTACCATAGTCTTTCTTAACTGCTAAGATCTCTTTAACTTCCTATTCTTCGTCCTCTACAATCTAAATTGGCGGCGGGGGGTTGTTGTACTATCTAGGCAATAGGTTGTCCGCGGCCTTCCGCAGTTGGTCTAGAAAGAAGATAGGGTAGATCTTTATTAACTCTGGTAGCTTAACCTTAAAAGAGTGCCCTACCTTCTTAGGGATCTTATAGGGGCCAGCTATTTAGTAGTCTAGCTTGTAGCTTGGCCTCTAGGTCTTCTAGTTCTTTATTAACACCTATACTTTATCTTTTACATAAAAGTCTACCTCGCGATAATGTTGGTTTACATCGGCCTCTTTCTTCTCTTATGCCTTTTTTATAATTGCTTAGGTAGTCTCCTAGGCTCTATATATTCTCTTAGCGAATATCTGGGCCTCTTTATAGCTAAGGCGTTCGCGGGCCGTTATAGGTCCTATAGGTCTATCCCAATTAAAGGATGTTCTTGGCTTATATCTATAGAGTAACTCAAATAGCAATATTCCTATGCTATTATAAGGGAGCGTAAGCTGTGCGTAGTCTATTATAGGTAGTAGTTCCAACTAGTTATCCTAGTAATAATTAATAAAGAGGCGAAGTCGCTAGTCAAGGTATTAGTTTATAATCTTGGTTTGGCTATTAGTCTAAGGGTAGAATACGGTAGAGAGCTTAATCTTAATCCTAAGGATATAGTAGAATTCGTCTTAGAAGTCTGATATAAATTAGGGTCCATAGTTAAAGATAATTAACTTAGGAGCGCTATAGATCCGGTAAATGTTGTTAATATATATACGGGCTATATCTTTTATAGTTATAGTCTTAAAGCAGGGGAGGGAAATAGCTTGTTTACTTAGTTGGTCAACTACTATAAAGGCCATATTGTAGCTATATTTATCCTTTAGGAATAATTTAAAGTCTATTATAATATGCTGCTAAGGGCGTTTAGGAACTGGCAGTGGTTATAACTATCTAGGGGTTTAATCTCTAGGGGTATCTGCCTATTTATAAGCATAATAATTCCTAATAAATCGTTCTATGTCGGATAGGAGTTCTCGCCAGTAGTAGCGAGGCGCTAGTAGTTGGTAGGTCTTATTTTAACTAGGGTGCGCCGTAGAGACTTAGTAGTGGGCTTTACGGATTAGTTCTGTTTATAAGTTATTAACATTTAGAACTATAAGCCGTTCTTAATATAAGAGTAGTCCATCTTCTATTTCTAAATTAAGGTTGTCTTCCATAGCTTAGTTACGGAGGGCTTTTAGGGATTTAGCTAAGCGGTTTATAATTAGGATGCGGTTAATTAATCCTACTGGTTTATCTAGGATCTCTCCTTCCATAGGCGCTAGCTTACTCTATTTAGAGCTTAGTTCCTTAAGGATATATAGGTTAAGCTATTTGGGATAAAGGAGAGCACGTGTCTGGTGCTAAGCCTTTAGCTTATCCTATAGTTCCATATCCTGTTCCCTCTAGGTAAGGGTATTAGCTTTAGAATTTTGCCTACTAGGGCGGTATATAATTATAAAGAAGAATTAGGAGAGTATTTTAGCCTACCTAGCCTATTAACTAGTAAGCTACTTTATTATTATAAAATACTTAAGGGCTTTATAATTAGTATAGACTTTAATCCAAGAGTCTATGCTTTTAAGCTCTACGCGCCACTGGGATAATAATTATATAATAGCTAGTATTTCCTTATTATGCACCTTGTAGTTATATTTAGCTAGGGCTATTATCTTTAAGAAGAACGTAATAGGGTACTACTCGCCATCTAGGTATAGCTATAAGAGAACACCTACTACTACTCTATTAGACGCGTCTGTTTCTAGCATTAATTCTAGGTCCAGGTTATATTAATGGAGAATTAGGGAGGAGATAAGTTAGTTTTTTAACTGCTTAAAGGCTTCTATATAGCTGTTATTAAAAATAAAAGGCGTGTTATTCTTAGTTAATTGCATAAGAGGCTTAGCCACAATCCTATAATTATAGATAAACTAATAGTAGAAATTATAGAAGCCGAGAAAGGACTAGACGCCTTTTATAGTATAAGGGGGTTTCTAGTTACGTATTACCTCTACCTTTTTAGGGTCAACTTTAATTCCTTCTATGCTAATAATAAACCTAAGGTACTTTATTTATTTTACTCTAAATTCGTATTTCTTAATATTAACTTATAGGCCTATATTCCGCAGTCTCTTTAGGACCTTTTTAATGTGGACTTAGTGCTTAAGTTTATTATCTAAGTATATAAGAATATCGTCTAGGTACGCCATGCAGAATTTATTAAGGTAGTTAAAAAGAACATTATTTATGTACCGTTAGTACGTGGCTAGCCCATTTATTAGTCTAAAAGGGAGAACTTTATATTTATAAGAACTATAGCGGGTATAAAACGTTATTAAATCCTCTAATATAGGGTCCATTCTAATTTGATAGAAAGCTTGGCGGATATTAAGCTTAGTAAAGATTTTAGCTTAGCTTAAACGTATAAGGGTCTCATTAATTAGGGGGAAAGGGTAATAATCTTTTTAAGTAATAGCGTTTAGTTTTTAATAGTTAATATAGAAGCGGAGGCCTTTATTAGGTTTCTTTATAAATAAAATAGGGGAAGTAAAAGGGGCCTAACTTGGCTTAATAAACCCCTTATAGAGGTTATTAATTAAGTACTACTTGGTTACTTTTAGTTCCTCTATAGTTTGCTAGTAAAGGGGGCTATAGCCTAGAGAGTTATCGGCCTCTAGTTAAATCTTATAATTATAGGTTTAGTAGGGGGGCAGTATATCCAAGGCTGCTTTTAAGAACGCGTCTCTATGGTCTAAGAGGTATATAGGGAGGAGGCGCTTAACTAGCTCCTTATTAGTTTCCTTTACTAGCCCTTCTTCCTTCTTGTTAATAATCTAGTTAATTTTATATAAGCTAGTTATAAAGACCTTATTATCCTTCTAATATATATTAAAGTGGAAACCTATAGCGCTAATTACCGCAATATCTACTATAGGGGGGTCGTGTAATAGTAGGGATATCCGCGGCCTTAGGGGCCTTTAGCGTATTAGCGTTGTCTTTACTCCTTTTAGCTCTTATTATATCTTCTAAAGGTTATCCGCTATATTCTATTAGTATATTCTCTTCCCCCTTAGCTAGATCTTTATAATTTGGAAGTTATCTATATTACTATCCGTTTTACTTCTGTAAGTAGAGTCCTCCTTAACTATAGTCCTTTAGGGGAGTATCCTTATTGGTATAAGGCTTTTACTGGCCTTGCGGCGGGTATCTTCTTAAGTAAAGGCTAGGTCGCGGTCCCTAATATCCTACTAGTAGATAGGGTCAGCCTTTACGGCTAATATCTTGCGGTTAGTACGGATTTCTCTAATAAAGGAGGGTAACTTTAGTCTATTCTCTGGCTAGATAAACTGTCTTTGTTAAACTTTTAGCTAAATATTAAAGTAGAACATCTATTTTCAGCTAAGGATTATATTATAGGACCCTAGGTCTAGGATATAGAAGGGGATACCAAACTAGCATTGTCCATTAATGGTAATATATAGCTTTAAGATATGGGTAACCGGCTTACTGGCTTAGCCGTTATAGCCTTTTACTTAAATAGGCTTCTCTAGTCGGGTAGTATTTATATTTAAGAACTTAGCAATGTTATTTATATAAGCAGTATTTATAAAGGCAAAGCTATTTGCTCCAGTATTAATAAGAGTAGTTGTATTAACTCTATATCCATTTTAAGATATTATATATAGAACTATAAAGTGTTTTCTACCTATTAGCTAACTTAGATTAATCTCTTTAAGATTAATAGGATACCTTAGGGAGGAGTCTTTCCCTAGGGTTTTTCTTTTTCTAACTTATTAGACGTTTCTTCTTTCTTTATATCCTTAATATTACTAGTATCCTTTAGCTCTAGGTAGGACGTAGCAAAGTAACTATCCTTTCTGCAATTAAAGTACGTAACCATAGCAGGGTTAATTAGGGTGTTGCGATAAGCATTAGCTAAAGGTATAGTATATAGTAATTCAGACGAGGCTTGTAAGTAGGTAGTTATAACCGCTTTTAATATAAGGGCGGTCGTAGTTTATCTTCTAATACTAGCTCCTATTGGCATAGCTGATAGGTTTTAGTTGCTATAGGACTTCTTTAGTTAGTTAGAATGAGCATTAATTTATTTTAGTTCTAAATCTAGTAATAAATATCAGGCTGCGAGTCTTTAGTAGGTTAGTAGGTTATTTAAGGCTACCGCAATCTTTTCTTATAGTTAGACCGTAAGCTTATTATATAGGTCTAAATGGTAGTTCTTAGGGGGAACCTAGCCTTTGCCTACTAGGTATAAGAGTTAGGTCTAAAACTTAGTAAAAAATTAGTTTAATTTTATTATTAGGCGGTTATAGTTATAACAGGCATCCCGTACTTTATTTGGATTAATATAGATAGTAGCTAGATGCTATATTATCTTATTAATAGATATAAACCAAATAGGTAACTTATCCTTAAACTTAGCCTAGAGGTGTTGCTAGGCGTCCCTAATAGTTTAACCAAAGAGGTAGAGCATTTTAGCTTCTTTAGAGGGGAAATGGTTATAGTTAATATAAAGCTTTCCTTACACCTAGATTCTCCAGTTCTTAAAGGTTAGGTCTATGCCATTTAATAATAGTAGGGGGTTAGGGAGCTTAACGGACTTTAATTACTTTATTATCGTATTCGTACTCTCTAGAGTATCGTATTTAGTTAAGTAAATGGGTTAACTAAGGCTTTATAAAGGGGAGGCTAGGCTATTTTATAAGGTAGCAAAACTTTCTAGGATCTCCTTTAGAGTCTCTTATATACTTTAGGCTTAAAGATAATTAACTTTCTAATTGGCTGTAAGGGCATAAATCTGCTCGTGTATACCTATAATGTTATTATTGTCTTTGATTTCTAATCCTAACTAGATCTTATATTCCTCTTAGGTAGAGGCAGGTCTTTTAGATAAGCTCGCTTTAGGTACTATCGTCGGCTTCCTAAGGTTTATTGGAATTGTATAATTTGGTTTTAATTCTAAGGGTCTTTTAGGGGTGCAGGTTAAGTACAGTCTGGCCTATAAAGTAGGATATTATTAGGGCCTTCTTAGGCATAGTAGTGCGAGTTTCTTAATGTCTGAGTATAATGCGTTAACGCGTTGTTGCAGACAAAGGTCTTCTTTTAGGGTGGGATATTATTAAGGCCTTCTCAGGCAATATAGGGAGAGCTTAGTATAATGTAACAGGCTTATACAAATGCTTCTAAACCGAAGCTTATAGATTGCTACTATACAAGAATACTAAGCTAAGGAGAAGAAGGAGACTGGTAGAGACTAGCAAGATACAAAGGGTTGTTAAGGCGCTAACGGTAAGTGAGCCAATAGCAACTTGGCAGAATATGGCAGAACTTGGCAGATTGCTCAGAAAACGGCAAGTTGCTTAGGAAACGGCAAATTGCCGCAAGTTGCCTAGGAAACGGCAAAGTAGCAGGTGACGCGCTCTAGCACCGTCACATAAGTAAGCCAATAGCGATTTTCCATCCTGGGAATAGAAAATCCTAATTAGTTAGCTCTACGAGTAGTACTGGCAGAATATGGTAGAATTTGGCAGAATTGCACAGGTAACGCGCTCTAGCACCGTCACATACTAAGCCCTACTAAAGCCCTGTAAAAGCTCTGTATAAAGCTCTACGCGAAGCTCTATAAAAGCTCTACTAAAAGCTCTGCTTAAAGCTCTGCTTAAAGCCCTATGCGGAGCTCTAAAGCTCTACTAATACGCAGTACTAATATACTAGGAAGTCATACAATTGTCCGTATAAACGGCTCTATAAATATCTATACAATCGTCCGTATAAACGCCTATATAATTAATTAATCAAACGCCTATATAATTAATTAGACGCCTATATAAACGTCTCTATAAGCGTCTATAAACGTCTCTATAAATATCTCTATAAACGTCTTAATTAACTATATAATCGTCCGTATAAATATCTATATAATTATCTCTACAAATGTCTGTATAAACGCCTATATAAATGCCTATATAAACGCCTGCATAAGCGCCTGTATAAACGCCTATATAAACGCCTATATAAACGCCTATATAAAGCCTGCTTAAAGCTCTACTTAAAGCTTCATTAAAACTATACATAGAGCTCTGTATAAAGCTCCGTATAAAGCTCTATAAAAGCTCTACTAAAAGCTCTACTAATGCCTCTACCAAAAGCTCTACTAAATCCTCTACTAAAGCCTTTGTAAGAGCTCTGCCTACGTAGTAAATAGAGCATATAGTATGCAGGGGAGGTCTAAGGGAGTCACCTCCTTAAGTTTAAAGTTCTACTTAAAGCTCTACTTAAAGCTTAATACGGAGCTCTAACGCTCTACTAATACGCAGTACTAATATACTAGAAAGGCTCTATAATTGTTTATATAAACGGCTCTATAAATAGCTCTATAAACGTCTACACAATCGCCTATATAAACGCCCATATAAACGCCTATACAATTAATTAATTAATTAATTAAGCACCTATATAATCGATTAATTAAATGTCTATATAATTGCCTATATAATCATCTCTACAGACGTCTCTATAATTGCCTATATAATCATCTTTACAAACGTCTCTATAATTAATCGCCAGTGCAAACATCTGCACGTCTGCATGTCTATACGCCCACACGCCTGCACGTAGCTCTATATAAGGCTCTGCACGTAGCTCTACACAGAGCTCTGCATAAGCCTCTACTAAAGCTCTACATAAGCCTCTATTAAAGCTCTACATAAGCCTCTATTAAAGCTCTACACAAGGCTCTGCCTAAAGCTTACCCCCTACTGCGAAGCAGCCCCCGCAGCGCAGCACGACGGAGGTATATATATATATTACTTCTAAATTAAGTAAAAGCTCTATCTAGGGGGGATCCAGGGGGTCTCTTCCTGGAAAACCTCATATCTATATATATATTAATTAAACTTTATATAATAAGGGTCTAAATCAAAGCTTTGGGTTAATTAATCGGCTTATTAATTATAAACTGGGGTCAAAATTTTTGTTGGCGGACCCCAACGATCCGCATGTTACAATTACGGCACCCCTGCACTTATGTTTGTTTACCTGCTAACCGTACTAGCTTTAGAGAGTTACATAGGGCATAGTCACATCGTAAGTAGCGGCACCACTAAGAGACTCTCTACAGCGCGCTCTTTGGATAGCAATGACTCAGGAAATAAAACGCGCTCTGAGAATTCTTTGATAATCTATATTACTAGATTTACATTTAGTTGCTCGTTCCTCCCGGACGGGTTAAGGTCCATCGAGGCCACACAGCCACACCATCATCTCCAACACGCTACATATTCTTAAAAGCCTGGAGTCCAAACCCCGTTCTGCAGAGCAACCAATTGCTGAAGGTTGGTATAAGTTTCCGCAAACTTCGCTGGTATACCCGCGGTAGGATCATCCTTGATAGGACCATACCAGTCCGTAATGGCCTTCAAATAACTCGTTGTGAAGGTTTCTGCCCTTGTTTTCGCTAGAATAGCCCTATCGTGCATCCAAGACTGCCACAAGGCTCCAATGCCGATAGTCTGGTACTGTCTTCTTTCTTGTATGTTCAATCCAGGTAAAAGCGTGTTGTCAATCAAATTAAACATATCCCGGATGCGCAAGACTTGGCGGGTGAGGATTGTATCAGCGATAACGTGGTATTGTAGAGCCCATGCCACACTTTTGATGACCGCGCACGCGTCCATAACATCGCCTTTGTTTCCGATACCAATGAAATCTTGCATGACATCGTCCGCTCGGAGAGCATCACCGCTCCACATCTAGAGGGAACACTTGTGAATACGTATGCAGGAGTTTCATGGAAGGGAACATACCCGCTCTTTTACGCTATTCACCGTTTGGATCAGAAGCATCCAGTCAGCTGTAAAATCTTGCTTGGACGGAAATTGAAGCATCAATGCCGAATATGGGGTTCCCTCTCCACTCTCAGGTTGAGTACCGGCTGGGAAATTTACGTTCGTACTAGAATACCATATCTAAAAATACACAGTGAGCAAAATACCAACAATTCATTGGCGAAGCACTCTGCATTGTAGATTTCGACCTCGAAAAATACGTACCCAGAAATATTCACAGAATCCTACTTGACGTGCCGTTGGGGAAAGGTCTAAAGGATTTGGCCACGTGTTTGGCCTTGTACTCATGTAATCGAAGAATTTTGGTAGCATTTGAAACTCGAGAATATGCTCGGTGCTATAAATGCTTGTATCTGCAGGTGTACCCTGTTGCAGGACGAAATTCATGTTTGCACCTGCGAGAATAGGTTAAGAAAAGGTGTCTTTTAGCAATTGTGATGGAATGGCTCACAATCATTGGGATTCTGAGGTCCGTACACCGGAGTAGTCGGGTATCTCCTCATCTGTTCTCCTGAGGAGTAATAATCCGGGGATATAGCAGTACCATCGAATGGAGATGCGCAATACTTGATCTTTTTAGGGTTGCGCTTCTCCCAATGATGCAGAACCGCGAATGGGTTATCGGTAGTATCGTTCCCCTGGTAAGATGACGCAGAATCCATTAGAAGATCTCTCTTGGCCGAAGAATCAGATTTGTCCAGATAAGAATCATCAAAGCCCCTGGCGAAATTGCACGTGGTCTTGACCGATCCTGGATCTTTGGGACAGAATCGCTCTTGGATATTTAAAATAAATATTGGGCCGTATGTTTGACCATCGCGTTTGCCTAGCGAATGATAAGATTCGGAGTAATTGTTTGAGTTCTCAAGAGCCCAGAGATTTTCAGAGGGTGAGGAGCTTGCATCGAGGGATAAGGCCCTTCTTTGTGACCTATTCTGCTCTGTTGGACAAGATTTGCCTGGAATAACTTGTACAGCCGGTACTTTCGCAATGTCAAATCGGTCTACGCCGAGGTTCCATCCGAACACTAATGGGCGTTATTAGACTCGTGCCATTGAAAAATCTCAATCAAAGAATATGTAACCATACCTGATGGAGCATCAACGTGTGCGTAGAGATCAGCACCCACATCGACACCGTACGTAAACGGACAATTGGGGTTGCTGCTTGATGCCTGCGCTTCGGCGTATAGCCGGACATATCCATCTGCCACCAGTTGGACCTGGCAGGGATCGACGTTCCAGGTGTCTTGAAATTTAATACCGAAAGAAAATGTCGGTTTGAGATGAGCGGTGATATCTCCTTTGGCCGAGACGGAGAAGTCAAAAGTCGGCTGTCCAATCTTGTCTGTACCAGTATGATCTGGGGCATCACCTATCTCCGTAGGAACATAATCACCGCCTTGGTCAGGGAAGGTCTGCCGGACGTTCCACGAGGCCAGCTCTACTTTTGATTCCAAGTGCCCAGCAAAGGTTACCTGGGCTTCGAGGAGCCCTACGAGGCTGAAAACAGGACCGACCTTCACTATTCCTGGAACGGAGAATGATGCTCCAGGTATCGGGAGTGAGAAGAGTTCCTGCACTACAGTTTAGTATGTTCCGATCCTTAAGAGCTCGTACATACCTTGTCTCCGGATGAGTATTGAACCTGTGCCAACGCATCCATAGTAAATATTGCCTCAACCTTCCCTTTGTTGGCGAAATACAAATATGACTGGCTAAGATCCAATGGCAAGGACAACTTTGTAATAATAGTCAGACCAAACGTAGTAGAAACTTGCACATGCCCTTGAGCTTGAGCAAGAACATTCGCGCGAACGGTGACGCCGCCTACGGGGCACTCGAATTCCTCCCGGACCAGAATAGCTGTGAAAGTCTCATCCAGGTTGTGGGTATGAGAAGGGGACACCCCTGTGGAAAGGAGCCTCTTGATCCAGTCGATGATGTCACTGCCGAACCATCTTTTATGGAGCTCCTCCTTGCTAAGCCCTTTATGATGCAGATCGTCTCGCCATTCATCCTCAAGCCAACGTTTGTGGTTTCGTCCGTAGTCCTCGAGAGATCTTCTTGCTTTCTTTGTTCCCGCTGCGGCTTCGACGACAGAGTCCCAATAACCTACCTCATTGCTAAAATCGATTCGCATCTGTGTATCGCCTAAATCTCTCGGGACTCGTCTGAAATCGTAGTCAAACGTCAGGTCGTACACGGTGGGCTTGTGAGGATATCTCTTTACAAGATGCTTCGGAAGGTTCTGGTCACTTGATGGAGTCAATGACTTGGCGACTGCGTACTTGCCAGGCCCACAGCCCTTGGGCATTTCCAAGATTGTTCCTGGTGCGCCGTGTCCGAGATGGATTTTTCCACAGCCAGACCTATCTTCTTCAGAGTCATCTGTGCAGATCATCTTAATCGTATGCTCTCCTTCGCTTACAGCATCGTTACACTCGAACAACTCCCATGGTGAATCTCGCTTGTCTAGAGAAATCTGCAATTCCTCTGGCGATGTAAGGATAACAAACGCGAACGACGCATCGTTCGGATCCGTGTCGCCTGTCTGAGCTGATCCAGTACCCCACGTATTGTCAACTTGAAGTTCGAAATCGGTGTCCACACCGTCGCCACTGGGTGGATTAGGGAAAAGATGATCTAGCGGAACAGGAGAAAAAAGCTGCTCGCCGTCTTTCGCAGGATCACAACAGAATACCCGTTGTCTTTCGAAACGAGGTGCACAGCTTTGACCTAAGCCATACGCATCGGTGGCGAGCTGTACCTGATGGCCAACGTCACAGTGGTCGTCGTCACAGTTTCCGGGTTGACCATGCCAAGCGCAGTTCTTCCACTTAGCAGCCTCATTCGCTGGGCAGCAGAATAATCTTTGGTGATCCATGTCATACTGATCAAGTACATCGGCCAAAGCCTGCCCGACTAAGCCGCCGAAAATACCGACGATATCGGCGACAGTTGAGAGAAAAGTGCCAGCAAAAGTCTAGAATAAATTAGTCTCGGTCAGTAATACTAGCTTCGCAATATTCACCATAAGCTCATCTCCAGAATTACATTGTCCCCCAGTGCCTGTCCAGTAGCATCCGGTATCTTTAGCCCCAGGAACTTCGCAGCAGTAGACCTTGTTACCACTTTCGCAGTAGTCCCCGGAGCCCCACCTGTTAAGTTCCATAGTAACCTCACCGGGATGGCACTGTCCGTTACACGAAGAAGCCGTGCCTCGCCAAGTACACTTGCTAGTGTCCGGAACACTTGAGATGGGGCAGCAGAGTGTGCTGTCAGGCTCCGTCGAATGGCGAGTGATCGCCTTAGCACCGCCGCAAGGCTGTTTGGTCACGCCTATAAAGCCGGGATTACACGATCCACCGCATCCCGTGACGTAACAGTCCTGCGCAGTTGCATCTTGCCAATAGCTCTGATCGCCCGATTTGGCAGCAAAGACGTTCAGTTGCTTAGGAGCTAGGACGGCGGAGAGTGCTTGGAGGTCGTCAGTGTCTTGATCGATGGACCAAATGAGGAGACCTCCTAGTCCGAGGCTGTTTGCGAAGTCGATTTTTTGCTTTAATGTGTCAACGTATGCCCTGCATGGTTTAATCCCAAAAAAATGGTGCCTTTAAACTCACCTTAAAGGTATCTTTGTCGTCGTATGATACCCATTGGTCATTATTCCATACAATGTATTTCACTGCGTTGGTCTGATCATAGTATGGGGTTAGTTTATTCTGCTCTATAACTTGCATAATCTCCCTGTACGAGAGGGTGCCGGAGTTTGCAGTGCATGGCCCTGGGGATGCGCCTCCAAGAAACAAGCAACCCGGTTGCCAACACGAAGGGTCGGACAGTTGAAAAGAGCGGCCGTAGAAACCTAACCCAAGATTAATCTTCTTTGGGTCCACATTATTGCGCCACATTAAATCCAATGCCTGCTTGATTTCGGTCAAATTGGTGTGTGCGAGAACGTGGTTCCCAATGGGGTTGTTTGAGTCCCAAGTACCATGGAGGCTGCTAGGTTTTAATGGAGGAGTTACACAGGTTCATGCTCTGACTTACTCGTAGCTCATAACATTGACAAAATCAACATATTGGACTGCTGCCAAATCGAACCCTCGAAGATACCAGTAACTTGTGGGTGCTGTAAATGAAACGCTGTATTGAACTGGCTGCTGTGCGATTGCATCTCGCAGTTCTTTGAGAAATTCGGCAAAATTAGCACCGTCATTTGCATTCCCGCCGCGGTCAGGAGCTCCTGGATATTCCTTTCTTTCGATCAGCGTTAACCAGATCAACTATAAGGCGGTTACTTTTACCCAATCGAAATCCACACCATCAAACGCGAACTCCCTCAAGAAGCTGAATAGATTCTGGATGAACTTCTGACGATTTGCTTGGGTTGATACCATATCAGAGAAAACTGGTTGGGTGGCAGTGCCATTGTCGTTAAATGTCCAGCCACCAAGTGCTACCTGTGGAAGAGAATTGTATATTAGTATCGAGTGGATTAATTTAGTGTAATTACCAACAGCGCTGGGAAGGCACCTACGATGCATTTCAGATCGCTGTTTCGGGCCTTTATCGCGGTGAGATCGCTGAAAAGAGAGACCGATAGGTCGTCCATTGGCGCCACATTGAAATCCCCAGGAGTAATATATCCAAATGAGAAGTAGAGATGAGTCAGCGCAGACACGGGAATCTGGTTGAAGTCCATCCCACTGCAAGCCCTGTCGTGGGCCCATGCTTCATAGTAACCAATGACACGAGATTGAACGTCACCGCCCGAGCCACCCGACCCAGGTTGGTCGCAATCTGACTGGCAACCGGTTGTAGCATCAGGGCCTTTCGTGCAGAAGTCGTCCGTCATTCCACAGAATCCATACTGTGAACAGCAGACATTCAATGGGCAACTCGTCCCGGGCACTTTAGCGTTGATGCCACATTCGGCATGAGCGTCGCAATTACTCCAACAAGCATCATTCGGGGACTGGCCGTTTGTGCCGCAGGCCTATTTGGGATTTAGTGTGCAATCTTATTGACTTGAACGCTGTGGTTGAACAAACCTCTGGTCCATAGTTACAGAACCCGGTCGCTTTCGGGCAGCACGCTCCCTATTATACAGTCAAAAAGGGACAAATAAACCTCAATGGGGATTTTGAGCATACATTAGAACAAGGCTTTGACTCGGAGCAGCTATAATCCTCATCTCGGCGAAGGAGGAGATGGGCCGGAGGCAATGCGCAGGTTGGAGCATTCTCAGGCACCCGCTTTTTCGCGGAGTAATCGAAAAACCTAAGAGTCGGATCAGAAACGGTTCAAGCGAATGTAGTCCCAACTCACGAGATATTCGACGCGTGACAAACAAGATCCTCTTCAATCAGGCCGATGGCGGATCGCGGTAGTATATTCGTTTTCGGTGCACCATATATTCTAGGATGTGCATAAACTGGAAATGAGAATAAAAGGAAGTAAGGAATGGCAAGGGCAACAATATATACAAACGAAAGGCATTGGAGCTGGCTACTAAACATTTTTGCAGACCCCACTCATTCGCTTAGGCGCGAGGTGAAATTATATAAGGAGTGTAGAGAAGAGGAAGATCAAAATCGAAGCAACTTGCGGGCGGATTTCAGGATATCAGATATGTATCAGAGGGCGTGTGACTGAGACCATCCTCAGCAGTGGATATTGCGTAGTTCCCTGCATTTCAGCCAAGGTTCCAAGACTATCAAGTACCGCATTGTGTGAGCGGGTTGTTTGCTGTACCGCGGCAACCCAGGGTTTAGACCTAGGAGTAGATGAATAAGCTTCAGTGGCCGGCCACTCAACCAAGCTAGCGGTACAAAAGATAGGAACAGCCCCTATCATTAGTGCAAATCTAGGGTAATGGCTAGTCACTAGTTAACATTGTCAGCAAAGCTGACTCAAATTGTTGGTGTCAAGCCATCGTAGTTTAATAAACAGGTACTAAAATAAACAGGTACCTAACCCCAGGTAGAAAAGTGGCGCTACTGCAGGAACGGGCTTACCTCAGCGTGGCAATCTAACCTAACTACCCCACCTACCTAAAATTCGACATTACTACAAGCTCATCCCTGAAATATGCTTACGAATGCTGAGTACGCACCTATCGGAGATGGGGGAAGCTTAACTACCTCCACGTGATGGCGCCAGCGGAATATAGCCAAGCTTTGGAGCCCAGGCTTGGCTCCTGTCCCGCAACACAGCTTCCCCACTCGGAAGAGCCTAGTTGATTTAGAATCAATATTCTCCTGAATTTTGCTTATACAATTGATCTATTCTAACCATCTAACTATAATTTGTGCTACTTGGGCTGATAGACTAGTCTTCCTATTGTGGATTTTAATTTGGATGTGGCATGGATCTTTCCTGTTGATGAGCATCAGAGGTCACTTCGGATACCTGGGTGGGCTCTGCTTAATTTTCAAGAACAACATGCACCCCTTCATTCAGAACCAGTCCTCACTCCGTCGTCGTTCCTCCGAATCCTTCTTGTCGCTCTTTTGAAGATGTTACTCTTCGGTCCTTTTGGTCGCTTGTCTTCCTTAAACTTTCTTTCAACTGTTGCTTTTACTATCTATTCTATCGCCCATGGAGCTCCACTCTTCGATAATTCCACCATTCCCACCAATCTGACTGTGAGCTGCTCCAATGCTCTCCTCAGCGATGTCAATTGCAGTCCCTCTGTCATGGGCCTCCAGTATGGCAATTACTATCCCGAAACAACTTTGCAAAGAGTATGCACTCCAGATTGCGATGCAGCACTAGCAAAGTACGAAGCGGACGTGACCACAGCTTGTGCTGGTCAAAGTTGGAATGGATATGACGACTACCTCATGCCTTTGGCTATAATCCCAGACACAATTCGCTACCAATACAATCTTACTTGCCTTATGGACTCCGGACGATATTGTAATATTGTTGCCGCTCAAGCAGCCGCAGCTTTAGATCCAGATGGTATGCAGATCCCTACTCTCTCGGCTATGCTTTCCAAAACCCCACGAATGCTTTGGACTAATGTACCTTAGGCAAAGACCCAGTCACCGGTGGGAAAGCCAATGTTACCACACCGCCCTCGCCATGCGATCTTTGCTTCGTCGAAAGTCTAAGATTTCAAGCCGGATCTCCATATTACGATGGCCCGTTGCTTGCTTCGGTGTATTCCTCGAAGACTTCTAGCTGCGAAGTTTCTGGCATGCCTCTCACTACGACTACAATACCAACGTTCCCGACAACAACCCAAGTGTCGACACCTGTGCCAACATGTGTGGGGAAGACTTATGCGATCAACTCTGGCGACACATGTTACTCAATCTCAAAGTCACAGCAGATCGGGACTGGATGGCTCCTTACGGATAATAATCTGAATGCCTACTGTGCCGACTTTCCTACTTCTGGGACATTATGCCTGATTAATACTTGTAAAACCACCACGGTGAAGCAAAATGATACCTGTACGGCTATTGCTCAAGCAAACAATGTGACGGTGCCTCAGCTGAAGGCATGGAACTTAGTGAGTCGCTTCTCCCTGTCTGCCTAAGATCTCTCAGAACTAACTGAATTCAGGTGATTAATGCTGGTTGTAACAACATCAATAACCTTAATGGATCAGAGATATGTATCAATGCTCCTGGAAAACCATATAACGCACCCACGGGATCTACCACACTTGCTCCAATTACTCCTACCACGGTTGCTCCGGCACCAACTGATGTTGCAGATGGAACAAACCCGAAGTGCGGGCAGTACTACCACGTGGAACAGGGTGACTATTGCAATCTCATCGTTATCAAATTTGGGATCAGCCTGGACGACTTTATTTTTCTGAACCCTGCGATAAACTCAAAGTGAGTGCTTATATAAAGTGACTATAGGTTGGGATACTTACTTTGAGCAGCTGCACTAACCTGTTTGCCGAGGAGAGTTATTGTGTTGCCCCAGTTGGAGATATTAATACATATAGTGGAAGGCCGGGCTACACATCCGCTGCAGTCACCGCAATTATAGGAACCCAAGTCTACTCTACACTGCCGACCGCAACCTATGTACCCGTGCCTTTCAATAATTCAAGAAATTTAGCAGAGGGTACACGTTCTGATTGTGTGTCGTACTTTGATGGGGACAATTATCAAAGTCTGCAAGCTTTGAATATCACGACTTATAACTCCGTGTGCGACTTTGTAGCAGATACATATCTTGTCACGGCTGTAGATCTTGCTTTCTGGAACCCAAGTAAGTTTCAATCCATCAGGCCTGTCAGTTGCTAATCCCTCAAAGGCCTTGGGAATTCAAGCCTCCCAAATTGCACATTTCAGGCTGGCTTGAGCTACTGTGCTCGCTGGTCCGGGGACACCAGACCAGATCAACAAGTCCCAATTGTCGAACTGCCACTTCGAGTATGCAAACGGCTGCTCCTCATACGCCTATGTTGCTAACTTTATACTCAGAATGGCACCGCACCAAATTGCACCCAATACTACGATGCCGTAGCTCCAGACACATGTCAAACCATCTTGGATGAGAACCAACTGACGACCGCCCAATTCTTCGCTTATAATCCTGCCGTAGGGTCCGATTGTTCGAACCTCTGGCTCGACTACCGCTACTGTGTCCGTACGCCCGATTATATCCCCCCGACAAGCGCGTCCACCACAGTGTCAGCTCCGACAACAACCGCACCTCCGGGAGTGCCAGGCCCAACGCTCTCAGGAATTCCGTCAAACTGTAATAACTACTACATGCTCAAATCAGGCGATTCATGCTCTTCCGTCGAGGACCAATTCTTCATTACCGACGCTCAGTTCCACGCCTGGAATCCTGCAATCTCGGCTGATTGTTCGGAGAACTTCTGGCTAAGTATGTTAAACTTGCACTCCCCTTTCTGGAAGAAAATCAAAGCTGACGTATCGCTCTTCTTTGCTTCACAGACTATTATTACTGCGTCGGCACAACTGACGACACCGTCACCCGCAGCACACCCACATTCCCTGCAACCACTACATCCGCCGTGCCCTTGCCATCGCCAATCCAGGATAACAACGTCGTTTCGAATTGTAATAAATTTGCTCAGACCCAAGATGGGGGTTTCTGTTCGGTGAGTGCCTTCTACTTGATCTAAATTACTGTCCCGCTAACGGAAGATCTAGCTCTTTGCGCAGAGGAATAGCATCACCACGACTCAGCTCTACACATGGAATCAGGTGCTAGGTACAGATGGCAGCGGTTGTGATACGCAGTTTTGGTTAGGTTATTACTATTGTATTGGAGTATCTAGTTGAAGGAATTGTAGACGTAGCTAAAACCCTAGCGAAGAATTATTCAGTCGCTTCGGAAACAGACTATCAAATGTCAGAAACCATGATCAACTACAGAAATTTACAGAATTCCCACCTGCTTAAACACTTTTTCCGTACTCGCGCATAATACCATTCATCCTCTATGCTAATATATTGCTGTCGCTTATTTTTTGAAGCTATTTAAAGTCCATATTATTTCCTATTTTAGTTAGCGCCATAGCGCATAGAAGGAGAGCTAAAGCACCTAAGAATACTATTAAGAATACTTCTAAAGCGCCTAAAGAAGTAGGCCTTATTAAATCTATACCGCCTATACCGACACCTTCTACTATTATAGAATAGCCTAAAGATCTTTAAACCTTTATTTTAAATATAACCGTATATGCCGATACTGTATAGATATTTAGTAACGTTCTAGCTATCCTATTTAGAGCCTTTAAATACTAGGATATTATTACCTAAATACATATTAAGCTAATAAATATTACGGCCTTTATTCTTTCTAGCTTATTTAATTAACTACTATTATTACGTTATTAAGTCTAAAGGATCTTATAATACTTAAAGAAGTAAACGATATAGACGAATAGCGTAAAGTAGAGGGAATATGTGAGGCATATTGCCCAGGTGTACGGTAGGGCGCAGGCAAGCCGAGCATGAGTCACAGGAGAGTCGGTGGAAGAGAGGACGATATGGTAAAGTGTATAGGCGTAGCCTCGGAGAGTAAGAGGGCTGCAAGCCCGAGTAAGGGATAAAATATCCCTTACAGAATAATATAACGTATTTCACCACTTAGTGCGCCGCACCACCTAGTGCGCCACCCTAAAAACACACCAAAAAGGACCAGATCCGCATAGTAATATCTCAACAACAACTAGATAAAACGACCTAAGAACTTAGATTTAGGATATTATAAGACATTTTAGGCCACTATATGAATTTTAAACGGTTTAGTTGACTAGTTCGTGAGATCCTGTAATAGGGCCTTGAATTTATATGGGGCGAAAAATTAAGCCACAATATCTCTATTATCGTTCGGTATATTCGCCTGAAATTGTAATATAAGAGGTAAAATTACGCAGTATGTTTGCCTTCAAGATTTAAGGAAATTTCATATCACTACTGTTGAGATATTGCTATGCGGATCTGGTGCATTTTGGTGTGTTTTTAGGGTGGCGCACTAGGTGGTGCGGCGCACTAAGTGGTGAAATACGTTAGGCATAGTTAAATTACGTAAGAAAGGCTTAGAAGGCTAATCTTATGGTTAAATATAAGGCCGCTACTGCAACTATTAACGCGTCTACTAATATCAGAAACGCTAAAATTACTGCGGCTATTGTCAGATAATCTGTATTCTCTAAAGGCGTGGGTCACGTGCACGGAGCACGTGCATTGTAAATCTCCTCATAGCTTAGAGCCCCAGGTTAATCAACAATTAAGATAAAGTTAAGATCATTAATCAATCAACCCATTTTATTAATGAACTGCTCTATATGCACTTTGTGACAGTTATGAGCTTGGTCTGCCAACTTAAGAAGCTATTTAGCTATTACTTAATTATTTGAAGAAATTCTACCTCATCGTCAGACTCTGACACCTCATCGTCAAGGACGCAGACTCTGACAGAAATTCTACCTCAATTGTCACAGGACGATTCTGACACGAGATTCCACGAGATTCCATCTCAATCGTTAAGGACGATCCTGTCGACAAAATACCATCTCAATCATCAAGGACGATCCTGACGACAAAATACCATCTCAATTCCTCCTTTGCCTATCAGTCAAATGACTCCACCGACGAGTTCGTCGACTACGATCATCCTCAATAAGCCAGAAGACTGGGAGCAATGGCTATGGCAACTCCGAGCCCTCGTGGATCAGCAAATTTGGGCCCACGTTAACCCAGACAATGCAGCACCTTAATAAGGTCTACTATAAGAACCAGCCTATCCAGAAGTCATAGATTTTAATAAGAATGCAACCTTATATGCACAGCTCTCAATGAATTAACAGAAAGCGTACGAGAACAGCAGACGATACTACGACTAGGACATGAGGTACTTCCTGAAACAGGAAGAGCATCTGCAACAGATACGCTCCCAGATCACGTCTACAGTATCAATTCAGAAGAAGCTGCTGCTTGACCCTTCCCTTACAGTCAAGGAATGGCTGATTCGGTTAAAAGAAGACACTGAGCCCACGAAGAACTTTATGATGAGGAAGGTACAACTACAGTACACAGAGTCACTCAAGGGGCTCAAGCAGACAAAGGTCACCCAGTGGCATGACCAATGGGAATATGCGATGAAGATGGCAGAGAAGCACAAACTTCCACAGATGACTTCATTGAGATCGTAATGGACAAACGCGTTGACTGCATCTCTCCGTGTCGTCTCTAGGTCGAATTTTGCGGGAATGGCCATCGGGGTCCGGTATGTCGTACTCGCCAATGCAGTAGCTCTCATAGGTAGGTCTCAATGAGCTGAGGGTCTGCTGTCCCTTTGCGTGCTTTTTCAATGATTACACCCCCTGAGCGTTCGGCGGTACCGTTCTGAGCTTGGGTGTGTGGCGCCGAAGGCTCGAATGTAATCCCTTGGCGCTTCCTTGAGGTTAGTCAATATGGAGGTCGAGATAGGGTTTATCGATATTCCGATCCGAGAACCTTCGTGAGACCTGACGCTTGATCTAGATGAGGAAGGCTTATAGGTTCTGGATGCCCTAGACGCAGATGCCATAGTCGTGCATCACCTTTCGAATCTGGACGAATGTCTCTTGACGATATTCTGCGCTTCCGTTGGCGTCGTAGCAGTCGGCTTGAATTTGAAAGCTAATGGACTTCTTGGTCGGACGTATTCGATAGTCTGTTGTCCGTGGCGTTCTTCCATTTGACATAGGATAGAGTCATCCTTCCGAACTAGAAGACTGTTGTCTCCTTTGTTGTCCCAGTAATACCCTCGCTTTCGTAGTAGACGGAACGACATCTCGTCTTGTCGTTGTTAAGCTTCGTCTTCTTGTTCCAATCTGATTTTGGCAACTAGATCAGCAAGATCCTTGTTCTGTTCTACCTTCCTTAGTGCCTTTTTGATACGAGTATCTCCGATCGTAACCCCTGCAGGTCTCTTATCTTCAAATAAACACCAACAGTCCCGAAGGGAGTGTCCTCGTATTCCGCACGCTAAGCACTCGGGTGTTGGCTTCTTGCAGGACGTCTTCTCATCCACCAGTGTCCCGGCTCTCTTCAAGCGTCTATTGCGTGCTGAGGCCTTTCCTCTTCGTGAACCTTTAGTAGTATCAGAGTGATCCTCAATGGCTTGCTCTGCGAAGTCTGTGTCAAAGGTACTCCCTCTCGTAGTAGCATTGGCTTTCTCCGAGGGTCTTTTGAGTCCTTCTTGCAGCTCCTTTGCTACTCTGCGGTATTCGGAAGATCTCGACTTCTGAGGGTTATTTGACTCGGTAGTGTACTTCATACCGTAGGCATCGCTGAAAGGTCGAATAACTTCTGCCAAATCTTGAAGCCAGATTCCATCGGACATTTGAGGGATCTTGTACTTCTCTCCTAGTACCATTGCATGTTCCCATTGATCTAACCACTGATTCAATTTTGACAAGTGTTTGAACCCCTTGAGGGCTTCTGTGTACTGGTGTTGTACCTTCTTCCTGACGAACGACGAGGTAGGTTCTGTGTTCTCTTTCAGCCGGGATAGCCATTCTTTGACGCCAAGGAAGGGTCAAGCAGTAGCTTTTTCTGAATTGATACTGTGGACGTGATTTGGGTGCGGATCTGTTAAAGATGATCTTCCTGTCTTAGGAAATACTTCATGTCCTAATTATAGTATCGTCTGCTATTCTCGTACGCTTTCTGTTAATTTGTTGAGAGCTATGCATATAAGGTTGCATCCTCGTTAAAATTTGTAACTTTTGAATAGGCTGGTTCTTATAGTAGGCCTTTTTAAGGTGCTGTATTGTCTGGGTCAACGTGGGCCCAAATTCGCTGATCCGCGAGGGCTCGGAGTTGCCATAGCCATTGCTCCCAGTCTTCTGGCCTATTGAGGATGATCGTGGTCGACGAACTCGACGTCAGTGGAGTCATTTGACTAATAGGCAAGTGAGGAATTGAGGTGGTATTTTTGTCGTCAGGATCGTCCTTGTCGTCAGGATCGTCCTTATCATCAGAATCGTCCTGTCACGATTGAGGTGGAATCTCGTGGAATCTCGTGTCAGAATCGTCCTGTAACACTTGAGGTAGGATTTCTGTCAGAGTCTGCGTCCTAAGACGATGAGGACGATGAGATGTCAGAGTCTGACGATGAGGTAGAATTTCTTCAAATGATTGAGTAATAGCTGAATAGCTTCTTAAGTCGGCGGACCGGGCTCATAACTGTCACGAAGTGCATATAGAGCAGTTCATTGATGAAATGGGTTAATTGATTGATGATCTTGACTTTGTCTTGATTGTTGATTGACCTGGGGCCCCTAGGGCTCTAAGCTATAAGGAGATTTACAATGCACGTGCTCCGTGCACGTGACTCGTACACGTAACCCACGCATTTAGAGAATACAGATTATCTGACAGCTATTTAGGCGGCGCTTTAGGCAGGTATTTTAACTAAAGTACAAGGGGGTAACATTAATGCCTCCCCTGCTAGTACGGGCAGAGAAATAAGCGAGTCTAAAGTGACATAGTAGGACCAGTTTATTTTGTTTACCGTACTACTAGCATGGGGGGCGTCTGACCCGTTTATGTTACCCCCTTGTAGCTTATCTCAGTTGACTCAGACCCTTGGAGAGAAAATCTACCTTACCTCCTACAAACTCCTAAGCCAATCAGCGGCTGGCACCACCACACCTCTATAACCCCTGTGACCCCTGTAAATTCCTGAGCCAATTAGCGACCGGCGCCGCAGCCTAATGTACGCCATGGGCGTTAGCGCTTGCGCTAGCTTTAGCAGCCAATTATAGAGCGCCGAGGTGAATTCCTCTCTAAGGGTCTAAGAGATTATGGGCGCCTTTTATAAGGGCTATATAGCCTCGCTAGTAGAAAACAGTTCTATCGCCTTTAACGTTATATATTGCCCCCTAATATAGCGCTGCTTAGCTTGCTAATACTTCTATTTAAAAGCTTATCTCTTACTCTATATATTGCATCCGTAATGGAGCCCGATTGTACCCCTAATGGGCATCTATCTAAGTAGGATATTTAAAGTCCTCTATCTAGCCTTTCTAGCCTACCTACTATTTCTAGCCTACTAGAACACTTTATTAATATATCTAAGGCTTCCTCTGATAGTAATAACTAGATAGATAACAATAGATAACTAGATACTAGTAAGCCTAAACCTCCCTTATTAGACTAAAGCATACAACAGCAAAGGCGTGTAAGGAAGTTACAAGCTATAGTTAATACCCTAAAATAAGAGGGTTAGAGCTTTATACAATTCCTATCTACCTAGGTTGGAGCAGATAATGTAGATAATAGGGGGATTATAATTAGGCACTATTAGTATAATCGCGTTAAAAGACAACAGTGAGTATTGTTAAATATAGTTGCAAAAAATCTGTAACTTAGCTATATTTAAGGGGCAGTTATACCAGTAGGGTCTTTTACTATAGAGATAGACCGCCTTATTTAGGAGCTATACTTTAATATGTTTAACAAGACATTAAATATAGAGAACTTGGACTTTAAAGTCGCCTTCTATACTATAACGGAACCTTGTAGCAGGAACTATAGTGGGTCCTATTATTGGGCTAGGTATATAGGTAAGAACAAATTAATAACATAATAATAACTGGTGGAGTAGTTGCCTAACAGATTAACTCTAATTATATTCTAAGATTTACTACAAGGAGAGAACTATCTACGGTAGGGACTAAGGTCCTTTAAATACACAACCATACTCCTAAGAAATTCTCTCTTATACATAAGGTACGTGTTGTCTGTATTAAACGTAACGTCCCTTCCGTTTAATACAGTTAATACGTTTAACGCTATATAACCTCGGTTACTATTCCTTGTCATATAGTTCCACTGGTTCCATTTTAGACTGTGCCTGTATTAACTAACTAGCTTCCTGCGACTCTTCTCCAAGTAGTTATAACATTGTACTTAAAGCGTCCGTAACACCATTTCCCTTTTCTTTATCTTCGTCCTTAAAGATTCCTAATATCTCTAAGTTGTCCACTAGAGGTGTAATGTCTGCTTAATTAGTCTGGTTAATATCCTTGCTTATTATGCCTAAAGCTTCTTCTTCTCTTTCCTAGGTTGAGCGTCGCCTTCGTACGGTTTCCTCTATACTGTTGCTTAGTAAAGTAATGGCGATTCCTTGCTCTAGGTGCGCGAAAGAGGGGTTAGTTTATATTGCGCTAGCAAGCCCTTCGTCCTAACAGCCCTCTTTTTGCTCTAAGTATACCAAAGCAAACGTTTGATTGTCTTGCGACGTTCGCTCTATTTCTAACGCTAAGTATGCGCGTCTTATAACTCTTAATAGTCTTTAAGTTCCCTAAGTAACTTATTATAGGGTCTCGTGTTTAATCTGCCGCTATAAAGCTTAATAGTAAGCTGGCCTTAGCGTTGCTTATAGTTTAATATACCTCTAAAGAGTCCGCACGCGTCCTTAAAGCCCAACGTTTGGCTTATGCTCGTCTTTAACGTCTTAAACGTATTTATAAGAAGGTTCGTTTTAAGGAGTAGAAACTTATTTAATAGGGTCTTAATAAGTTAGGTAATAAAAGAACTGGCTCTCCTCCTATAAGGGAAACAACTCCGAGTAGCTTAGCAATTGCTCCTCTTAGGTCCCCCTTAGGTGACTCGTTTTTTAGCAATCCTTCCTTATTAATATTGCCTAACCTACTTTCTTCTAATACTCCTGTACCTTTCCTATAGCGTTCTCTAGGTTGCTTAGTGGTTCCTAGGTAGTTTTATTATAGCCTATCCACTTTACTTTATACCACGTTTTGTTATCTACGTTTTTATGACTAATAATCTTTATAACTTGCTATTTGTCTTCCTCTTATCCTCTATACATGTCTGCCTTATAGACTGGTGGCTTAATATTCCCTTATACTAGCTCTAGCATTGCAATATATTATATAGGGTAGATCTTTATTTTGGCTGGTAGATTTAACTTATATGTAACCAATAAAATCCTTTGCTTAATTTTAAAAGGTCCTAGTCTAACATAGTCCAATTTCTTACTTAATTATTAACTCTTGAAATTTTTGTATAGTAGCTATATTTTATCTCCCTCCTTAAGATCTGGTCCCTTAGATCTTTTAGCATTGTAGTACCTTTTTATTCATTCTTATACTAGTTTAGCTGTTTCTATAAGGTTTATATAAAGATTCATTAACATCTCCATTCTTTGTTTAGCTGTGCTACTCGTCCTTTTTACTTAATATAGCGATAATGGTGTTCTTAGTTTATATCCATAATTTACCTTAAATAGTAATATCCCTATTCCTTCTTGTGGTGTTGCGTTATATATAAACTGTATAACTAGTAACAACAATACCTAATTATTCTATGCGTAATTAATATAGTGCCTTAAATACTGTTCTAGTGTCTAGTTTAGTCTTTCCATTTATCCATCCGTCTGCGGATAATATACTATAGATATTACTACGCAAACCCCTTATTCTGCTAGAAATACTTCCTAAAATACTGCTATAAATCTTGGATCTCTGTCCGATATAATCTTGTCTAGTGCTCCGTGTCTTATAAACACTTCCTTTATATAGATTCTAGCGACATCTTCTACTAATATCTCTTTAGTATATGCTATAAAGTATCCCTACTTTGTTAGCTTATCTACTATTACTAAAATCGCGTTATAATCTTGTCCTGTGATAGGATCTCTTGACTTTAGTAACTTAATAATAAAGTCCTATAATATAACTTCCCATGGTTTTCCTGGTACTTTAACAGGTTATAGCCCTCTATATAGCTTATACCTTATTAGTTTGTTCCTTTAGCAATCTAGATACTACTTTATAACTTGTCTTACTAGTCCCCAGATTCCTTAAATAATATACTCCTTTTAAAGTCTTAACACTAAGCCTATAGCTCTGTTGTGTTCTTATATTATTCCCTTATAGAATTCCTTAATAAATTCTTCTGTAATAGACTTAGGCATATACGTTGCTTCTTTATTTTTATATTGCTCTAAGTCTAGATCCTCTGCCTATACTTCTTAGATCTTCTATATCTAATTACTTTTTAGTAATTTGTAGATCTGTCTTTCTTTAGTTACTATAATCTTTGGATAGTTATACCTAATTAATCCGTCTTAATCCTTTTGTAATAAAGCTCCTAACAGCTTTCTATTACTTTATAGTTTAGCCTTTCTGCTTAGAGCGTCTGCTTATACATTGTCTGTACCCTTAGTATACTGAATTTCGAAATGGTATTCTATAAGCATTTCCGCCCATCTGACCTATCTTTGGTTAAGTTCCTTTGTTATTAGGAATTCTGTAAGGTTCTTATAGTCCGTTTTAACTATAAATGGTTTCTCTATACCTTGTAAGAATGCTCTCTATTTCTTAAGTGCTGTAACTATACCTAATAACTCCTTGTTGTAGATGTCATAGTTTAACTCTAGTGGTGTTATTTTCTAACTATAGTACGCTACTGGATGCTATGCGTCCTAATACTTCTATAGCAAATATGCTCCTAGTGCGAAGTCTAATATATCTATCTCAACAACCGTTTCTAACTTTGGTTAATAGATCTTGAGGATCGGTTCTTAGGTAAATAACTCTTTAAGTTTCTAGAACAGCTTCTTTTGTTTATTACCCTAAACCTATAGTTCCTCTTTCTTTGTTAGTCTTGTAAATAGCTCAATGCTCTTTGACTATTATGCTATAAACCTCTAGTAGTAGTTATAAAACCCTAGAAACGACCTTAACTGCGTAATGTTCTCTAGTTCTTGCTAACTTACTATAGCTTTAACTTTCTTTAGGTCCATACTAATTTTCCCTAGTTTAATAATAAATCCTACAAAATTAGTCTTTATTGTAAAGAACTTATATTTCTTAATTGCTACTGGCATCTGTTTTTCCTGTAGTCTCTTTAAGACCTATTTAATATGTTCTCTATATTCCTCCTTATTCTCTAAGTAGATGATAATGTTGTTAAGGTATACTATAATAAACTCATCTAGGTGTTCTCCTAATATACTATTAATTCGCTTCTGGAACGTTACTAGTGTATTTATAAGCCTAAATTATATAACTAATAGCTTATATAGTCCTTCCTTTGACCTAAAGGCTGCCTTCTATTTGTTGCCTTCCTTAATCCTAATCTAATAGTACGCCTATCTTAGATCTATCTTTATAAAGATCTTTACGTTACCTATCCTATCTTAGATTTCACTAATTAAGGGTAAAAGATATCTATCCTTCCTAGTAATGCTGTTTAACTATCTATAGTCTATACACATTTTGAGTTTTCTGTTTTTCTTTAGGATAAACAGTACTAGATATCCTGCTAATAACTATAACAGTCTAATATATCCCTTGCGTAAGTTTTCCTAAATAAACTCTTTAAGCGCTACTAACTTTGTTTTAGTAAGCTTATAGATTAAAAAGAACTTTAGACTTATTCTCTCTTCTAATTCTATCTTATAGTCCTATGCTATATGCTCTAATAGCTTTTCACTTTCTAGTAACTATAACTTTTTGCCATACTTGTGGTATCTCCTTAGTATATAACTTAAGCCTTACTTAGTCTCTTTGTATGTTGCTCCAACTTAGTACTATACCAACTTAGTTTACTGTCGCACTTTGCGCTATTAAGTATCCTTAATATTAACCTGTCCTATAACCCAATTAATTTTTAGATTATACTCCTATAACTAAGGTATTCCTAGTATCGCCTCGTTCTGTCCTAATAGTAGGATATTAAAAGACATTCTAACTGGTCTTCCTTTAATAGTTAACTAAATAGGTCCTATTTTGAGATTAATAATGCCTCTTCTATAGGCTATCTAATCTCCTAAAATTGTTGTAAGTAGATATAGGTGTTCTTTTTATCTATATAGTAACCCCATTCTTTCTACTACTTTTGGTAATATATGGTTCCTAGTTGCTCTACCGTCTACTAATACTTTAAACTGCTGATCTTGCCATTTAGCTTATAAATTTAGGTATCACCCTTAAATTCCTTTAAGGGTTTAAGGCTCTAACACTAATTCCCTCTAGTTTTATACGCCTCCCCTTTTTCTAACTGTTAGCTACTAGATTCTATCTATACTTAGTCCAACTTTAGCTAATACTTATTTTGTTTCTTTTCCTCTATATACTATAGATAAGTGTTCTCTAGGCACTCCCACCACTATTATCTGTTTAGGTATTCTTCTATAAGGAATCTTCCTGGTTAAAGTATTAAGTCCCCTTAACCTTATACTTCTACTAGGTGCTATCTATATATATACTTAGCATTCCTAAACCGCTTTTCCTCTAGTGCCCAATATATCCTTACTAAGTACTTCCGGTTCTTGTCTTTTGGTGCTCTATATATATTGCACGTATTATCCACACAAGCTATTTATAATAGTATATAATACGCTATATATTTTGGGTTAACTCTTAGTTTATCTTTATCCTTAAGTTTAAATCTATACCTAGTTAACCTAACCACTAGTATCTCTGCTATAGGTACTAAGATTTATTATTTACTTCTCTAGTCCCTAGATCCCTCTTCTAGGTTCCTTAATATCATAATTAATACTCCCTTAATATAACTTATACGTTTTTCCGTAATAGGTTGGTCTTGGACAACTTTTTTATTTAGCCACATATAAAAATCTGCCTATTTATTGTTATATTATTACCTATACCACTTTCCGTACAACTGGTTTAGTGTGTATAGTCTATCTATTAGAAAGTACCTTATTATTACTGTATTATAACATCCTTTAGTATGTCTTTCTTTAAACCTAGTTAGGATATCTAGATCCTCTTCTTGTTCTAGTTTATCTAACCACTTTACCCTAGGTGTCCCTGCACTTAGCCTATTAATAACTCTTTATACGGGTGCTCTGTCCCTTATATAACCTAGCATAGCTAACCTCTTATCTAGCTTTTACTCTTACTATTTAATAATTCTTGTCCTAAACTTATCTATAGTTTCTTGTTTTTTGCGTCTTATAGCTAGATCTTTATAGTTGTCTTACTTTTTAATCCTAGTATTAACTATTTAATCTTTAGGCTAAATACTACATTTACCTAGGATTACTAACGTTTTTACTTATTCCCTAAACTTGTAGTTCTTAAACTTGCGTCCTATACTTATTTATTTGTTACTAAACTAAGTCGCTATTCTTTCCCATCAGTTTTTATCTATTATGGGTCCTTAGGTGTGTCTTATCTTATCTTAAAAATCTTAAGCTTCTTTTATCTCTTCTTAAGAATTTTAAGCCTATGGCCTTTTACCTTTATTAAGTGATAAGCTAGCACTAGTAGTTGTCTACTTACTTAGTTTCTTTTAAACGTTACTCCTATTATCTTATAAAGCGATAGAAATCGTATCTAATAGTGTTATAATATCCGTTACTAAACCCTATTCTATAATGGTCTTAGTTTCTACTTCTATTTTAACTTCTTTAAGGTCTATATACTCCTAGTAAGCTGCCTTTATTACCTTATTATCGGTAAATGTTTCGCCTATATTAAATTTATTGTCTTTAATGTCCAATCTATAAACTAGTTTATTAGTTCCTCTAAACTTAGATAATAATAGCTCCTATAGCTAATAGCTTACGCTGTACTTAGCGTCCTTATGAATTTGGCATACATTGTTGTAATAATATATAAAACTGTTAATAGAACATTTTTTTGTTCCTTATAGTGCACTATCGTCCCTCTATATATATATATCTCCTACTAGCCTGGTTCCCTTTACCGCGTGGCTACTTTGACTACCTCTGCAGTCTCTAGTAAAATAACCTTATTTTCCGCAATTCATGCAAGCCCTATCTTTAAACTATTTTTCTTGCTATAGAGTCCGCCTAAATATCTTCTGTTACTAAAATCCTTGGTTTAACCTCTACTTCTAGGTCCTTTGATTACTTAATCCTTAACCTTTAGGTTTCTATAGTTTCTTTTCCTATCTTTAGGTTTCTTTGGTACTGCTTAGGTCTATTAGCTCTGCGCTATTCTATAGTTTTTAACTCTATATCTATTGTTGCGTGTTCTGCGCCTTATATAACTATAGAACTCTGTCTTACCCTTTCTTAACTTGTTCCCTTTAATAGATCCTATTATTGATTTTTATTAACTAGTCTATTAACTCTCTTAAAGTATCTGTATCTTCTATTAGGATAATTACATCCTAGACTTTAGCCTTAAGTCCCTATTTATACTATGCCATAAGCGCCCTATTATTCCACTTAACCTATATAGCTAGTGTTTAAAATTGTGTTATATACTTAATTGCTAAAGTGCGTTGTACTAAGTTCTAAAGCTTTTGTTCTGCTATGGTTGTAGCCTCCAGATCTCTAAATATCTGCGTTAGTTATTCTGCGAACCCGTTCCAACTAGCAAATATATACCGCACGTCCTAGTTAGTAGTTGTTATACTATTAGCCTTGTAACGGGACTAGCCTAGTTACAGTAGGAATGTCTTAGTAAAACACTCGATAAGATAAACTTGACGCTTTAACCGAATTCTGCCGAATTCTACTAGCTTGATTGACTTCTGCTAAGTTTTGCTAGATTAATCAAATTCTACCAAAGTCCGTCCGCGTGCGCACGTGCGTACGCATTGACCAAGACCCCTAACTATTTAATTACAAGATTCTCTGGTTATTCCCTTCTCTTCTTTACATAACGTCTTGTTTTCTTAAAAAGCTATATACCCTTAGATTTAGATAGAATTTATATTATTCCTTTAAATCTTCCCCAAAGCCTCTTCACGCCCTTATATTACGTTGCGTTAAAAATAACTACTATTAAAATAGCAAACGAACCCGAATCCTCTTTAATAACCATAAGTATTATATCCCTAGTTAGGGAACAGTTAACCATAATGCAACAGTCCTTTACGGATGCCTTAGCTCAGCAGCGGGCTGCACTAGAAGCCCAGCATTAGCAATTAATAGAAGCACTCTATAAAGAACTCCATAACATCTAAGCATTTATATTAGAGACCCCAATACCACCTGCAAACAAAATTAATATAACTATATCCAAACCTGGCCCGTTAAATATAAACCCTAAACCAGTAACGGTAGCTTAACCCATACCTATAATAAACCCAGTACCTACTGCGAAATTAGAAAAGCTTCCTAACCCTCTAATATTTAATAGAAATTAAAATAACCTATATCCCTTTATAACTAAGCTCCGTCTTAAACTTTTAATAAACTATAACCGATACCCTACCAAAGCTAGCAAGGTTAGCTATAGAATATCTTATTTAAGTAAAGATACTGCACAAACCATAGACCCACTCTTCTATAACGGCACCTTTGTTAATTTTAAAACCTTTATCTCTCTACTAGAACGAATATATAATAACGCCAGCCGCAAACACACCGCTATTACCAAACTTAAAAACCTATAATAACGGAACCAAGACTTTACAAGCTTCTTTTTAGAATTTTTAGGCCTCGTTAGCAAACTAGATTGGAATAAAGCCGCTAGAGTTGCTGCTCTTTAACAAGCTATTTCGGATAAAATCAGAGCATAGTTAGTAGATAGGGAACTGCCAAAGGACCTACCCGAATTTGCTATAATATATTAATAAATCAATAAGGACCTTTAATATAACAAATAGACTCGTTTTCTAAAGCTAACCACACCTCGTATTTAAAGCTCCACAAAACCGATATATACCCTAAAGCGCGACCCTTCTCTAAAACTTACGCACAACCCTATAGACCTCAACGCCACTTAATCCTACGCACCCTTAGGAACCAACGAACAAAGAACTTAAGCCGCAAATAGAGAATGCTTTAGATGTGGTAGAAAAGGATATATCCAAAGGAATTGCCGAACTTACCCTTTTAAAAAAGTCCGCCGTAGTTCCTTCTAGTCTTCGAATTGCACCTACTCCTTAAATTATACTTGTTCTTTAAGCCGTACTTACTCTTTAACTTATACTTGTTCCATAAATTATACCTAGTTGTTATAAAGCATCTTACCCTTAGCTAACTTGGAAAACGAATTATCCTAGGGCCAAGTCGCGCCTTAGAATAAAAAGTGGAAGAGTATAAGTGTTTAGGCTCTTTTAGCACTAATACACAACACAACTCCCTCGATATACTTAGCGAAATTTAAACACTTAAAAAATAAAAGGAGGTATAAATCCTTATAGACAGCGGAGCCACTAGTATAGGCTTTATTAATATAAACTACGCGAAAACCTAACGCCTAAATTTAAAGAAACTTAATAAGCCCTAAGGCCTATAAGGCTTTAACGGCAAACCCTTAATATATAGCAAATTAATACACTACGCTCTTATAAAAATGCAAATGGGCAAATACCTTAAATACGTTTCCCTATTTATAACACCCCTAAAGCAATATAAGATAATACTTGGACATAGATAGCTGAAATAATATAACCCTTTAATTAGCTGGGTTAAAGAAACACTAAAGTTCCATATAACCTACTGCCGAAGTTATTGCTTAAAAACCCATTTGCCCTATAAACATACATATAACTATTTGAATTTAAAACAATATAAATTACCCTTACCACGAACCTTAAACTAATATAATAAAGCTACGACTGCCAATTACAGTAAAGAATGTAAAGATATTATATTAAAACCTCTTGAAATTTATATAATATAGGCCGCACCCTTTATCTTATTAGCAAAAAGACAAGATTATAAAATCTTTACTATAACTATAGAAGACATTAAGAAAGCACTAGAACCAAAACAGTATATTAATCCTTAACCTCTTATACCTAAAGAGTACCACAATCTAATTAACAAGTTAAAAAAATAATTTGTAGACCAACTAGCCCCATACTAAAATAAGCACGATTTTAAGATAGAACTTAAGCCTGGTATAACACCAAAGTTTAGTCCACTATATGGTATATTACAAGAAGAACTACTTATAATGCAATAATACCTTAACAAGTATCTAGAAAAAGGATTTATTTGCCCTAGTTAATCTCCATTCGCCTCACCTATACTATTTATTAAAAAGCCAGGAGGAGGCTTAAGATTTTATGTTAATTATTAAGCTCTAAATATAATTATAATTTAAAACCAATATCCAATTCCCCTAATTTAAGAAACGCTTAACTGTTTAGCAAAGGCATAGTACTTTACAAAGCTTAATATAGTCACTACCTTTAATAAAATCCGTATACGTAAAGGAGATGAGAAGTACACAGCTTTTTATATATAATAGGGACTCTTTAAATACCTAGTAATGCCGTTTGGCGTAAAAAACGGTCCTAGTACGTTTTAGCAATATATTAATAATACACTTTATAAATTCCTTAATATATTTATTACCGCGTATATTAATAATATCTTAATCTACTCGTCCTTGCTTTCTAAATATTGGAAATATATTAGAATGGTTCTTAAACGCCTACAAGATACGGGCTTATAATGCGATATTAAAAAATACAAGTTCTATGCGTCCAAGGTTACGTACTTAGGCTTAATTATATCCCACGACGGAATTAAAATGGACCCTAAGAAAGTCGCCATAATTATAAACTAGGGAAGCCCTAGCAATATATAAGACGTTTAAGGATTTCTAGGATTCGCAAACTTCTATTATTAATTTATTAACTACTTCTTGGAAATTACCTAGCTATTAGTAAACCTAATAAAAAAGAATATAAAATTTAAATAGACTACTAAATATAAATAAGCTTTTAATAACCTAAAGCATTATTTTATAACTGCTCTAATTCTTACCTACTTTGACCCTAACCTTAAATACATTGTTGAAACAGATTCGTCTAATTATACACTAGGAAGAGTATTATCACAATATAATAAGAACGGCGAGCTATGTCCAGTAGCCTTTCTCTCTTAGAAACTCACCCCTGCTAAATTAAACTACAAGATATACAATAAGGAACTACTTGCAATTATTAGATACTTTAAACAATGGCGTCCCAAGCTTAAAGGATCGTTGTTCTTAATACGCGTATTAATAGACTATAAGAACCTGCAGTACTTTATAACTATAAAACAATTAACGTAGCGCCAAATTCGTTAGGCCAAATACCTCTTATAATTTAACTTTAAGATTACGTACTAACAAGGCAAACTTAATTAGAAGCCTAACGCATTAATATAATAATTACAAAACCTACCTGCAAACGCTTTAGATAAACGGATTATAAATTAATTATAGATCTTACTACTCCCTAAACGTTTTAAAAAGCTACGTCCTATATTCCTAGATACGGAACTCAACAGAAATAAATTAGAAGTTAATAAATAGGAAATAGAAATTAATAAGCTAATAGAATACAAATATAAGAACAATATATGGATAATAGATATAATAAAAGCAATTCGAATAGGAAAATAATAGCATAAGGATATTACACTCGCTAAATGCAAAATTTGAAACGATTGATTGTACTATTAATAGAAGATAGTAGTTCCGAATTCTAAACCTTTACAATTTAAGATACTTAATTTTATATACAACTCCCCTATAGTAGGGCATCCTGGCCGTGCGAAGACCTATAAAATTGTTTAATAAGCATACTACTGGCCTATGATATATAACTATATACAAAAATACGTTCAAGCATACAGAATGTGCGTGCGTGGAAAGACCTCTTATGTAAAGAAGTAAGGAGTACTTCAACCGCTACTAATTCTAATATAAAGATAGCGCGATATTTTAATTAACTTTATAGTCAACTTGCCTAGCAGTAATAGGTTTATGAATATTATAGTAATTATTAACCGCCTTATAAAAATGCGATATATAATTCCCATAGACTCAATTAATATAATATTAGTAGCCAAATATTTTATTAAGCATATTTTTAAGCTACACGGACTTTCTAACTTAATAATATCTAACTATGGAAGCTAGTTCGTTTTAGACTTCTGGCAAGCTCTATATAAATAATTAAGCATTTAAACATAACTCTTAACTGCGTTTTATCCGGAGACAAATAGTCAAACCGAAATTGCAAACGCGATTATAAAATAATACCTATAAATATACTACTCCTACCTGCAAGACAACTGGAAAAAATAGCTGCCTTTAGCTAAGTTTACTACAAATAATACAATAAATATATTAATAGGCATAACGCTATTCTACGCAACCTACGGACAAAACCTTTAACTTAGATTTAAACCACAACCTAAAATTAACATAATAGGACCCATGATTAAACGAATCTAGTTAATTAACGCACATAACTTCGCTAATTAAATAAAGCAGTTAACGGAACTGTTACGAAGTAAATTAATATACGCTTAAATAGTATAAGAATAGTATGCAAACAAAGAACGAGCTCCCATATAGAACTTTAAGGAAGGTAATATGGCTTACCTAAATACATAAAATATACGGACTTAATGGCCCTTAAAGAAACTTAATTGGAAGTTTATAGGGCTATACTAAATTAAGAAGAAACTAAGCCCGTACGCCTATAAGCTTAAACTATTAACTAAGATAAAAATACACCCAATATTTTATATAAGCTTATTGCAACCTTTAAAAGATAATCCTATAACTTATAAAGTACCACCGCCACCTCCTATAATTGTTAATAATGGTAACGGTTTTTACTTTATTAACTTAATTAACAATATATAATAGAAACTATAATCCAAACAATTTAAACTTCTTATTAAGTGGGAAGGATATAAAACATAAACCTAGGAAACCTATAATTAGATTAAGGCCAACGCGCCTTCCCTAGTAAAAGAATTCTATAAGAACTATCCTTCGCAGCCTACTCTAGCTAGATAGACACGATATAAAGGCAAATAACTACCACCTAACACAAATACACGAAACTCGAATTTGAAAAGAACTTAAAATAAGTTATAATGTTTATAACGCGATCACGTAACACGCAAGATATTAAGGAACTTTAACCGGCGGTTAAAGTTATCTAATTGGTCAGATCTGCCTTGCCAAGACCACCACCTGACGCGAAAATACGACACGCGATAAAAAAAATTATAAATTCTTAACCAAATTGAATTATTTTAAACCTTTAGCCAAAGGGGGGGTACTGTAATGGGACTAGCCTAGTTATAGTAGGAATGTCTTAGTAAAACACTTAATAAGATAAACTTAACGCTTTAACCGAATTCTGCCGAATTCTGCCAGCTTGATTAACTTCTGCCAAGTTCTGCCAGATTAATCGAATTCTACCGAAGTCTGTCCGCGTGCGCACGTGCGTACGCATCGACCAAGACCCCTAACTATTTAATTACAAGATTCTCTGGTTATTCCCTTCTCTTCTTTACGCAACGTCTTGTTCTCTTGAAAAGCTATATACCCTTAGATTTAGATAGAATTTATATTGTTCCTTCGAATCTTCCCCGAAGCCTCTTCGCGCCCTTACAAGCCTGTATTTCTGTGAGATATGGTTTAAACCACTTAAGTACCCTCCCTATTAGGAATAATCCTGTATAGGCTATTTAATCTAACGATGTTGCTAACTTCGCTCCTTCCTATATTACCTTAAAGTGCATCTGCGTAAGAAATCCCTTAAGCTTTAACTTCTCTCCTAAAAACCGTTTGATTAAAGGTAGCTTGATTTTCGCTGCTCTAATTCTATTAATGCGTTCTTTAAGTATCCTACTATTGTTTTATAAGTAATTAACCATTTCCTATAACTGACCTCGCGTAACCACTTAAGAATCCCTATTGTCTATACTGGTATCACCTGGCCCTAAGGTTGTGGCTGCTGTCGACGTTGTTGCGACTGGTGCTTTGGGTGGCATGTTGTTCGATCTTATTTAATACCATAACCTTAGTAGTGAATGTGTAACGGAACCTTATAGCAGGAACTACAGTGGGTCCTATTATTAGGCTAGGTATATAGGTAAGAACAAATTAACAACGTAATAATAACTGGTAGAGTGGTTGCCCAATAGATTAACTCCAATTGTATTCTAAGATTCACTACAAGAAGAGAACTATCTACGGTAGGGACTGAGGTCCTTTAAATACACAACCGTACTCCTAAGAAATCCTCTCTTATACATAAGGTACGTGTTGTCTATATTAAACGTAACGTCCCTTCCGTTTAATATAGTTAATACGTTTAACGCCACGTGACCTCGGTTACTATTCCTTGTTACATGGTTCTACTGGTTCCATTCTGGACCATACCTATATTAACCAACTAGCTTCCTGCGACTCTTCTCCAAGTAGTCGTAACATCGTACTTAAAGCGTCCGTAATATATACTATACAAGACATCGCCCTAATATAGTATATAACTTTGCTACAGCTGCTTGGCAACTAGCGCGCCTATAGAGCAAGTTATTAAGCAGGAGGTTAGAAGGCAGAGGGTTAGGACGCTTTGGTTAGGTGGGCGTATACTATTACTAGTATAATCTGTTCTTTTAGAGCTAAGAAGCGGTCTAATTTCTTTACTTTGCTTATAGATATCTATCTTGTAGGCTCTAAGGTGAAAAGGAGGGTGTTTAAAACGCTACTGGCTTTAGGCTATGTTATAGCTATTATTTAGCAAATCGCATTATAAATAGTATTGCTAAGGAGGTAGAGGTATGTTAACTATTTTATATCTATTTCCTGCAAACTCCTAGGCTAATTAAAAGAGCGTTTATAAACTTCTATAAGCTCCTACAAACTTCTATAAACTCCTATAAACTTCTATAAACTCCTAGGCTAATTAGAAGGGCTCCTATGGACTCCTTTAGGGGCTAATATTTATAGAGGCATCTTAAGACCCTGGCGTACAACCTATAAACAGTGGTTATATATAATAATATAAACTTTAAGGACATAAAACGCAATAAATTGCTTAGTTATATATCTGTTATATATTCACTAACAACCGCTGCTATTATATTCTATCTAGAATTACCTTTATCTGGGCTACGCTAATTAATGCACAATTTAACAAAACCGCTATAACTTAATAATATCTTCCGGTTACCTGGCTTTATTGGAGACGAGTTAATAATAAAGATTAGCTATTACATTATTGCCAACGTAATAAAGGGGGTTTATCTATATGGGGTAGAGCATATCTTTACTAAAAGTAATCTTTTCTCTTAGATGCCAAGTATACACTATATTAACACCAGAAAGACTAAGTTCTGGCAGTTTAGTGCTATAATAGAAGATAAGGGTACTTATACGGTGTCTATAAAAATATCTTCCTAGACTAGCTTAGACTTTAGGCTTTGGATAACCCCTATAGCTCTACGCATAATGACTTTACTAATCGGCTCTGGCTTGCCTATGGTGACCAGCTTACTGCGTATTATATTAGGTTAGTAAAACAGGAACAGGCCTATATAGGTCATCCTTTTAACTGTTAGGACTGGCTCCTTAGTATACCTGCGTGGTTCTATATTAAGATAAATCTATGCAATACTATTATATATACGCATTTGGCGCCTAAGGACTATTAAGAGGAGGCGCACTATTGTCTAAGATTTAACGTTACTCTATGGAATTGTGTACCATTTATATAGGAGAACGCTAAGTACCATTAAGTAGTACCAATTGTTAAGTAGGGCTTTATAGCGCGCGTAACAGCCCTCTTCTATGCGGCTATGCAGTGCTAAGGTCTTCTTACTATAATACCTAAACTATCCAACTTATCTAATCCGTTATCGTCAGAACGTATAGAGAATGTTATTTAGGTAATTGGTTGCCTTACACCAGAGTGGTTTCTAGAAATAATTAAGGATATTTGGTCTACTGCTTTTACTATTAAAGTATAAAGCGGCGTGGACTTAAGTGGGCGCGCGCACAGCGATATTAAGTTTTGGATAATATATCGCCTACTCCAAAAAGCCGAGCTACTTCTTACTATTTGGCATGCCGTTAAACATGCCAATATAGGTATGCTATAACGGCTTATTAACCCCCTTATTGTCTACTTCTTTGGCGTATTACAGTATAATTATGGCCGCGAGATGCTGTTCTATTAGTGGAATTTTACTTTAGTAAATTCGCCTAAGCTCTAGCATGTAATACTAGCTTTAGGGGTTATAAACTAGCTTAGGTCTCCTAACACGCATAAGGCTGTTAATCTTGGACTAGAGCACTTAAACGGCAGCTATAAAATTAAGATAAAGTGTTATAAGAACTCTACCTACAATACTAATATTATATTTAATTAAGTATGTCTATTAAACGCGACGGTTAAGACGGTGCGTGGCAAGATAAAGTATATATTTAGCAAGGAAATGTTGGGTGCTTATATACAGGCTTCTACGGAGCTTAATATATTCCTACTTGCTTATACCATCTATTTAAGCGATCTAGCTATGCCGTAAGGCCCTAGGCAGCTAGCAGGCTTATAGCTATTTAACTCTTATAATATTCTCCGTACTAGTATAGACATTTTAGCAGAGAGGATTAAGCAGTTTAACTAACTCTATATACAGGACCCGCATTTAGCTACTACTTCCTATCCTCTTCCAGATACTAATAACCTAACTGGCTTTATGGATATATAAGAGTTTACCAATATTATTAGCAATAGGTTAGATAAGGTGGATCTTACCTCCAACTAAAATATAGGCTAGGAGCTAAATATCTCTTAAGCTCCTTACTTGGATATTACCTAAACTGCTATAAACTCCTAGGCTAATTAAAGTAAGGCTCTTCTACCTCTAAGCCAAAGACTAACCTAAACCTGGATATTACCTGAACTGCTATAAACTCTTAGGCCAATTAGAACAAATGCTAATTTCCTACTATTATTATTATTACTCCTCTTATTTCCTCCTAAACACTATAAGTAGGAGTATACTAGTCTAAGCGCAGTTAATAATATTATAGCCTTAAAGGATAGTAGGAGTGCAATAGCACTTAATAAGGGTAGGAATGCTATAGTGACAAAGGCTTGTGTTCTTGTGCATAGTAAGAAAGAGACTGGCGTCATTAAACTATATAGTTTATTAGCGGTAAACTACTACAAACTCCTAAGCCAATTGGAGTAGGCGCCAAGTTTCTTACTATTATTGTTATCGCTCCTCCTATTTAGGCGCAGCTAATAGTATTACAGCCTTAAAGAATGGTAGGAATATAATAGCAATAGGGGTAGGAATGCCGTAGTAGTAGAGGCGAATGTTCTCGTGTATAACAGGATAAGAGACTAGTATTGCTGTTCCCTATGGTCTTCTAGCAAACTGCTATAAACTCCTAGGCCAATTAGAACACGCGCTAAGTTCCTTACTATTGTTATTATTCCCTAAGGTCTCCTAGCAAACTGCTGCAAACTCCTAGACCAATTAGAGCGCGCGCTAGGCTATAAGCTTATGCACTTTAAGGGGGTAAGAACAGTTATGGTATATTTAAGTAGTAGAATAAAGACAACCTCTATTCTAATACTACTACTCTAGAGTAGAGGCCCGCTATGCTTACTCTCTCTATCCATCTACACCAGAGTAGAGGCCCGCTATGCTTGCTTTCTCTATCCATCCACACTAGAGTAGAGGCCCGCCATGCTTGCTCTTTCTATCCATTTATACTAGAGCAGAGGCCCGCTATACTTGCTTTCTCTACCCACCCTACCCTAGGACAAAGGCCCGCTATACTTATTCTAACCTATAACGCCTTGCAGTTGGGCCCTTCTAAGATACCAGCTTTTACTGGAATGAGGTTAAAGCTTACCTATAAAGGATGCCTTGCGGTTAGGCCTGCCTAAAATACTAGCTTCTTTACCTATACAGGATCCAAACTAACTGGAATAAGGTTAAAGCTTACCCCATAAAGGACATATTAAAGCCACTATATCTACCCCTTTAACCTAAACCTAGATAGGAAGTAGAATAAGGGCTTTTATAACGCCTTATAGTTGCCTGCAAAGGATAACTTATAGTTAAGCCCACCTAGGATACTAGCTTCTTTACCTATATAGGATCTAAACTAACCGGAATAAGGTTAAAGCTTACCTATAAAGAGATACCAGTCTCCGCTATAGCTGTTAATCCCATACTATACCTTTTTACGCTATTATATCTAAACCCCTAGCTCCTAAAGGAGGTGGCGGCGGCCCCTTTAGAAGAAGAGACTAAGGGGGAGGAGGCAGTAACTATAAGCCTCTCTGGGACTTACGCCGCCTTAATAGACTATACCTGTTAGAGTAGGCCGCTATACAATAGTAAGCATAGGCGTTACTAGGCCTGCTTACCTGCTGGGAACCCTTTCTAGAGTAGGCCTAGCACTTCTTATCCCTTACTTAGCAAGCTAAGCACTAATCCTCTCCCATAAGCTGCTTACCTAGCTCTGTCTCCATAATCCTCCCAATATAAGAGGTGTTTTTGGCGCCCACTGACGCCAGGAGGTCCAACTACTATTTGCCCGCAACTATAGGCATATAGTTAATAATAGCCTTCCTATGGAGGGCCTAGTTTCATAGGAGCCGCTATTAGTCCACCCACTAGGCGGCTATAAAGCCAGCCTAAGTAAGGGGCAGCGGCGGGGCCGCAAGCGGCAGTGGTAGTAGTAGTGGTGGTGGTAGAGAAGGAAGTAGTAGTAGTGGTAATAGTAATCTATATGCCATATTAGCTAACGTTTAGGATATAAGGCATTGCAAAATATATGGTGGATTAGGCTACTAGCCAACACCATTATTGTTGTTGTTATTATTGTTACTGCTAGGAGGCAGTATAGGAGAGGGATTGGGGATGGGGATGGGGATAGGGGCGGGGACAGGGATAGGGGGAGTGTAAGCACGGCAAGGGCGAGGAGGGCTATAGAATTGGTTAGCAAACGGCCTCTTTAAGTAGGGAAGTAGTTAAAGGCTTAGGTTAATTTGCTAAAGCTTTAATCAACCACTTAGTATAGAAAAATACTTATAGAGGACGCTGGACGCGACTTAAATATAGGGCTCCGTAATAGAGCGTAGAGGTAGCGGCGAGAATGGCCTCCTTACTAATTAGAAAGTTTACTAGGTGTAAAAGCACCCAGGCTATAGGGGGAGTTATTATAAACAATTTTTAAAAAAATTATTGGTGTTAGTGTTGTAGAGAGAAATTAGGGGCGTAGATAACTGTAAGTACTAGCTTATCTACTTTACCTTTATAAATATTCACCGCAATCTAATACTTATTTACCTTATATTATTAAGTTACTAGCGTAAAACTTCTGAAGACTTCTATAAACTCCTAGACTAATTAGAAGACTCCTACAAACTCCTAGGCCAATTAGAACATATTATAATATTTTAAGCAAAGGTTGTGGGTTTATATATAAAATCCACCATATAAACTCCTGCCAACTCCTACCAACTCCTGCCAACTCCTGGACTATTCTATAAGGAAATTCTCTTTACCCCTTAGTGTTATTATCCTAACACGCCTAGATCTAGTTTTTAGAGTAAATATAAGTACTATATCTATATTTGTATTCTTCTCCTGCATAACTATCTAACATTTAGCAGGTAAGTCCCTTTAGTTACTAGTTTGTCTTTTCTAGCTAGGCGTTAAGACTATTTGCGACCGGGATGCAATTAGTACAGCAGGCTAAGAATTAAGAACAGCTATAACCTAAGAATTAAGACCAGCTGTATCCTGGGAGTTAGGAACTATAGCATCTTAAGTGTTAGTAGTAGCAATATCCTAAGAGCCTATAGTGGATATATCATACGTTATAGGCGTAGAGATTAGTCTCTAAATATCCTTAAGTACCTACGCCATGCGTTTAATACCCTCTAGTATGGCCAGAAGTGGAGTACTAGATAAAGAGCCTAGCGCACTAATCCTGCTAGTAATCCAACTTCTAAATAGCGAAGCTGGCATATCTATTACGCTCTATGCTGCCTTCTATATAGCAATTTAGACAGCAAGGCTATTATCCCGTTACTAAACGTGCGCAGTATACTCCGCTAGTGTGGACGGCTGCTCTAGCAACTTATATACTACTAAGGCCTCGCCCTAAGCAGCTTTTGCCCGTCTCTTCTGCGCCTGATTGCTCTTATAAGTAGTCCTAACCGTTTTAACTATGTTTCTTAATAGCTTAATTAACTAATCGCTATAGGTATTATAATGTCACTATAGGATAAGTAGGGGAGCCGTACTTTTTAGTAAACCCGCCGCAAGTGTCTCCTAGAAGGTATTAGGTATAGTCCTATTATACAGATACGCAAGCTGCTAGTAATATTTCTCATCTATAAATGCAGATAATGGCATAGGGAAGCGTTAATATTTGCTAGTATATATTAACTCTGCCTGCTTAACCGCCTACTTATTAATAAACCCCAATATAATATTAGGCTAAGTGCCAGCCCTTAGCTAATAAAGTGGTGCTAAAGTATTAGGGGCTAATATAAACGTAGGAAATAATAAGGGATTGTATTAATTATAGTACTAATTAGTTAGGGCGTGAATAATATGGTTTAAGACTGCTGGTAGTAACCTATCCTCTCCTAGAAAGGTAAGGAAGGCCTTTTAATAGCATTTACCGTTTACTATTTCCTTCCATTTAGTTAATATCTTTTCGCGACTAGCCATCTTAGCCTTTAACTAGAATGGAAGTTCGCTATTAGCTATAGAATCGCAACTTATAGCTAATATCTCTAAGGCGACGCTCTTAATATTACTAATATTACCAGGTATATAACTCTGGATAAGTTGACTCCGTCTATATTTGGTAGGCAGGCTGTTGCGTTCTCTCTAAGGCGCTTAAGTAGGCCGCGGCTTTATACATATTAGTAGTAGCTTTTATCCTAGCTTATTTACTCCCTTTATATTAAACGCCCAGTATAGTAAGAAGATAAAGCCTATACTAGTGCGATTTTTCCCTTATCCGCCTTAACTAATCCGCTACCACGCGTCGCCTAGGCTTTTTATAATTGGAAACCCCTAAATAATCACGCGCTTAATATCTGTAACATTTACGCCTATACTAAGGGAGGTTATAGCTATTATAATTTAGATAATAGAGGAAGGCTTTTTGAACTCTATATACTGTTAATTACAATTATACTCCTATATAGTAGCGGTAAACTCTTAGATTACACTACTAATATAAAAGGCCTCGCTATTATTGTCGGCCCCTCTTATATACGCCTTAGACTTCTAAAGCAGCACATTTTAGAGATACTCTACTACGTCCTAAATGGAAATTTGACTATTAATAAAGACTATTATCTTTGGTATACGTATAGGTATTAGTATTCTGTTGCCGTTTATATAGTTATCTAATAGAAAATATAGGTTCTCCTATAAGTCTACCTTTTGCCTAGAAATCGGCTATATATATATAAATACGTCTAGACGATTAATAGATATTCTTATAACCTTGGTCTGGTATAGATAAACGCCGACTGCTTAGAACCTAGCGTGTAATAGAACTAATCTCTCTGCCTTCTTATTAAGTGTTACAGAATAGGCAAACTAGACAATACTTAGATAGAGGATTATCCGCAGCTCGCCTAGCATTAAGTAGGCCGGTTAGAAGCTTTCCTAATCCTTTACCAGATAACATTTATTAATTGCAACTAGCCCAATCTAAGACTACAGCTCTGGCCCCTTTAAGGCGTCCTAGAATGACTTTATTAACACCTGCTTAGGTCTAAGAAGTATATGCGTATATACCCCTTCCTAAATCTTTATAATTAGATCCTTTTCTTAACTTCTTGTTTTAGTGTTAATAAGAACTGGATTAGACCTATTTATCTTCTTAATATTATCTAACTGCTTATCGCTAAGCTTGTTTAATAGTATAATCTAAATAGTAGTCTTACTAGTAAGGACAGAATATATATAAAAGATTAGACTTTTACTAAAGCCTATATGGGCAATAAGAAGAGTGTCGCCTTTCCTAAATATAAGCTGATATAGAGTGCGTACCTACTTATTACGCGGCTTAAAGTCTTTAAGCTATAGACAGGTTTAAAGAAGAATTTGCTAAAGGTAAAGGCTAATAACCTTGTGCTAGAATGGTATATTCTCTATATACCCTGCCTGTTAGATAACTAATAGTAATTGCTTTACGCTTAGACTCTAAATTAATTATAGAGTCTTTGGGATAGAACCATAATTAGCTAACAGTTGTGGTGTAGGCGACTCTACTACCTTATCACGAGATCTATGCCATTAACCCCAACGGTTAGTACCCTTCTTCTTCTTCAGTTTAGACCTGTATCTTAGCATCTACCTAGCTAGCCTAGGGGCTCATATAAGCTTATCTAACTGGCCTAGGAGTTTATAGAAGTTTATAAAAGCTCTTCTAATTAGCCTAGGAGTTTGCAAAAGTTTATAAAAGCTCTTCTAATTAACCTAGGAGTTTGTAGAAGTTTGTGGAAGCTCTTTTAATAGGCCTAGGAGTTTGCAGAAGCTTATAAGAGTCCCTAAAAGAGTGTACCTAACTAATAACACGCCACGAATATTATATATATATAGTATAATTAGGCGAGCTATTTGTAATAGGGTATAAGAGGCGCCTTATAAAGTTTAATAGTAAATAGAGTTATAGTGGTGGAGTATGGTTGCTATGTTAATAAGACTGATTGGGTATAACTAGGTTTAAAAACGCGTCTTTAAACTTTAAGGCTGTACTTCGCCCCCTAATATATTAGTTAGCTAGTTAAATTTATTGGAATCTACTAATAGAGGATGTTATAATTTAATTGCATCGCGAACTGTAGCTGTAGCTGCTATATTAACCCCGTTGTAGTTGCTTGAAGTTAGTATATATTAAGAATCGCGCCTGGTTTACAGCAAACGCGTACCTATAATCTCTTAGATGCTTTGCAGAGAAATTTTTAGGGTGGCAGGGGTAGTAGGGGTTAGTGCGACGTTCTATTGGCTCAGGAGTTTGTAGGAGTTAGTGCGCGCCGCTAATTGGCTTAGGAGTTCGCATAAGTTGGCAGAGTGGGGCTGTGGCAAGAGAGTGGGGCCATACTGTAAGGGCGCGAAGAGGCTTCGGGAAAGATTTAAAGGAACAATATAAATTCTATCTAAATCTAAGGGTATATAGCTCTTGAAGAGAACAAGACGTTATGTAAAGAAGAGAAAGGAATATAGGAAACTTATAACTAAATATTTGGGGTCTTAGCAGTAGACGCATGGGCACAAGCCTATATGGATTTTAACAGGTTTTAACCAAATTCCATTACATTAGTGGAATTTAGTAGAAACTGGTGGAAATCAATTAAGTTAGCGGAATTTAATTAAAGTGTCGGAATTTATCTGTTAAGTGTTTCACTAAGACATTCCTACTATAACTGGGCTAGTCCTGTTATAGTACTCCCCCTTTTAACCAAAGGTCTAAATAATTTAATTTTAGTTAAGATTTATAACTTATTATATATTATATAATCGCGTTATAAGCGTCGTGGTATATTTTAAGTTCTTTTTAATTTCAAGTTTCCTGCTATTATGTTTCGTGTATTTATGTTAGGTGGCAATTATTTACCTTTATATTGTGTCTATTTAGCTAGAGCAGGCCGCAAAGGATAGTCTTTATAGAATTCTTTTACCAAGGTAGGCGTGTTGGCCTTAATCTGGTTATAGGTTTCCTAGGTTTATATTTTATATCCTTCCCACTTAATAAGAAGTTTAAATTGTTTAGATTATAGTTTCTATTATATATTATTAATTAAGTTAATAAAGTAAGAACCGTTACCATTATTAACAATTATAGGAGGTAGTAGCGGCATTTTATAAGTTATAGGATTATCTTTTAAAGGTTGCAATAAGCTTATATAAAACGTTAGGTATATTTTCATCTTAGTTAGCAGTTTAAGCTTATAGGCGTATAGGCTTAGTTTCTTCTTAATTTAGTATAGCCCTATAAACTTCCAATTAAGTTTCTTTAAGGGCCGTTAAGTCCATATATTTTATGTATTTAGGTAAGCTATGTTACCTTCCTTAAAGTCCTATACGGGAGCTCATTCTTTGTTTATATGCCATTCCTATACTATTTAAGCGTACGTTAATTTACTTTATAATAGTTCTGTTAACTGCTTTATTTAATTAGCGAAGTTATGCGCGTTAATTAACTAGATCTGTTTAATTGTGGGTCCTATTATGTTAATTTTAGGTTGTAATTTAAATCTAAGTTAAAGGTCTTGTCCGTAGGTCGCGTAGAACGGCATTATACCTATTAATTTATTTATTATATTGTTTGTAGTAAACTTAGCTAAAGGCAGCTACTTTTCCCAATTGTCTTGTAGGTAGGAGTAGTATATTTATAGATATTGTTCTATAATCGCATTCGCAATTTTAGTTTAACTATCTATCTCTAGATAAAATGCAGTTAAAAGTTGTATTTAAATACTTAATTATTTATATAGAGCTTGCCAGAAGTCTGAAATGAACTAGCTTCTATAGTTGGATATTATTAAGTTAGAAAGTCTGTGTAGCTTAAAGACATATTTAATAAAACATTTGGCTACTAATATTACATTAATGTAACGTGGCCCGCCTCCACGTCGCCATACGGCCAAAAAGACTGAGAGTGCTTGCGAACTTGTCGTAAGCGTGGCGGGACCTAATATATATACTCTTACAATTAATTAAGTCTATGGGAATTATATATCGCATTTTTATAAGACGGTTAATAACTACTATAATATTTATAAACCTATTACTGCTAGGCAAGTTAACTATAAAATTAATTAAGATATTGCGCTATCTTTATATTGGAATTAGTAACAGTTAAAGTACTCCTTACTTCTTTATATAAGAGGTCTTTCCACGCACGCACATCCTATATGCTTGAACGTATTTTTATATATAGTCGTGCATTATAGGCCAGTAGTATGCTTGTTAAACAATTTTATAAGTCTTTACACATCTAGGATGCCCTGCTATAGGGAAGTTATATACAAATTTAAGTATCTTAAATTGTAAAGGTTTGGAATTTAGGACTACCATCTTCTATTAATAGTATAATTAGTTATTTTAAATCTCGCATTTAGCAAGTATAATATCTTTATACTGTTGTTTTCCTATTTAAATCGTTTTCATTATATCTATTATCTATACATCGTTCTTATATTTGTATTCTATTAGCTTATTAATTTCCATTCCCCATTTATTAACTTCTAATTTATTTCTATTAAGTTCCGTATCTAGGAATATAGGATATAGTTTTTTAAAACATTTAGGAGGTAATAAAATCTATAATTAATTTATAATCTATTTATCTAAAGCATTTATAGGTAGGTCCTATAATTATTATATTAATATATTAGGCTTCTAATTAAGTTTGCCCAGTTAGTATATAATCTTAAAGTTAAATTATAAAAGGTATTCGGCCTAATAAATTTAGTACTGTGTTAATTGCTTTATAGTTATAAAGTACTATAGGTTCTTATAGTCCGTTAACACGCGTATTAGGAACAACAATTCTTTAAGCTTAAAATACCATTATTTAAAGCATCTAATAATTACAAGCAGTTCCTTATTATATATCTTATAGTTTAATTTAGCAGGGGCGAGTTTCTAGAAGAGAAAAGCTACTGGATATAGCTCGCCGTTCTTATTATATTGCGATAACACTCCTCCTAGTACATAATTAGATAAATCTATTTTAACAATGCATTTAAGGTTAGGGCTAAAGTAGGTAAGAATTAGAGCAGTTATAAAATAATACTTTAGGTCGTTAAAAGCTTATTTACATTTAGTAGTCTATTTAAATTTTATATTCTTTCTTATTAGGTTTACTAATGGCTAGGCAATTTCTAAGAAGTGGTTAATAAATTAATAATAGAAGTTTGTGAAGCCTAGAAATCCTTAAACGTCTTATATATTACTAGGGCTTCCCTAGTTTATAATTACAGCAACTTTCTTAGGGTCTATTTTAATTCCGTTATAGGATATAATTAAGCCTAAATATATAACCTTAGACATGTGGAACTTGCATTTCTTAATATCGCATTATAAGCCCGCATCTTGTAGGCATTTAAAAACTATTTTAATATATTTCTAATGTTCAGAAAGCAAGGATAAGTAGATTAAGATATCATTAATATATATAGTAATAAATATATTAAGGAATTCATAAAGCGTATTATTAATATATTGCTAAAACGTACTAGGACTGTTTTTTATACTAAATAGCATTACTAGGTATTTAAAGAGTCCCCATTATATATAAAAAGCTATATACTTCTTATCTCCTTTATATATATAGATTTTATTAAAGGCAGCGACTATATTAAGCTTTATAAAGTATTATACCTTTATTAAACAATTAAGCATTTCTTAAATTAGGGGAATTGGATATTAGTTTTAAATTATAATTATGTTTAGAGTTTAATAATTAATATAAAATCTTAAGCCTCCTCTTAGCTTTTTAATAAATAGTATAGGTAAGGTAAATAGAGATTAACTAGGGCAAATAAATCCTTTTTCTAGATACTTATTAAGGTATTATTACATTATAAGCAGTTCTTCTTATAACATACCGTATAGCGGACTAAACTTTGGTGTTATACTAGGCTTAAGTTCTATCTTAAAATCATACTTATCTTAGTGCGGGGCTAGTTGGTCTATAAATTGTTTTTTAAACTTGTTAATTAGATTATAGTACTCTTTAGGTATAAGAGGTTAAGGATTAATATACTATTTTAGTTTTAGTGCTTTCTTAATATCTTCTATAGTTATAGCAAAGATTTTATAATTTTATCTTTTTACCAATAAGATAAAGGGTGTGGCCTATATTATATAAATTTTAAGAGGTTTTAATGTAACATCTTTACATTCTTTACTGCAATTGGCAGTTATAGCTTTATTATATTGGTTTAAGGTTTATAGTAAGGGTAATTTATATTATTTTAAATTTAAATAGTTGTGTGTATATTTATAGGGCAAATAGTTTTTCAAGCAATAACTTTAGCAGTAGGTTATATGGAACTTTAGTATTTCTTTAACCCAGCTAATTAAAGGGTTGTGTTGTTTTAGCTATCTGTGTCTAAGTATTACCTTATAATGCTTTAAAGGTGTTATAAATAGGGAAATATATTTAAGGTATTCGCCCATTCGCAATTTTATAAGAGCGTAGTATATTAGTTTACTATATATTAAGGGTTTGCCGTTAAAGCCTTATAGGCCTTAGGGCTTATTAAGTTTCTTTAAATTTAGGCGTTAAGTTTTCGCGTAGTTCGTATTAATGAAGCCTATACTAGTAACTCTGCTGTCTATAAGGATTTATACTTCCTTCCATTTTTTAAGTATTTAAATTTCGCTAAGTATATTAAGGGAGTTATGTTGTATATCAGCGCTAGAAGAGCCTAGATACTTATACTCTTCCACTTTTTATTCTAAGGCGTAACTTAGCCCTAGGATAATTCGTTTTCTAAGTTAACTAAAGGCAAGGTGCTTTATGGCGTCTAGGTATAATTTATAGAACGGGTATAATTTAAGGATTGGGAGGAACTACGGCGGACTTTTTTAAAAGAGTGGGTTTAATAATTTCTTTAAATGTGTTCTTTTTTACCGCATCTAAAGCATTTTCTATTTGTGGCTTAAATTCTTTATTTATCGGTTCCTAAGGGTGTATAGGATTAAGCGGCATTAAGGTCCATAGGGTTATATATAGGGCTTTTAGATTTTGGGAATGGATCGCGCTTTAGAGTATATACCAGTTTTATAGAGTTCTAAATGCAAGGTATAATTGACTTTAGAGAATAAGTTTATTTATTATATTAAAGGTCCTTATTAATTTGTTAACATATTATAGCAAATTTAGATAGGTTTTTTAGCAGTTCTCTACCTACTAACTAGGCTTTAATCTTATCCAAAATAGCTTATTAAAGGGCGGTAACTCTAGCGGCTTTATTCTAATCTAGTTTGCCAATAAGGCCTAAAAATTCTAAAAAGAAGCTGGTAAAGTCTTGGTTCCGTTATTATAGGTTTTTAAGTTTAGTAACAGCTATATATTTATGGCTGGCGTTATTATATATTTATTCTAATAGGGAGATAAAGATTTTAAAATTAATAAAGGTGCCGTTATAGAAGAATGGATCTATAGTTCTTGTAGCATCTTTATTTAAATAAGATATTCTATAGCTAACCTTGCTAGCTTTAGTAGAGTATTGGTTATAGTTTGTTAAGAGTTTAAGACGGAGCTTAGTTATAAAGGGATATAGATTATTTTAATTTCTATTAAACATTAGAGGGTTAGGAAGCTTTTTGGATTTTATAATAAATACTAGGTTTATTATATGCATAGGTTAAGCTACTATTACTAGTTTAGTGTTCGCATTTAATGGGTCAGGTTTAGGTATAGTTATTTTAATCTTATTTATAGGTATTGTTGTTAGGGTTTCTAATAAAAGTGCCTTAATATTGCGGAGTTCTTTATAGAGTGCTTCTATTAATTACTAATATTGGGCTTCTAGTGCAGCCTACTACTAAGCTAAGGCATCTATAAAGGATTGTTGTATTATAGTTAACTGTTCCCTAACTAGGGATATAATACTTATAGTTATTAAAAGGGATTCGTGTTTATTTGCTATTTTTAATAGTAGTTATTTTAATATAATGTAATATAAGGGCGCGAAGAGGCTTTAGGAAAGATTTAAAGGAATAATATAAATTCTATCTAAATCTAAGGGTATATAGCTCTTAAAGAGAACAAGATGTTGCGTAAAGAAGAAAAAGGAATATAGGAAACTTATAACTAAATATTTAGGGTCTTGGCAGCAGACGTATGGATATAAGCCTATATGGATTTTAATAGGTTTTAACCAAATTCCATTACGTCAGTAGAATTTGGTGGAAACTGGTGGAAATTAATTGAGTTAGCGGAATTTGATTAAAGCGTTGGAATTTATCTGTCGAGTGTTTCACCGAGACATTCCTACTGTAACTGGGCTAGTCCCGTTACATATACAACGCCACAAATTCCTCAAAGAAGCGGCTGAGGCACCTGAGATAACTTGTAGCGGCTAATAAAGAGGTAGAGTTCTCTAGCGAGGATTACAGTCGCTTTGGAAAGAGACGATTAAATGTCAGAAACCATGATTAAAAATAGAAATTTGCCGAATCCTTACCTGTTTGAACACTTTTTCTGTACTCGTGTATGCCACCACCTATCCCCCATGCCAACATATCGCCGTTGCCTATTTTTTGAAGCCATTTAAAGCCTATATTGTTTCCTATTTTAGTTAGCGCTATAACGCATAGGAGGAGAGACAAAGCACCTAGGAATACTGTAAGAAACACTTCTAAGCGCCTAAAGAGGTAGACCTTACTGTTAAACCTATACCATCTATACCGACGCCTTCTACTGTTGTAGAACAGCCCAAAGATCATTAAACCTTTATTCTAAATATAATTGTATGCGCTGATACTATAAAGATATTCACTAATGTTCTAGCCGTTCCGTTTAGAGTCTTTAAATACTAAGAGTTTGTCGCCTAAAATACGCATCGAGCCAATGAATATTACGGTCTTTGTTCTTTCTAGCTTGATTAATTAACTGCTGTTATTGCGTTATTAAATCTAAAGGATCCTACAATACCCAAAGAGGTTAATGATGCAGACGAATGGCGTAAAGTAGAGGGAATAATAGAGGCACAGTTAAAGTATGTGAGGAGGGCATGGAGGGTTGATCCTACAGTTAAATACAGGGCCACTACTACACCTGTTGACGCGTCTGCTAAAGCTAGAGACGCTGATTTTACTGCCGCTATTAATGCGGCGCTTTAAGCAAGAGGGATGCTTAAGCATGCGCTGCTTAATAATAATATAGGCCATATAAAGCTGTATAGGGTTGGTTTGACGTACGGGCTCATTAATCGCATAGTGGATAACTTGGAGGACTTTAGAATAGATTGGTGACGTCATAGTGCTATAGTAGAGGCCTTACTTAATGTCTTAATTGGTAGGCGCTCTATATAACAATAGACCTTGTCCTTCCCTTTATCTACTGCTTAATTCCTACCCGTAAGAAATGGCCTTTTGCCCTTTTATTAAATCCTTATTGCTCTACCGCATGGTTTAAAAAGTCGCCAAAGTTATTCTATAGTTTAGCTTTAAATTAATAAGTATGCAGCTACTGCTTTAAGTTGTAAAAAGAGGCCTTAATTGGATTAAAATCGGGCAAGTAAAGAGGAAGATATTTAAGTCTAATACCAGCAGTATTGCAGAGGCGTTGAACTTCCTAGGTTTAAGTAAGCAGCAGCGTCGGCGCGCATCCTTATAACCTTTTTACTATCTCCTTCGCTTTAATCTAGCTGACAGCGTACTCCATGCCACTATTATATTATATTTGTTATATAGAAACCAGAGCATCTCTTTAAAATAGGCGTCTGGGCTATAAGGTATTTAAGGAGGCCCTGTAACGGGACTAGCCTAGTTATAGTAGGAATGTCTTAGTAAAACACTTAATAGATAACTGTATAAAACTGTTCATAAACTATTTATAACTATTTACAACTATCTACAACTATCCGCAATTGTCTACTATAATCTACTGTTTTCCACTAAGTTTTGCTAACTTAATTAAATTCCACCAAATTCTACTAATATAATGAAATTTGGTTAAAACTTGTCAAAATCCGCGTGGGCTTATGCCTATGTGTCTGCTGCTAAGACCCTAAATATTTAGTTATAAGTTTCCTATATTACTTTCTCTTCTTTACGCAACATCTTATTCTCTTTAAGAGCTATATACCCTTAGATTTAGATAGAATTTATATTATTCCTTTAAATCTTCCTTAAAGCCTCTTTACGCCCTTACACTATATTACGTTAAAACAACTACTATTAAAAATAGCAAATGAACCTAAATCCCTTTTAATAACTATAAGTATTATATCCCTAGTTAGGGAATAATTAACTATAATATAATAATCCTTTATAGATACCCTAGCTTAGTAGTAGGCTGCACTAGAAGCCCAACATTAGTAATTAATAGAAGCACTCCATAAAGAACTCCGCAATATTAAGGCTCTTTTATTAGAGACCCTAACAATAATACCTATAAATAAAATTAAAATAACCATATCTAAACCTAACCCGTTAAATGCAAACACTGAACTAGTAATGGTAACTTAACCCATATCTATAATAAGTTTAATACCTACTATAAAATCTAAAAAGCTCCCTAATCCTCTAATATTTAATAGAAATTAAAATAACATACGTCCCTTTATAACCAAGCTCCGTCTTAAACTTTTAATAAACTATAACTAATACCCTATTAAAGCTAGCAAGGTTAGTTACGGAATGTCTTATTTAAGTAAGGACGCTGCATATACTATGGATCTATTCTTCTATAATAGCACCTTTATTAATTTTAAAATCTTTATCTCTCTACTAGAATAAATATATAATAACGCCAGCCGCGAATATATAGCTGTTACTAAACTTAAGAACCTATAATAACGGAACTGAGACTTTACTAGCTTCTTTTTGGAATTTTTAGGCCTTATTGGCAAACTGGATTAGAATAAAGCCGCTAGAGTCGCTGCCCTTTAATAAGCTATCTTAGATGAAATTAGAGCCTAGTTAGTAGGTAGGGAACTGCTAAAAAACCTATTTGAATTTGCTATAATATGCCAATAAATTAATAAGGATCTTTAATATAACAAACAAACTTGTTTCCTAAAGTCAACCACACCTCGTGTTTAAAATACCCTAAAACGCAATCCGTCTCTAAAACCCAAAAGCCCTATGTATGACCCTATGGACCTTAATGCTGCTTAATCCTATGCACCCTTAGGAACTAATAAATAAAGAACTTAAGCCATAAATAGAGAATGCTTTAGATGCGGTAAAAAAGGATATATTTAAAAGCATTGCCGAACTCACCCCTTTAAAAAGGTCCGCCGTAGCTCTTCCCGTTCCTTAAATTATACCCATTCCTTAAGCCGTACTTATTCCTTAAATTATACCCGCTCTATAAATTATACTTAAACGCTATAAAGTATCTTGCCCTTAGTTAATTTGGAAAATAAATTATCCTAAGGCCAAGTTATACCTTAGAATAAAAGGTCAAAGAGTATAAGTGTCTAGGCTCTTCTAGCGCTAATATATAACATAACTCCCTTAATATACTTAGCAAAATTTAAATACTTAGAAAATGGAAGGAAGTATAAATCCTTATAGATAGCGGAGCCACTAGTATAGGCTTTATTAACACAAACTATACAAAAATTTAACGCCTAAATTTAAAGAAACTTGATGAGCCCTAAGGCCTATAAGGCTTTAATGGCAAACCCTTAATATATGGCGAAATAACGCACTACGCCCTAGTAAAAATGTAAATAGGTAAACACCTTAAATACATCTCCCTATTTGTAATACCCTTAAAGTAATATAAAGTTATACTTAGATATAGATGGCTAAAACAATATAACCCTTTAATTAGCTGGGTTAAAGAAACACTAAAGTTCCGTATAACTTACTGCTAAAGTTATTACTTAAAAAACCATTTGCCCTATAAATATGCATACAACTATTTAAATTTAATATAATATAAATTATCCTTGCTATAAACCTTAAGCCAATATAATAAATTTATAACTGCTAATTGTAATAAAGAATGTAAAGATGTTTTGTTAAAACCTCTTAAAATTTAGATAATATAAGCCGCACCCTTTATTTTGTTAGTAAAAAGATAAGATTACAAAATCTTTGCTATAACTATAAAAGATATTAAGAAAGCACTAGAACTAAAACAGTATATTAATCCTTAACCTCTTATACCTAAAGAGTACTATAACCTAATTAACAAGTTTAAAAGACAATTTATAGACCAACTAGCCCCGTACTAAGATAAGCACGATTTCAAGATAGAACTTAAGCCGGGTATAACACTAAAGTTTGGTCCGCTATACGGTATATTATGGGAAGAATTGTTTATAATACAACAATACCTTAATAAGCATCTAGAAAAAGGATTTATTTGCCCTAGTTAATCTCCATTTGCCTTACCTATACTATTTATTAAAAAGCTAGAAGGAGGCTTAAGATTCTATATTAATTATTAAGCTCTAAATATAATTATAATTTAAAACTAATATCCAATTCCCCTAATTTAAGAGACGCTTAACTATTTAGTAAAGGCACAGTACTTTACAAAGCTTAATATAGTTACAGCCTTTAATAAAATCCGTATATAAGAAGGAAATGAGAAGTATATAGCTTTTTGTATATAATAGGGACTCTTTAAATACCTAGTAATACTATTTAGCGTAAAGAACGGTCCTAGTATATTTTAGTAATATGTCAACAATACGCTTTATAAATTCCTTAATGTATTTGTTACCGTATATATTAATAATATCTTAATCTACTTGTCCTTGCTTTTTAAATATTAAAAACACATTAGAATGGTCCTTAAACGCCTATAAGATGCGGGCCTATAATGCAATATTAAGAAATACAAGTTCTACGCGTCTGAGGTTATATACTTAGGCTTAATAATATCCCACAACGGAATTAAAATGGACCCTAAAAAAGTCACCGCGATTATAAACTAGGAAAGCCCTAGCAATATATAAGATATTTAAGGATTTCTAGGATTTGCAAATTTCTATTAATAATTTATTAACCACTTCTTAAAAACTGCTTAGCTATTAGTAAACCTAATAAAAAAGAATATGAAATTTAAATGGACCACTAAATATAAATAAGCTTTTAATAACCTAAAGCATTATTTTATAACTGCTCCAATTTTTACCTACTTTAACCCTAACCTTAAATATATTATTAAAATAGACTTATCCAATTATGTACTAAGGGGAGTATTATTATAATATAATAAGGACGGTGAGCTACGTCCAGTAGCCTTTCTCTCCCAGAAACTTGCCCCTACTAAATTAAACTATAAGATATATAATAAGGAACTGCTTATAATTATTAGATGTTTTAAATAATGGCGTCCTAAGCTTAAAGGATTGTTATTCCTAATATATGTGTTAACGGACTATAAGAACCTGCAGTACTTTATAACTATAAAGCAATTAATATAGCGCCAAATTTATTAGGCCGAATACCTCTTATAATTTAACTTTAAGATTACGTACTAACTAGGCAAACTTAATTAGAAGCCTAATATATTAATATAATAATTATAGGACCTACCTGTAAACGCTATGGATAAACGGATTATAAATTAATTACGGATCTTATTGCCTCCTATATATTTTAAAAAACTATATCTTATGTTCCTAGATATGGAACTTAATAGAAATAAATTAGAAGTTAATAAATGGGAAATAGAAATTAATAAGCTAATAGAATACAAATATAAGAATAATGTATAGATAATAGATGTAATAAAAGCAATTTAAATAGGAAAATGATAGTATAAGGATATTACACTTGCTAAATGCGAAATTTAAAATAACTAATTATACTACTAATAGAAGATGGTAGTTCCGAATTCCAAACCCTTACAATTTAAGATACTTAAATTCGTACATAACTTCCCTATAGTAGGGCACCCTAGCTATATAAAAACTTATGAAATTATTTAACAAGTATACTACTGGCCTATAATATACAACTATATACAAAAATACGTTTAAGCATGCAGGATATGCGTACGTGGAAAGACCTCTTATGTAAAGAAGTAAGGAGTACTTTAACTACTACCAATTCTAATGCAAAGATGGCGCGATATCTTAATTAACTTTATAGTTGACTTGCCTAACAGTAATAGGTTTATAAATATTATGGTAGTTATTAACCACCTTATAAAAATACGATATATGATTCCTATGGACTTAATTAATATAATATTAGTAGCTAAATATTTTATTAAGTACGTCTTTAAGCTATATAGACTTTCTAATATAATAGTATCTAACTGTGGAAGCTAGTTTGTTTTAGACTTCTAGTAAGATTTATATAAACAATTAAGCATTTAAATATAACTCTTAACTGCATTTTATCTAGAGACAGATAGCCAAACTAAAATTGTAAACGCGATTATGGAACAATACTTATAAATATACTGCTCCTACCTATAAGACGACTGGGAAAAATGGCTGCCTTTGGCTAAGTTTACTGTAAATAATACAATAAACATATTAATAGGCGTGATGCCATTTTATGTAACCTACGGACAAGACCCTTAACTTGGATTTAAACTATAACCTAAAATTAATATAATAGGACCCACAATTAAATGGATTCAGTTAATTAACATATATAACTTCGCTAGTTAAATAAAGTAGTTAATAGAACTATTATAAAGTAAATTAACGTACGCTTAAATGTTATAGGAATGGTATATAAATAAAGAATAAGCTCCTATATGGGACTTTAAGGAAGGTAATATGGCCTACCTAAATATATAAAACCTGAAGACTTAACAGCCCTTAAAAAAACTTAATTAGAAGTTTATAGGCCTATACTAAATTAAGAAGAAACTAAGCCCGTACGCCTATAAGCTTAAACTGCTAACTAAGATAAAAATACACCTAATATTTTATGTAAGCTTATTGCAACCTTTAAAAGATAATCCTATAACTCGCGAAGTGCCGCTGCCACCTTCTATAATTATTAACAACGGTAATGGTTCTTACTTTATTAACTTAATTAATAATATATAATAGAAACCATAATCTAAATAATTTAAACTTCTTGTTAAGTGGAAAGGATATAAAATATAAACCTGGGAAACCTATAACTAGATTAAGGCTAACGCGCCTACCTTAGTAAAAGAGTTCTATAAGGACCATCCTTCGCGGCCTACTCTGGCTAAATAGATATAATATAAATGCAAACGACTGCCACCTAATATAAAGATATGAAATATAATAGCAGGAAACTTAAAATTAAAAAGAACTTAAAATACGTTATGACGCTTATAACGCAATAAGTTATAAATTTTTAACTAAATTGAATTGTTTTGGACCTTTGGCTAAAAAAGGGGGGTACTATAATGGGACTAGCCTAGTTACAGTAGGAATGTCTTGGTGAAATACTTAATAGATAACTATATAAAACTGTTTATAAACTGTTTATAACTGTCTATAACTATCTACAACTGTCCACAATTGTCTGCTATAATCTACTGTTTTCCACTAAGTTCTGCTAACTTAATTAAATTCCACCAAATTCCACTAATGTAATGGAATTTGGTTAAAACTTGTTAAAATCCGCGTGGGCTTGTGCCTACGCGTCTACTGCCAAGACCCTAAATATTTAGTTATTGTTGGTTATATAAGGGGATATCACGTAGCTACGGTTTGTAGATAGTATAATGGTTGTTCTTCTTTTTGTTAGGAATGAGGAAAGGGGTAAGGAACTTAAGGTTTCTTACTACGCTAGGGCCATATTAACACGTAATAGCAACTTGCCTTATTCCCGACACTAGCAACTCTTCTTTTTGTGGTTGCCATCTACATATATATAAATAGATAGGATGCGACAATACTAGACAGTGTATAACAATACCAAACAATATGCGATAATGTGGCAGTTGGCAGAATTTGGCGGATAATATAAAGATAGGTGGGCCGCTAAGGCGCTAGTAGTAAGCGAGCTAATAGCGATTTTTTATCCTAGGGATAGAAAATCCTGATTAGCTGGTTTGAGTTAGGGTCTATAGAATGTTATACTCCTACTCCCTTTTAACCCAACCTTTAACTTATATATGTAGAGTATTTGTGTTAACAAACGTTTCTAGAGCCTTATTTAGGTTTGCCTTTATTATTGCGTCTACTAGGTTATCTTGGCTATTAATTTATTAAATCTTAAAGAGTTTTTACCGTTTATAGGATTAATAAAGTGCTATAATATTAATTATAAGGCGCTTCTTCTTTGTAGTACTAAGCTTAACTAAGCACTTATAGAGGGAGTATAAATTGGTGTATACGATTATAGGGATAATAGGAAGTTTGAGTCAATCTATAATTATCTTTAGGGTAGTTCTAATTGCAATTGCCATATTAACTCCGCTAACTATTCCGTATATCTCTAACGCTAGAACGCTTTGAGTGACGCGCTTACTCTTAGTTAAGCTCTAATAGATAAGATTGCTATGGATTATAAAGTCATTCTCTCTAGTAAATTTATTTGCGATAATAATCTTATATTCTAACTAGGAGCTAAAATCTTTGTTATTTACGAACGATCTATTAACAAATATAAAGAGCTTAGCGGTAGGAAGATTAATAGGCACGTAAAATAGTCCCTAATTAAAATAGTTTATTTACTAGGAAAGACGTTTATTTAAGGCAAGAATGTTGTCCTTAGTTGGTTCCTAGTATTAGGTGGCAATAGAGAGATTAAATGAAGCCTTAGGTTAATAGATAGAAGTAATATAAGCTCCACGAGCGCGTTGCTTTACATATCCTTACTTTAGAGAATTAGCGTTAATAACGTTAATCTTCTTGCCTTAACCCTTCTAGCGCAGAGCAATAGAATCCTTGTTTAGGGAGAGGATACATCTATTAAAGAGTAATAGTATTATTAAACTAAGCTTTTCCTTTGGCTTTGCTATAAGATTTGCCTTTACTAGCTTATCTTCTTTAAGAGCTAAGAATTAGTCGTCCCCTAAGATAATTATATTATTAGTTTATATGCTGATGATTCTAAATAGAGTTCCTATAGTTATAATAAGGAAGTAGGGATTAAATATAGAAGTAGTTATTAAAAGCTTCTCTTTATAGTGCTTGCTGTAGGTAGCCTATTAGTAAGTTCCTACCTCTGCGATCCTATATAATGGCTTAAGCACAACCATGATTATATCTTTAGAATACTGGTGGCAAATTTGCTCTGGAAGGTATACTAATATTAAGCGCTAAAGGTGCGTCTCTAATTGGGTGTAGGCTTAAGTAATATCTTATAAATAAACCGCTATTCTATTCTTTATTAAGGAGGGAGCTAGCGCAATAATAACTCGCTAACTAGCTTGTTAAATTATAGGAGATTATATAAGAATTACCTCCTTACTATTATTATTATAACCTTAGATAACAAGCCTTGATTTCTTAAATAGGGCATTAATAGCTTTACCTTTAATTTTATTAACTATTCTTAACTTAAAGATGCGAACTTTATTAAACTTAGTAGGGTTATACTTTTTGAATTTAAAGACTTCTCTTATAATAAGACCCTCAATCTCCTACTTATTAGATACTTAAAAAGGAGCTCCTAGAGTTATAATACGACCTTCCTTTTAGAGCTATTTTATAAGTTTAAAGTTATCCTTCTCCTTAGCTGTTATAAAGGCTATTAATAACTTAACTCTATTTTTAATGGCGGTAATAAATTGCTCTTTAAAATTAATAAGATGTTGGCGATTTTGTAATCCCTTTAGGCGACCTCTACCGCGTTATAGTTGTGGCGCATCTACTAATATTATATTAGGATTGTAGTCGCCTTCTAGAGCACGTTAATTGTAGTTCTTCTTTAGGGCATCTTCTAGGGCATCCTATAAAGGCTTAGAACTGTTATCTTTATAGTAAGGCTTAATAACAGTTAAACGGAATTAAGTGGGTCTATAAGGCATTTAAATAGTATAAGTCTGGCCATTAATTGCAATGAGTTAATATAGGCCTAACTATTCTCCCTTTTTACGCCATACGCGTACCTTAGACTGGAGTGGCAGATTAAGCGTAGTTAAGGTATTTAGGCCATTTCTTATTCCTAGTACGTTGTTGACTTAGTGTGTAGCGTAGAGACGTTATACCTCCTTTATTGCCTTGCGAATAGCCTTAGCTCGTTGTATAATGGAGAGAGATAGTGGAGAATCATTAGTTATTTAAGGGTAGGCGCTAAAGACTAGCAATATAGGTATAAGTCTATCTAGGCTAGCAGAATTGTTAATAGCTTTAATAGCTATTTACAAGGTAAGTTCTTTGCTAGCGTCCTTTAGTTCTAAAGAGATAATCTTATATACGCGGCATAATGGCGCATGATATCGCTCCACTTTTCTAATACTATTATGTGCCTTAATAGGGACTTCCTTAACCTTAATTGCTATTACCTTTATCTATTATTAAAACTCTGCAGATGAGAAGTTCTTTCCTATATTATAGACGATTTAATTAGGGGGTCCTAGGTAGATATTAATCTAGTATAACTAAAGGGTATCTTATGCGTTCCTAGCTAATATATCCTTTAAGAATCGTGCGGCTTGGAAGGAGGTTAAGAAGTTAACAACTTAGAGTACTGGCTTGCCGCTAAGATATATAACATTAACAATAATATAGAAGTTAAAGTTATAGTTATCTTTAAGGGTGAACTTAAATCGGCCAGGGGACTTCTGGTTTATTTAGCAGTGATAGTAGTACTTTATAAAATGCTTAATTGCCTTAACCTTAACTTTATAGCCTGCTTGCTGAAGAACCCTAAGTAATTAATAAACGGATAGGTGGCTAAAATGACGGTGTAGTTGGCGTAATTCTAACTTAGTTAAGTGGCTTTAAGTAATACTCTTTTCTAGTTAATAAAGGAGCAACTAGGGGTGACCCTACTTGCGTATAATAGGCACTTAATTATCTCCCTAAATAAGTATATTCTTAAGGTTGTTAAGCCTAACGCCTAACTTATCTATATCTTTAATGCAAAATAGAAACGGAGTATTTGTAGGAATAATATAAAAAGTAATATATCCTAAGGGGGTTTAGACCCTAATTATGCTAAGAGAGATTATAGTACCTTTACTAAAGCAAATTGTATATTGGCCTGCCGTTAATTGGTTAATCTAAACAGAGCTATTAAGCTGCTAAAGGGCTTAAACTTAAGGTTCTTCTGCTGTAGATACTCCTGCGGCTCTAGTATCTAGTATAATACTATAGAAGACGTTCGCCGAGTATCTATTATTAAAGGAAAACGCGGAACTCTCCTTTAGCTTATTAAAGATATCTAATTTTATAATAGAATGGAGCGTAGATTGATTATTAAAAACAGTGATGGTTTATATACCATCTACCTTACCATACTTAGTGAAGTATTGGTTAGGGGAGTAGTCCTTAATTTCCATATCTATAAGGAGCTGTTTAACCTTATTAACCTTACCCTTAAGATCTTCTACGCCTTTGTATTAAACTAGGAAGCTTTAGAAGTAGGCCGTAGTAACCTTATAATTTTTAACATTTCTTACACTTTAATGGAACTTGTTATATGCCTCTTTTTGCTTATTAAGGGAGTGTCTAGTTAACTAGCACTTTGGCTTTTTACAAATATAGCACTTCTTTTGGCGATTACTTTGAAATAAACCTCTATAAGGACCTCTATGGTTGCCTTATAGTTGACGTTAATTATACCCTCTTCCGTATTCCCTACTACGGCTATTATATGTTTGATCAGTCTAGTTGTAATCATATTGGTTAGGAATACTTGTTTGGGTAGGATTTTTGGTATAAAGCTGTTAAGATTCTTGTGTTTACATTATAGTACCTATGGCGGAGCGTAGCTTAGTATATACTCCTTTAAACGTATTTGTAGGTTTATATAGCGCTAAGTTACACTTAGGAACGCTATAGCATGCTAAGATAACCTGGTCCCTTAGGCTGTTCTTATTTTAGTAAGTTTTAGTAAGGCCACGTTGGATTTTCTAGAGTTTATTAAAGAGTAATTAAAGGCACTCTAAATGAGTCTTTATTGGGTTAGAAGTAATAACTCTCTAGAATATAGTTTCTCGCCATTTGGATATATAAAGTTGGCGATTCTTATTAGTTTTAAAGTGGGCTCTGGTAAGCTAAAGCATTATATTAAAGCTATAGTTTTTACCCATAATATGGTTATAATAAAATGTTACTGCCCGTCCCCTTAATATAATAGAGAAAGCGTAATGGTACTAGTAGCGTTAAATTCTGACCTTATTGTAACAGTTATAGAAGACCTGTAGTTTTGCTTTAAGTATATTATATAGTTCTCCTCTAAACTTCTTTTCTTTGTCTGAATATACCTTTATTAGATTCGTGACTTCTTGTAGTAAAGGCTTACTGGTTAGCTAGAGTAGAGAAGGTAAAGGCGGAGCAACTCTAAGTAGGAGGGCACCTCTAGGTGGGAGAGTAGCTTTAGGTAGGGGGTTAGCGTTCTAGGGGTTTTAATATAAATTAAAGTTACCTTCTAAAGAATATGGGTTATTTTTAGGTTTCTATAGTTAACGTATAATTTTAGCTTCCGTCCATATTGGTTCTTCTATACTAGTAATAACGGCCTGAATATTACTAGTAATTGGGTTACTATTCTTAGCAATGTATACCCCATTTCTATAGAGGAAGTCTTAAAAATTCTAAATAATATTAATGTTGCTAAGTGCCTAGGTATCAGCAGTCCATTCTATAAAATCCTCCCTAAAATACTCCTATAGTTGTAAATTGGCGTAGCATCTATTTCGGTAGAATATAATATAGTGTAGGAGAAAGCCGTTAACTTATTTTATAGTATAAGTTGTTATATTAAAGGCGAATTCGTCCTAATCTTTATTAATAAGTTTCGCGTGCTTAGCTACCCCTAGTGGTAAGAAGTCTTTCCAGTTATTTAAAGTAGGCGTAGCCATGTTTTTGGAGGGAGGGAAGTGTTATTGGTGTAGGGATTGTTGTTTAGTACGCGTTCGTGATATATATTTACAGTTATAGGGCTTAGGACTAGTTCTGGCCTTAAATTGCGAAGACTTGTAAAGCGTGTTATTCTGCGTAATAGATATAAGAATCCATAATCTTAGAAAGGCTTAGGACCAGTTCTGGCCTTTTAGATCCTTAGATTTGTGGAAGAGTTCTATTTAAGGTTTAGGACTAGTTCTAACCTTAAAAGACAGCTTCCTCTAGCACAAGTAGTACTGGTATAGTGGCTTATCTCTTCTTAGTGATACCTAGCTGTTTTATAGTATAACAGTGAAGTTAACCACTAATCAGTGTTGGTTATATAAGGGGATATTACGTAGCTACGGTTCGTAGATAGTATAATGGTTGTTCTTCTTTTTGTTAGGAATGAGGAAAGGGGTAAGGAACTTAAGGTTCCTCATTATCTCAGTTAACTTATCCGCTTTGCCGAGGAATTTAAGGAGGCGGCCACCCCCCTACTCCCACCCCACTTCAACGCCATAGGCCCTCTTATGCAAACTTATAAGCCAATCAGATAGTCGCTCTAACTTATAGGTACTTATTAGCCAATAGAACGCCGCGCCACCCTCTACCACCCCTGCCACCCCAATTCCTCTGCGAAGCGTCTGTAAAGGCAGGCCAGCCTGCCTAGTAGACGACGGCTATATCACCTTTAACGCGGTATATCGCCCCCTAATACACCACCGCTTAACTCGCCGATAGTTCCATTTAAAAGCCCTCCTCTCACTCTATAGAATCTATCCGCAATGGAGCCCAGCTATGCTCTAAGTAGGCGTCACTCCGACCAAGATACCCTTAGCTATCCTCCCTCCATTTCTAGCCTCTCTAGCTGGTTAGAAAACATTATTAAACTATCTAAGCCCTCCTCCTCCAACAGCAATAACAATATAGGCAACAACTAGACGGGTAGTAATAAGAATAAAGCGCCTAAGCCTTTATTAAGGCGTCATAGGAGGCAGGGGAAGCGCGCGCGGAGGTTATAAGCCGTAGTCAATATATTAAAAGAAGAAGGTTAGAGCTTCGCTCAGTTACTATCTACTTAGGTTAGGGCGGATGATATAGGGGAGAAGGGAATTATAATTAAGCACCATCAGTATAGTTGCGTTGGGCAGCGGCGTTGGGTTCTATTAGATGTAGTTATAAAAGACCCGCAGCTAAGCAATATCCTATATATGCGAACAGAGTTATATACTATGGAGCTAGATCGCCTTATTTAGGAACTATATTTTACTATATTTAACAGAACGTTAAAAATCGAGGACTTGGACTTTAACGTCGCCTTCCACTCTATGTAGGATACTGCCCCGGGATGGCATGTAACCTTAATGTGACTGCTTAGCAATTAGCAGGCGTATAGGGCTAGTTATAGCAATTAGAAAGCGGAGGACTAGAAGGTAAATAGCTAGGATACGCTAGTAAGGCGGGTATATACCATTACTAATATAATTTGTTTCTCTTGGGCTAAGAAGCGGTCCAATTTCTTTTCTTTAGTAGTGGACATATATCTTATAGGCTCTAGTGTAAAAAGAAGGGTGTTTAAAACATTGGCTGGCTTTAGATTATACCATAGTTATTATTCTACAAATTGTACTATAGGTAGTATTGCCGAAGAGGCAAAGGTATGTTAGTTTTTATATCAGCACTATATATCTATTAGCACTGGCCTTTTGGCTAAACTTATATAAACTCTTACAAACTTATAAGCCAATTAGTATGGCCTCTATGGACTACTGGCTAGCCAGGGGCTAACATTTATAGAGGCATCTTATAACGCTAGCGCACGACCCCCAGATGGTCATTGTATACGATAATATAAACTTTAAGGATATAAAGCGCGATGAGCTGCTTAGTTACATATTTGTTATACACTCCTTAACGACTACTGTTATTATCTATTGTCCTAAACTGCCTCCGTTGGGGCTGTATTAGTTAATATATAATCCAACTATCCTGCTAAATATTAAAGACATCTACCGCTCTCCTGGCTTTGGCGACAAGTTATTACTATAGATTAGCCGTTACCTTATTGCTAATGTAATAAAGGGGATTCACTTTGCTAGTGTAGAGTGTATCTTTAAAGATAGTGATCTTTTCCCTTAGATGCTAAGCATACAATATATTAGCAATAGGAAGACCAAATTCTGGCAGTTTGGTGCTATTATAGAGGATAAGGGTACTATCTAGGGTACCTATAGCGTCTATAAAAGCATCTTCCTTAATTAGCTTGGTTTCCAGGCTCTAGATAACCCTTATAACAGCACTACTCCTAATAATTTTACCAAGCGGCTCTGGCTTACCCATGGTAACCAGCTTACTGTGTATTATATTAGGTTAGTAAAATAGGAGTAGATTTATACTAGCCGCCCTTTTAACTATTGGGACTGGCTGCTTAGTGTACCTATATGGTTCTATATTAAGATAAATCTGTGCAGTACTCTTGTGCGTACACACTTTACGCCTAAGGATAAGCAAGAGGAGGCTTATTACTATCTACAGTCTAATATAACGCTATAGAATCGCTCTATAATTATATAAGAGAATGCCAAATACTATAAGTTGGTACCTATTATTAAACGGGGTTTTATGGCGCGCATAACTACCCTCTTCTATACTGCTATGCAGCGTTGAGGCTTTAGAATTAGCATACCTAATTTATCTAAGCCATCTAACCCAGACACCCTATCTAACCCGTCTTCCCCTAAGTGCATTAAAGATACTACCCGGGCTATCAGCTGCCTTACTCCTAAGCAGTTCCTAGATATTATTAACAAGATCTAGCGCGACGCCTTTTCTTAGGATATATAGACGGGCGCGAAGCATAATAATATTAAGTTTTAGATAATATATCGCATGCTTTAGAAAGTTAAGCTTCTACTTACTATTTAGCATGCTGTTAAGCATACCAATATAGGTATGCTGCGGCGGCTTATCAACCCCCTTATTATGTTCTTCTTTGGCGCGTTACAGCACAATTACAGTTAAGAAATGCTATTCTATTAGTAGAATCTTACGTCAGTTAATTCGCCTAAACTTCAGTATATAATCCTATTCTCTAGGTTAGTAAACTGGCTTAGAGCTCTAAATAAGCACAAGGCTATTAATCTTAGGCTAGAGCACTTAAATAGAAGCTATAAGATCGAGATAAAGTGCTATAAGAACTCTACTTACGATATAGATATTATATTCAATTGAGTATGCTTATTAAATACAACAGTTAGAATGTTGCGTAGTAAGATAGAAAATACATTTAGTAAGGAGATGTTAGGTGCCCATATATAGGCAAAGGCGGACCTTAATATATTTACACTTACTTAGAATCTCTATTCCGGCAACCTAGCTATACTACGGCAACCAGTATAGCTAGTAGGCCTACGCCTATTTAATTTTTATAACATTTTCAGTACTAGAGTAGAAGTTCTAGTAAGGAAGGTTAACGAGTTTAACTAGATCTATATATAGGGTCTATATTTAATTGCTACCTTCTATCCTCCTTTAGATATAGAGGACTTAGCTAGCTTTATAGATATATAAGACTTTACTAACGCTATTAGAGATGGGCTAGGTGACATAGAGAAACTAGATTTTACTTCTAACGTGCCTTCTACTGGCTAGGAGGCTCTAAGTAGCCTATAAACTTAGGGGTACTTATGCGAACTTATTGGCCAATTAAAGCGTGGCTTTCCTCTCTAGTTTGCCCTATAAGTCTCCCTCTCCTCTACCCTGCAAGGCCCCTCTACCCCGGCCCTAGCCTTGATTACTTAAGAGGAGGATATCTAGGAAATACTATAAGGAGGAGGAGCCGCCTGGCACCAGGCACTGCTATATGCCCGCATACCAGCCACCTAGGACTTAAAATATTAACTCCCCTTAAACCACTACCAGGAAACAACAACCATAGCGGCAATGCTGGTATCACTACTTTATTTTATTCCTTAGCTAGGGCAGCGCAAACTACTATGGAGTGCGGGACGCTTATAGTCTATTATTAAAATTGCGTAAGGCCACTACTTGTATAAAATGTCTTAACTAAGGGCCCTAGCCTCGTTCTAATTGGCTAATAAGTTTATATAAGTTGGTATAAGTTTAGGAGATCTCTAGATTGGGGGCCAGAGCCTATGTTAATAGGCCCTAAGAAGCTATTAGCTAGACAATATATCTTAACTTAGAACCCCCTACCTCGCCCTAATTAGCTAATAAGTTTGTATAAGTTTATATAAGTTTGGGAGATATTTAGAGGCCTATATTAACGGAACTTAATAAGGAGTGGCAGCTAATACCTATAAAAGATGTCTTGATATAGGGCCTCCGCTTAAGCTATAATAATATCCTTAAACCCTTAGCCTTATCCTAATTGGCTAATAAGTTTATATAAGTTTATAAGAGTTTGGGAGATATCTAAAGTAGCAGCAGCTTATATTAACAGACCCCCGCTAAGAGTAGAGGCCATTACCCGCGTGCGGTAACTGCATACTAGCCTCTATCTATGCGTTAGCAATAGACGCAATTATATCATATTATTAGAGCAGTAGGTTAACGGTAGAACAAGAAAGTAAATTCGTTCTACCTAGAGCAGAGGCCCGCCGTGCTTACTCCACTTCTACTATAAGTAGAGGCCCACTATGCTTACTTACCTATCTACTATTAATCTAAAGTAGAGGCCTGCCGTGCTTACTTACCTAATCCTCTACTAAGCAGAGGCCCACTATGCTTGCTTATTATCTTCCTCTTGCTTTACTAGAGCAAAGGCCCGCTAAGCCTACTTTTTCTCTAGGGATAGAGGCCAAGTCTATATATCCTAACCTATAGGGCTTATAACGCCTATAGTTAGGCCCGCCTAAGACACCAGCTTCTTTACCTATACGGAATCCAAACTAACTAGGCGAGGTTAAAGCTTACCTATAAGGAGCCTTACAGTTGGACCCTTCTAAGATACTAGCTTTTACTGGAATGAGGTTAAAGCCTTCCCTATAAAGGGAGTCTAAAGACATGCTATACCACACTAAGTCCCACCCCCTTATCCCCTACGCTATTAACCCCATACCCCCAGCTCTAGGCGGAGGTGGTTACGGTCCCTTTAGTAATAGGGGCCGTAGGGGCGGAGCTAGTAACACCTATTAGGGCTTAGGCTTAGCCCGCTTTAAAATAGAGTATCCGCCGGGGCGGGCCCTTATATAGCAGCGGGTATAAGCGTCCCTAGGCTTATATACCTACTAGGCGCCTACCCTAGAGTAGACCTAGTACTCCTAACTACCCTCCTAGCAAGCTAGGCACTAATCCTTACTATAAAGCTGCTTACCTAGCTCCATTTCCATAATCCTCCTAATATGGGAGAGGTTCCTCTCGCCGTTAGCCATCTAGAGAGATAACCACCACTTGCCCTAGCAGACGGCAGTATAGCCGTCCGTAATCTTGCCCTAGAGTTGCCAATTCTAAGGTAGACGCGGCTGGTTAGCAAGTTGGGCGGTATAGAAGCCTGCCTAGGCAAGAGGAAGGGGAGGACCCGGAGTAGCGCTAGCGGTAGGGGCAGGCGGCTAAGTCGCAGGTCTACGCATATATAAGCTAATAATTGATATAATAGGCATTATAGTACACATACCTGGCGAGGCCGACTATGCTATTGTTATTATCGTCATCATTGCCGCCGAAATCCAGCAGGCGGTCGTTGTTGTTGTTGTTATTATTGTTATCGTCATCGTCGCTGCCGAGGGGGAAGGTGGGCGCGACGGGGCCAGTAGGCGCGAGGGGGGCGGTAGGTGCGAGGAAAGGGACAGAAGGCTGAAGAGGAGGAGGAGAAGGAGAAGAAAGGGCGCATAGGCAAGGGCGGCGTGGGCAAGGAGGAGGGCTAAGAAGAATATTAGTATATAGGTCTGCTAAATAGAAGAAAGGTATAGCTGCTTATCTTCTAGCTCCTTAAAATAGTCCCCAACTCCTTAAAACGCTTAAATAGTTAAAAACTAGACAGGCTAATACTTATAAAGGACGCTAGATAGTCCCTAATATCAGTTAGCCGCGTGGGAGGGCGGCAGTAAAGAGGAGGATTTGCTCCTCCCAGAGCAGGAAGTTTAGTGGGTGTATAAGCACCTAAGTAGCAGGAGGAGACATGTTAGAGGCTTTTAAAAAAAATTATAGTATTATAAATATCTAAAGAGGAAGAGAAAGAGAAGTAAAGGTCTATTATAGGATTTACTTTACTATTAATAAGCCAAGGCGCTAGACCTAACCTAATATATATAATCTTATAGACTAATTACGCCACACTAGGATAGACCTTTACCTCCTTATATAGGCCTTATAATATCCCTAGCACTCTCTCTAGCAACTTATGCGAACTTATTAGCCAATTAGAACGCGCTATGGGTTAATTAATACCCGCTATAATAGGAACTAATAGCTCGTCTACTTACTACGCTAAGATAGAGCCCTTCACCTAATATAGGCCCTTATGACATCCCTAGACCCCCCTCCAACAACTTATACAAACTTATGCGAACTTATTAGCCAATTAGGTTACGCTAAGTGGCCCATCTATCTATAGCTCTATTAAGAAGTTTTCTTATCCCTTTAGTGTCGCCTTCCTAATACACCTGGTTCTTGTTCTTAGGGTAAATACAAGCACTATATCCACAGTTGCATCTCTCTCCTGTGGTACTATATCTATATTTCTATCCCGTTCCCGTAAGGCTGTCTGACGTTTAGCAGGTAAATCCCCTTAGGTATTACCTCGTCTCTTCCAAGATGGCGTAGAGACAGCCCCTACTGCTAAGGCTATATACGGCTAGGTGGCAGCTATATCTATAAATTAGGAATTAAGGATAGCATCTACCTGTAAATCTAGGACGACAGCTAGCTGTAAATTAAGAATAACCATACCTTAGGAGTTGGGAATTATAGTATCTTATAAATTGGAAGTAGTAGCCTCCTAGGAGTCTAGAATTGCGGGATCCTAGAAGTTGGGCGTATTAATATTATAACTCCCCTCTATGGACATAACATGCGGCGTTGTTGGCGTCATTGGCCTTAAAATTAGCCTCCAGACCTCTTTAAGTACCTAGGCCGCGCGCTTAACACTATATAGGACACCTGGTAATACGGACAATAGGCTAGACCTATTAATTCTACTAGTAACCCAAGTCCTAAGTAGTAAAGACAGCCCGTCTACTACGCTCTGTTCTACTATACCCCGTATAGCCTCTCGTCTAGCAATCTATATAGCAAGGCTATCATCCCACCTCTAGATATATGCTGTGTACTCCTCTAGCGTAGATAATTTAAGTAACTGGCGTATTAATAAGACCTCGCCCTTAGAGTTCCTAGTCCGCTAAGCAGCCTTTACCTATTGCTTCTTTGCTAGAGCCTCTTTGTTAGTTAATCTAACTGGCTTAACTATACCCTTTAGCTGCTTAACTAATTAACTGCCGTAGGCCTCACAATGCTGCTATAAGACGAGCAAGGGCGCCGCACTTTCTAGAGATTTGGCTATAAGTTTATTCTAGAAGGCGTCGGCCATGCCCCTATAGAATAAGTGCAAAAGCTGCCAGCGGCACTCCTCGCCCAGAAACGCCGCTGACGGCATAGGGAATTGTCGGTATAGGCTAGCATATATTAATTTAGCCTACTTAGCCGCCTATATATCAAGAAGCTCTAATATAATAGTAGACTGTATACCGGCCTATAGTTAACAAAGCGGCGCCGGAGCTATAGGGGGCAATATAAGCTTAGGCACGAGTAAGGGGTTATAATAACTATAGCATTAATTTACTAGGGCACGAACAATATGCTATAGCATAGCTAGTAGCAACTTATCCTCTCCTAAAAAGGAAAGAAAGGCCTTCTAATAATATACTCTATTTACTATCTCTTTTTACTTAACCGGCAACTTCTTACAGCTTGCCATTTCAGCCCTTATCTAGAATGGACGGCCATCCTCTCCAGTAGCTACAACTGCAGAATTGTAGCTTGCGGTTAATTTCTTAGAGGTAACACTCTTAGCAACACTTTTAGCAACGCTCTTAGTATCGCTAATATCACTAGGCGTAAAGCTCTGTGTAAGTTAACTGTGGGTATATTTAGCCAGTAAGCTATTACAATTCCTCTAAGGCACCTAAGTAAGTGCCTTTACTTTAGGTGGTAGTGGTTTCCTCCCTAGTATATCTCCCCCCTCCGTGTTAAAGACCTAGTATAGAAGGAAAATATATTCTATACTAGTGTAATCTTTTTGTTGTCCGCCTTAACCGATTTGCTGCCATACATTAGCTAGGCTCTTAGTAATAGGAATCTTCTAAATAATTACACACTTAATATTTAGGACGTTTACACCCATGCCAAGCGAGGTTATAGCTATTATAATTCTAATACTAGACATAGCAGTTTTGAACTTAGTATACTACTAAGTGCGGTTATACTCCTATATAGTAGCAGTAAACTCCTAGACTATAGTACTAATATAAATAGCCTCGTCCACCGCATCTATTAAATACCCCTTCTGTAGTAATATAGTCCAAAGGTATACAGCTATAGCCCAGATAGACAATCGCCTATTAATAAAAACTATTATCTTCGGTATCCTCTCCAGAGTAGGCTTTCTATTGTTATTAACGCAATTATCTAATAAGAAATATAGGTGCTCCTATAAATTAACCTTTTTCCTAAGTAGGGGGTGGACTAATATTAATATATCTAGACGATTAATAGAAGTCCTAATAATCTTAGTTTAGTAAGAATAACGGCCAACCGCTTAAAATCCGGCCTTTAATAGGATTAGCCTCTCCGCCTTCTTATTAAGAGTTATAGAGTAGGCAAACCAGACTATATCTAGGCGGAGAATTATTCGCAATTCGCCTAATATTATATAAGCTGGTCAAAAGCTCTCCTAATCCTTAATAAGATGGCACTTATTAATTGCGACTAGCCTAATTTATAACTGCAACTCTGGTTCTTTTAGAGCATCCTAAAAAGCCTTAGTTAATGCCTGTTTAGAACTAAATAGAATATAAGTATATACTCCCTCCTAAATTTAAGCAATTAGTCCCTTCTTCTAACTCCGGGTTTTAGCATTAATAAGAACTAGGTTATATCCTTTTATCTTCCTAATATTATCTAATTACTTATTACCCAGCTTATTAAGCGGAATAATCTAGATGGTAATCTTGCCCGTTAAAACCGTATATATATAGAAGATTAGGCTTTTACTAAAGCCTATATAAGCAATTAGAAGGGTATCGCCTTTCCTAAATATTAACCAACGCAAGGTATGTATTTACTTATAGCATGGCTTAAAATCCTTAACTAATGGACTAGTTTAGAGAATAATTCGCCGAAGACAAAGGTCCATAACTTTATGTTAAAATACTATATTCTCTAACTACACTACCTGCTGTATAACTAATAGTAACTCCTTTACGCGTAGCCTCTTAATAGACCGGAGTGTCTCTAAAATAGAACCACGGTTAGCTAATATGTGTATAGCTAGTAGAGGTAGTGGAGATAGTGGCGTAACATAAGCTTTATACTAGCGACTCTAAGTATCTAACTTCTTTAACTTCTTCTTTAATTTTAACCCGTACCTCGCTATTTCCTACTCTCTAATTAGCTAATAAGTTTGCATAAGTTTATATAAGTTCGCATAAGTTCCTATAAGTTATTAGAATGTTATAGGGCATTGCTAGAGTGCCCTAATATAGGCTAAGCGCCCTAAAGGTGTTACTGTGACCGCGTCGCCTGCTAGAACACGACACGATAGTAGTATAAGTATACTTTAATCAGGCGAGCTGGTTATTGTAGGATAGAAGAGGCGCCTCTATAAATTTGGAAGGAAATAGAGTGTTGGTAGTAGAGTACGGCCGTTGTTTCGATGTGGCTGGTGGAGAGGGACCAGTTTTAAAAACGCGTCTTTAAACTTTAAGGCTGTATCTTGCCCCCTAATATAGTGGTTAGCTAATTACAATTATTATAATTAAATAGAAGAAGAGATTATAATTTAAATATATTACGCACTAAGACTGTAGCTGGTATATTTACGCTGCTAGAGTTGTTTAAAATTAACACGCGTTAGAAAAAGAACCTAGTTTACACTAAACGCGCGCCTATAATCTCTCAGATGCTGCGCTGAGGAATTTTTAGGGTGGCAGGGGTGGTTAAGGGTAGCGTGGCATTCTATTGGCTAATAAGTACCTATGAGTTGGAGCGACCATCTGATTGGCTTATAAGTTTGCATAAGAGGGCCTGTGGCGTTGAAGTGGGGCGGGAGCAGGGGGGTGGCCGCCTCCTCAAATTCCTCGGCGAAGCGGATGAGTCAACTGAGATAACGCAAACTATCTTACCTCACTGCTCTGCTCGAAGCTCTGCATAAGGCTCTTCTCAAAGCTCTGCACGAGGCTTTTCTTAAAGCTCTGCACGAGGCTCTGCTCGAAGCTCTGCTCGAAGCTCTGCTCG
>Ga0307507_10000618_pt1 | contig 76992 bp, 75 predicted proteins | sample 7_EM_MG_FD_207223 | JGI IMG/M metagenome (GOLD analysis project Ga0307507, IMG submission 207223) | Populus trichocarpa ectomycorrhiza microbial communities from riparian zone in the Pacific Northwest, United States - 7_EM | ecosystem: Host-associated > Plants > Roots > Unclassified | place...
TATCACGTTGTTTTAGTTACGTATTAGTCTCCCCTTTCATTTATTTCCATACCTTCCTCGTGTATATAGAGAGGCTCTAGAGCTACATTTTACAATCAAGTCGCTCACTCAATTCTCCCACACTTGCACTGTTACAGTTTGTCCATATAGCCATCTAATCTAGCATTTCATCGTCGAAGAATAGGCGGAAAAGGGCCATAGGATCGTGGCGATCGGTGCTAGAAGGGACAGCAGCTTCACCGGGGTCGTAATAGTCGTCTATTCGTAGGGGCTCGAATAGAGGGAGAGCCCATGGCTCTGGTGGTAGGTTCTTGGAGGTTTTGGTACGAGGATCTTTCCACTTTACGTAGTCGATGTCATTCGATGTTCGGGGCATATTGTGGCATTAATTTGGGCTCAAATAACAAGCTAATTCAACTGTTTCTATGCTCTGTAATGCCTCGTGTACAGTTCAGCACGGTGTTCCTGCACGGGCCTGAAAACTGGCCCGAGCGTTGCACACCGGCGGGTTAAGGGATATATAGTAGTTAAAATAAGATTCTTGGCACCATTTTAATATATAGCTTCGAGCTCCTGTTCTATTCTATATTTAATCTGGAGCTCTCGCATATCCGCTTAAGTAACGACTCTATACTCCCCGATTGCGATAAGCTTGTTTCCGGGGGGCGCTTATACCAGAGGTGGGCGAAGGCGTAGAAAGCGTCGAGAGGCGTTGGACGAGGAGGAGGCTCTGTTACTACACTAGAGTAGGGAGTCGCAATAGAGGCCTGGTGGCAGAGAGGGGCTCACTCGAATCGCTCACCGACGTCAATCACATATTGTGCGAAGTCAAATCTGGGACCTTATCTGGAGCCTTACCGAACGATCGACTCAATTACAGAATCAAATGAGTCGTGGTAGTAGCCGCCACTAATTGCCAAATGGGCGGCACTAAAAGGCGCACAGATTATGATATGGAGGCGATTTGCAACCGAACAGCCCCTGAGGCTACTGCTAAGAGTGGCGCGGGGCAAAATCTCACTTGCGCGTTTTGTCTTGGTGTATTAAAGGAAACAGGCAAGGGTTGGTTGTCAAGCGAGTCATGCTAAAGCCTTTGTTTTCTTTGGGTCTTGGTGTCAACACAAAAACACCTTGACTGCCCCCAGGAGAACGCTAAAATTGTTGTGACCGAACAGACACTGCAGCTCAGATGTCCACCAGCTGAGAACGAGCCCACCTCGCAGCTCTCTTCTTCCTCCCGCCTGAAGGTCCCTCGATCTTCCCGCACTTAGCGCAAGCCAATTCAGCCCCTGAAAAGAGCTTTCCTGCAGGCACAATTGAGCTAAAGCCATGTCAGAGCGAGTGACGCGTTCGAGGACAGGCAAGACGCCTAGGTGAGTACTGCCGGATACTGCAATCCAGCTTTTTCGCGCCATTTGTAGTTTTGTGGGGTGATTGCTGACTCTAGCCGGTGTATAGCAAGCCCTACAATCCTGGCTTTGTCGAAACACCAGGGCGCAAGCGCGGCCCGCGCAAGTCTGTTATCCCCTCCAATCCCTTCGATTCCGACGATTCCACGCCTCCTCCCTCAATTGGCCTCACCGATTCAGTCAAAACGGCTCCGAAAGAGTCTGCGACTCTCAATGGTGCATTGAGCAATGGCAATGGAGATGCGAGCAGCCATGTCAACGACTATACCAATGGTCACGCCAATGGACATGCTAATGGACACGCGAAGCCTACCTGGACGGAAGTTACAGACCCAACAGTCGACTCGACAGGACAATTCGAATTCGGAGGCTCCTTAGGTGTGAGCGCTATGATGATCGGATTTCCACTGCTAATGTACTACATGTGGATTGGCGCAACATTCTTCGATGGCCACTTTCCTAAGCCAGTGGCCGGTGAGAGCTTCTCAGATTTTCTGGGGCACATGTGGTATCTCGTGCGGACACAAGCATATCCGCACCGGGATGCCTGGTTGATCTACTGGACATTTTTCATCGTCGAGGGCATTTTCTATCTCCTCCTGCCAGGCGTGTATTGTAAAGGAAAACCGCTCCCACACCTAGGTGGTAAGAAGTTGGACTACTACTGCTCCGGAATCTGGTCCTTTTATGTTACTATCGTCCTAGCATTGACCCTTCACTTCACTGGGCTTTTCAAGCTCTACACGCTCATCGACGAGTTCGGACCCATCATGTCTGTCGCGATCATGTCTGGATTTATCGTCTCATTTCTCGCATACTTCTCGGCCTTATATCGTGGCGCACAGCATCGCATGACTGGCTATCCAATCTATGACTTCTTCATGGGCGCGGAGCTCAACCCGCGCATGTTCGGATTGCTAGATTTCAAGATGTTTTTCGAAGTGCGCCTGCCTTGGTATATCCTCTTCTTGCTATCTTTAGGCACGGCTGCGCGGCAGTACGAGAACTACGGGTATGTATCCGGAGAAGTAGGATTCATTCTTATGGCACATTTTATATATGCGAACGCATGCTCGAAAGGGGAGCATCTAATTGTTCCATCATGGTAAGTTTACCCTGAGCCCAACCAAGAGAGGCGGCTGTATTCAATGCTTACTTGTGTAGGGACATGTACTACGAGAAATGGGGCTTCATGCTCATCTTCTGGAATCTCGCCGGCGTGCCCCTCTCCTACTGCCACTGCACCATCTACCTCGCCTTGCACGACCCAGAAACTTACCGCTGGCCGCGCTGGGCTCTCGCCTCGCTCGCTGCGGCTTACCTGTTCGTGTACTGGGTCTGGGACACGTGCAACAGCCAGAAGAACATGTTCAGGCAGGAGGAGCGCGGCACGGTCTTCGAGCGCAAGACATTCCCGCATTTCAGCTACGGCAGACTAAAGAACCCGAAAAGCATCCCAACCAAGACCGGCGACGGCATTTTGTGCGATGGGTGGTGTACATCTCCCCCCTCCAATCCTCTCCCGCATCCCTCCATAATCCCCCAAATCTGTCGAGTACCCGCTAATTAGCTTTTTCGTCCAGACGGCCGCGCCCGCAAAGTCCACTACACCTGCGACCTCTTCTTCGCGCTCTCCTGGGGCCTTGTCGCCGGCTTCAAGTCGCCGTTCCCGTGGTTCTACCCGCTGTTTTTCTCGGCCATGATCGTGCACCGCGCCATGCGGGACATCGAGCGCTGTCATGAGAAGTACGGCGAGGCGTGGGAGGAGTACACGCGCCGCGTGCCTTGGTTGTTCATTCCGGTAAGTCGTCCATTTCCTTTTCCTTCATTATATCAGTGCGGTTGGGCCTAGGGCTAACTTGCACAGTACGTTTTTTAAAAGCAACATCGCATAGGATTAGAGCAAAAGTGGGGTTTGCGCGTCTTGTTTGGGGGAAGTGGAGAGAGCTGGCTTCACTCTTCACTCTCACCCTTGATCTTCTATTCTTCATGGCTGTATAAGTATTCGGGATACTGGCGATGTAGCGCCTGCTCATTTAGGCAAGAAGGGTGAATAAAAAAGGGGGCTAGCTATATGGACTGCATATCGGGGAGTTGGGGGTCGTGGTTTTGATTTAGCTTTTTACCTTACCTTCGCTTCGCGCAGGATTCTGCGCCGCTGTATTCTTATCCGTGGGCAAAGGGTGCTTCATAACAGTTAATTTTAATTCATAATGCTGTACATTCTACATGTAGCTCGTTTCAAGCTATAATACGGTTCATTTGTGAGTAGGAGCTGTGTTGGTTCATAGTTTACAGCAGGTTCCGTTCATCCAACATCCAGCATCCAGATCTAGCATCCAGCATCCAGCATTCAACATTCACTACCGCATTAGAAGCCCTAGTCACCCAGTCTCCATTTCTAGCCCACTTAACCACTCCACTCGACATCCCAAGCCCGACACCAACACCAAGACACGAACCCACCCAACACCCCCACAAAAACCCCAGCCCCCGCAGCAACCCCACCCAGGGCCCCTACGCCTTGAACCTCCTCGCCCCAAACCTACTCAGCAGCTCCTCCGCCGTCGTCCCCCCTGGCGTCCCAACCCCTGGCGTCACTGGCCCGCTCGCAACCACATCGCTCGATCTCCTGCGCTGGGGCGTATGGGGCGTCGTTTCAGTGACGATCGTGGCAGGCGCCGCTTTCGGCCTCGCTTTGGGCTTCGTCTTCGTCTTGGGTGGTGCCGTCGGTTTCTTGGCGGCGGAGCGGGTGCGGAGGCGGCCTGGGGCGTGAAGGATGTGGAGCGGGGAGAGCAGGGCCTGGGTTGCCGGGGGGTTTGCGGTGAGGTTCTGGGGTGGAGTAGGGAGGGGGAGGGGGGCGGAGGCGCTGGTCGGGGAGGAGTGAGATGGACTGCTACTTAGTTTTCTTCTCTTTCTGACGCGCTCTGGGGGGTTTGGTTCGGTGTGGGGTTTGGTGGCTGCTTGCTCGGACCTTAGGGGGTTTTCGTCTGTACTCTGGATGTTGGTGTAGATTTTCAGTTCTGAAGCTCGGAGGAGAGCGGAGATGGGGCTGAGGTCGTGATCGCCCGAGTGGTTGGGCGTCGAGACAGGCACATCTGTCGGTTTGTTTGAACCCTTGGCAGCGCTTGACGTCTTTCGGCCTATAGGAGGAGCTGCGGCTGTTTCTGTTGAGAGTATGTTATGAGCCTTTTCGGAGCTTGTTTGCCCTAAGGGCTTATGCTTTCGCTTTTTCGCATTTTTGAGCACTTTTGTGTTGTCGATATCAATGGTAGAGAGCGACTGCCTACGTCTTGTGTGCGAGACGTTGCTCTGTTCCTCTGCTCTGGCATGCTCTTGTTTTTTGTCTGCGGGGGCATCATATTCGCAATCCTCCTGGTGTGTTTGGCACTGATAGCATGGCTTCTGTCTATCACACTAAAGGCAGCAGTTGTCAGCAGTGGGAAATTTGACAGTAGGAAGTTCTTGCTACGGACCCTTACTCCCTTCTGCAGGCAACGCTTGCAGTTGATTACCAGCTTGTTTTCTTTTGATTCCGCTGGAATCTCCGTATTTCGAGGTTCTACTTCTTTATTGATGATGGGCTGATTGGATGCACGGCCTTTGGCTTTCCCTATAAATATGAATTAGAAAAGCTTTCACAGGGAAGTAGCACAAGGCTTGTAATTCTATGGTTGGGGAAAAAGTGAGTAGAAGTAGTTTTTGAACTTGGTTCTGCGAGTGCTAAGGCACACAACGCTTACCTTCATCCCCATCTCTACGTATCTCGGCACGCCTCATCCGAACAAAATTAACTAAATTCATTGGCTTCCCAGCCCCGTACCATTCTGATTTCCAACAATGTTTTTCCATGTTTGAAACGGGTGAACCGCCAGCCCCATCACACGAAGAGGGGTTTGAAGCGTTCTCAACCGGTTCAGCTGATCCAGCAGTTACAGCATCTACATGCCAATTATTTTCGGCACCACCCCCGGAGGCTTTTGTAGATACGGACGTGATTTTTTTGTTTGCTGTCGACGATGAGGCTCTGGATGTCAAAACCCGATCCCTAGCACGAGAGGCCGGAAATATGCGTAATGCTGCTGGTATCGATGGAGCTATAGGTGGACCGCGCATCATACCTGGCGAAGACAGATACGGTACCATGCTTGGGGCTCTCGACATGGCTCTCAAAGTTTCAGGCGAAGATGCTGTTGGCGATGTCAGGCGAAATATTTCATTAAGGGAAGAAGTACTGACCTTGTAAACGGTTGTCATGATCTGCGTGATGTTGAGGGTGGGATGGGAGCTGCGGAATCGCAAGGACTGGCCAACAGCCACTTTTATCCTTGCTCGAAACAGCTGAAGCCTGGGGTTTGTCTGTAGCTGAGTTTTGTTCGATACTCAGACCGGTTTCCGCAACTTGTTGATCACTGATGGGCCTATTCGAGAGCATTATGTCAGCTTCTATCTACAATTGAATGTCATAAATAGCCACTCACACTTGAGCTCCTCTCAATGCCTCAAAGGCCTTTCTTATCTCTTCTAACCTATTGTCATGTACAGTACGTGCAGCCTTCTCTTCGGCAAGACACTCTTTCACAAGCGCCATTTCTCTTGCTAATCGTCCCAAGCGGTGAGCTTGCTCTTCAGAGTTGGCGTGCTCGGATGCTTCTGCGCGTAGTGCAGCTAGCACTACTCCAAGAGCAGTAATTGGATCTGAAGTCGATTGACTCATCTCCGGCGTAGTTAATCTGTTCGTGAAATTAAGCTAGGTTCATGAGGACAGATGTTAGAGCAGCCAGAAAAGTTACTGGTGGAGTAGTATGCTGTTGTGGTTCGTGAAAACAACCGGCGGTCAGATAGACCAGTCAATGAGTGGATGCGATCCTAAAAGAGATATCTCTGCCAAATTATAAGACGAATATGGGCCAAGCCAAGTCAGAAAGTGTAGATGCTATTGAGTCGCAGGTAAGGCTAGCAGGCCCTCGAAACATGCGAGGTACACAAGCGAAGACACTTTGAAGTGCGTGAACAACGCATGAAAGGAGGTGAAGTTGAGAGGCTTGGCAAATGATAGAAGATCATATTCAGTTCTCATTGGCAGGCTACCTTTCAGCAAGTAGTACTTTGTCTCCTTCCGTGATATCCGGGCACCCGGGAATCATCTAAAATGTCTCGATGACCATTTATCTGGAGTGGCGTTGATTCGATGGTTACGTTTCGAGAGGAAACGCACAACTTTGGCATAGGTAGCTTATTACGGACATTTTCATGTTATAGCTACTAGCGATTTATGCCTGGAACATTAACGCTGCCAGATGATATTAGTCCTGTCAACCACAGACGCCGACTTACAAACCAATGCTGGAAATACCGATCAGTATTGCAAACCAGAAGAATTTGCCTTCGAACGACTGTGTTACAAGATTTCAAAAGACTACGCGATCTCATAAACATATTCCAGCAAACCCTAGGCCGCCTCGCTCGTGATTGCACAGGATTCTAATATATACATACGTTGCCATCCGATAGCATCCGATAGCATCCGGTTATTGTACAGTTGTCCTCTCTTACATATGTTTAGATCTTAAGTTCGGTATTCCTTCTAGTTATTTTCGTTCTGGACCCGCCTGGGGTATTGACGCGGCATTATCATCGGCTGTCTTCGCAGCCTTGCGAAAGCCTCCGTTGCTATCGGTGAGCTGTCTGTTCGTATCGTCGTACCAATGGCCATAAAGAAGCTATTGCGCAACGTATTCAGCGATAGAGTTCTTTTCAGTCCAAGAAATCTCTAGCATACCCGAATGTGGCGGCAGATCCCAGCATGTATTGCCCGAGTGTTCGCAGCATTCCGTTAGGCCCCGGACCGAATCTTATGATATTTGTTGCTCCTGGATCCCGTCAGATCCGCTCGTAGTGCCAGCTTCAACGCTGCGTACCAAAAATGAAACCGATGATCAATCCTACAGCTAGCACGAGGTAGAACAGGTGAGTAGGAAGCTTGCGCTACAGACGAGCATTCAAGAACGTACATCCACCCATCATGCCGCCCATCTTGACTGTGAAAAAGTGTTAGCTTTTGCGCGAGCTTTCGGTTTGACTTGTCTCACGTTTGTCGAAGGTCGACGGACCGCTCATACCACCTCCTACTGGTACAGGCATTGTGATAGAGATTTGATTGAGCCTTATGCAAAGAGAAGAAGGAAGAATAGAGCTTAATTTGAAGGTTTGGCCCAAGCAAAATGTTGGACGGTTGTCATTCATCGAGCACCATTCGCTGATGGAAGATGCCGAACGGCGAATCAAGTCACGTGATTGTTTGTCTTTTTTGAGAAGGATTTGGAACGTGTTATTGTGGGTTATGCATCAGCTTCATTCTTCATATCACCCTCGCAATATTCTCATTTCAACTCATATGGCTCCTCATCAATAGCGGCTCAGCTGCGTGCATTTCCACAACGTCACGTTTCGGCTGTAGAGCGTCCTTACGAGCGCCAGTAAGCAAGCGAGAACTTCCCGCCAGTGGAGTTGGGACAAGGACCTGACGACTGTCATATGCCCCCATTCTGCCTCTCCATAACACAGATCCTCGACCTCTATCCACCGCCGGTTACCCGTCAGTACCCCATCACCTTTCCCTGCGCCACCTGCTGCCTCTGCCGCCGCACCTCTTGCTAGGCCACAGCATCCTTCTCGGTCCTGACGTCGCACGTTAGCTAACACGGACCAGCACACGACAGACCCCCAGATCGCGAATCGCACCTTCGGCCAACCTGCGCCATATCTCTCCTTCGTCCCTCTCCCTTCGTATGAGTGAACGACCGGTCGCCCTTCTGTTGTCGCTGTTGTTGTTTGATACTAGGGGTTGCTTGAGGTTGTCCTACACTGCCGGCGCTAAGTGAACACGGGGTCGCAAGACGGTCGACGCTGGAAAAAAGTCTTTCTTCGTTGCGAACGGCAGTCGCTCGCTAGATACATTGCAGATGACTGCAGTCGCCCCTCTTCCCAATTTACAGCCCATTTCCCGGACAGGATGGAGCGCTTCTAACGGCGCTCCGAACGGCCTGAACGCCGACGAGTTCAGGATGTTCATGCCTCGCAGCAAAAGTGCCCAGCGACCAGCATCTTCAACGTCACTCGCCTCCTCAGCCTCCTCAAACTCGACAATATCAGCTGCATCGTCTCAATCAAACGGTGTGTCCTCGTCGCCCGCGGGGGAACAGACCACGTGGGGAGCAAGAAAGAAACCACCACGGGGCTTGTGGCCTGCATCGAAGGCCGAACCCATTTCAGGTCTATCTACAGCACGACCTCAGTCTATCGCATCGGCATCTTCTGGCCCATCCGCTGCCTCTGCAATCTCCGCCCTACACTCACCAGCCCCAATGGTTCCCTCACAACACAATGGCCAATCCCAAGTACAACAAAACGGCGCGCCAAGGACACCGGGTCAACCAGAGAACACTGCAATTCTACATCTAATCCCGATGAACGGCACTTTCGAGCGCAAGACCATCACTGTACCTTTCTACCCTGACGTCCTCCGAATCGGCCGGCAAACCAATAACAAGACCATTCCAACGCCTTTGAACGGCTATTTTGATTCCAAAGTTCTTTCTCGACAACATGCAGAAATCTGGGCCGACCGCAATGGGAAAATATGGATTCGCGACGTCAAGTCATCAAACGGCACGTTTGTCAATGGGCAGCGACTATCTCAAGAAAACAGAGATTCAGACCCCCACGAACTTCGCGAGCAAGATATGCTGGAATTAGGTATCGACATTGTCAGTGAGGATCAGAAAACCATAGTCCACCACAAAGTTGCCGCTCGCGTCGAACATGCTGGTATCTACACCAATACTGGCAGCAGTATGCTGGATCTTAACTTCGGCGACCTTGACTCTCCGCAAATTGCTAATATTATCAGCCCTGGTGGGCCTCAGGGAATTGGCGGTATGAGAGGGCGCGCAGGGAGCCAAGGTTCAATGAACGGCGGACGGTTGCAAACCCCGTCAAGCGCAGTTGGCAATAACATGGGTGGCATGGGTCAGCAACGACATATGAATTTTTGGTTGCAGCCCATTACGATGGAGCAGGTCGTCAAGAGACTCAACGTGAGTTATCAATCAAGCGTTAACACAACTACTAATGAATCCACCAGTCGGAGATCAAACAAGCAAAACAACAATCTCAGGATCTCCAGCGAACAAGTCAGTACATTGACTCTGTATTGATGACAGAACCTAAGAAGGAGCCTGCGAAAGCATCGCCGAGCCCACACATAAAAGTGTCACCTATCAAAGCTGACCTCAAAACTCGATTCTCTGATCCCCCAGCACCACCGCCTCAACAGCCACTTCCAGAAAAACCCGATGCGAACCAGCCCTCCTTGAGACGGAGTGATACGGAAAGAGCAAAGAGCAACAGCTCCCCAGTGCGATCAGATTCTCACCTCCAACTATCTTCTCTCGCCGAAGCTCTAACAACAGCAAAGAAAGAAATAGAATCTCAGAGCTTAAAGCTTAAAGACTTGGAGGCTTTGCTCGTGCAGGAGCGCCTTGCACGAGAAAGCGCTGAAGAGCGAGCCCTGCGTCTAGAATTGGAGTCGCGTAGTGAGCGACCAGACTCCGCACCGCTAGAAACGGATAATGAAGTACAGGTCAATGGAGTCAGCCCCGAGCAAGAAACTGGCTCTGAACCGACAATTGTGGACGATGCGAAGCCAGAAGATGAACCGTCAATAAATCCTGTCATCGATGCTGCGACTTCTCGCCTTCAACAAAGACTGGAAATGATGGTTGCTGAAATGGACGAGATGAAGCAGCAGATGGAGAAGTACCGCCAGCGTGCCGAGAATGCAGAAGCGGAGAGTGCCACGCATCGTAAGACGCTTGCTGAGATGGTGGAGAAGATTAGGCAAGATGACGCCGAACGCATAGCACGAGAAGCCAAGAAAGAACGCCGACATAGCGAGAGCGAAGTCACGCCTAAACCCGTCAGCGCAGCCACGGACGGCTCTGATGGGACCGGCGAGATACTGATTGTGAACGAGAAGGAAGATGATGCTGAAGTCGCTGGCGTAATACTGAGGAAATCCGGTTTACAGAACGGACGACCAGTCAGCCCTGAACAGGTTGCGGAGCTAGAAAAAGTAATAACGCAAACACTAGCAACGCGACCTGGCCGACATGACGCTATGCTAATCCATGGGGGACCGGCTGCGTCAATATTCGGCATCGTTCTAATTGGCGTTGGACTCATGGCCTGGCTCAACTCATACCCGAAGGTAGAGCGGTGAATATTCGACGGGATTAATCCTATCACCGCTTGCCATGATATGCCGCTGCTACTGGGGATGGACTAGAAGAGAGGTGAGGAGAAAGGAAGACAAAGGAAAGGCGGCGCCGCGATTAATGGTAGCATGTTAGCAGAGTATCTTGACTGCTTTGCGTGAGTTAGCATCCGGGTTAGATATTCCATGCTGACTCCTCCCATCATCTATCACACAACAGACACTTGGACAGCTCAGAGGCTCACCAGCCTTTGGAAAAATGCAGCATATCCTCATCGTCATCTTCTTCAACCAACGGATTAATTTGAATCGTCTGGACCAGCTTTGCTTGGCGCATCGGCGTACAGATCACGGCAGTGGCAGAGTTGCCGTAGATGCATTAAACGGTCTAAAAGCGGAAGATACCTTGACTCATGACTACGAAACCCTACTACTCTTACTATACATACAGTCTCAACCCTTTCTTTTGCCACTTCGGCTTTGTACCCTTCATCATTCGCTTTGGGGCACAAAAGATGTCTTCTTCGATCCTGGGGTCTTTTGCCTGTAGGGATTCTGAATGGTGTTTGGGCGTTGAGCACTTTATTCTTCTTTGCGTCAATGTGTTGTGAATTTCTCACCTGTCCTAGGGGACCTTCTGGCGTTTTCTGGATTTACCTATTCTTCAACCGAAAGCTCTTTCATTCGACCATTGTATCAGATTTCTTTTGTCGAACACGGTCGCTTATTGGATGGTCAACACAAGGAGAGAAGCCTCGAAACCCCACATTATGGGTAATTAGGTCTGTGGATGGCTAGAGTAAGGGGATGGAACAATATTGCTATGTCTTCTTCAATGATACATATTTTGACAACATTCAAATCTGGCCAATCGATCTTTAACGTCATTGTAAAAAATAATAGCCTAGCCGACTATTGGACCTAAATACATAAATACTAGCCAATGAACGATTGAGGCGCTCAATGGGAGCGCACATATCCTATTGCTCTATGCATTAATTTGCCCCTTCATGCAGCTTCCATGGACACCAAGACTGAAACAAGACTTTTCTGACTGACAAAGCCCCATTCGATCTCCTTCCCAGCCGTTCGGGCTCTAACAAATTTCCAATAACTCCGCCTGAAGGTATTCGCTTTTGCCTACCGCCAAGAGAACGGCTGTACGATAGAACCGAAGATACGGTTAGCCAAACATCCGCAAAGATGGCAGCGGCTTAATTGGAGGCATGAGTTCAATCTCATCTTCGACCCTAGAATTTTTCACCTGGCCCTCCCGGTTTCCATGCCCTACAAATCGACCGTATTAGTGCCTTTTAATTGGTGTCTTTCGGAGCACTGGTCCACTCACTGTTGGAAGTTTCCAGCTCTGATCCTTACGAGTTCGATGGATGTTGCGAGATTGAAGGATTCAACGTACCCTTATTTGAAGCGAAGTCAGAATTAAGTTCGCCACAGGGCGTGGTAGATGTAACTTTGGTTTCAGTGTTACTTGCGCTGGAATTTGTGATCCGTTGATGTCGACAGAGGAGCACTCGACGTGGCGAGTTACGAAGTTCAATCCGAAGGCGACTGTTCACCAGACACAAGTATAAGTTACTATAATAGATTCGCACAGAATATGTACATAGCGTAGTGTGGTCGTTATACAAGGGTGACTAAAGGTTGTATAAAAATGGAAATACCCAGCATAGCGGCTATGAAGCCAAACATTACCGCAAGCTCATGGCCTGTGGAGGCATGGGTTTGACGATGGGATGTTCTACTGTCGGCCATTACTATCTGTCGATCACTATTAGAGAATATTTTGAAGTGAGGAGATTGCAAAATTCAATGGTATAAAACGGAGAACACTCTCGCGAGGGAATACCCTATCATTTCGATCCTTAGTTTAAGGTTTGAACAACCTCAATGTTACATCGAGAATTATCCCTTCCATGGGTCGGAGACTCCATCTCAATAGATGGCGACTCTAATCATACTCTTAAGGAGAACACAGCCATCTTTTTGGCCGTCGTTCTCTTTAGAGGAAGCAAGTGATATTGTTGAAGGGTTTTCGGCCAACCAGCTTGAGGAGGGGAGGGTAGCTTCTCCCGGGAACTGGATGTTTTATAGTCACCGGTCTTCAAACTCCTTCAGCCACATCTGAGATGCTGATGTCCCTGATTTGCAGTCTCTTAGCAAACTCTTCGACGAAAACGTCCGTAACTTCTTCGACATCCTTGCCAACCACACCCTCATTTTCAAAGCTTGTGGCTTTCTTGCCTTCCAATCCACAGGCAACAACCCTATTAAACCACCACAGATTGGTGTTTATATTCAGACCAATACCATGGCTTGTGATGTTCCTCCTCATATGTACACCGATAGCCGCGATCTTGTCCTCAGGTGTCGTCCAGACGCCCGTGTGCTCAGTAGTCATAGCTTTAATGCCGTAGCGATTGCACGTAGCGATCAGAGTCTTTTCGAGCACACAGACATAGCTCTTCGGCGTTAACTTGTGTCGTCGCAAATCGATTATCGGATATGCAACCAACTGTCCGGGTCCATGGAACGTAGTCTGCCCTCCTCGCATGGCCTCCACAAATTCTGCTGTGCCATTTGCACGAAGATACTCTTGCTGCTCAGCGCTTACAGTGCCAATTTCACGGCGGCCACAAGTGTATACAGAATTGAATTGGGCGGTTATGATGGTTGGGTCGGGCGCTGGAAGTGATTCGGAGGCTTTAGAAGCAAGGAAAGACTTCACGAGCGATTCCTGGAGGGCGGAGGCTCGCGCATAAGGCACAATGTGCGGAATTCGAAGGTGTATAAGCTTCATGGGACTAATACAAGCCCGGAGGGTTTTCTAGCAGTTATGATGGTCTTGCAGTTTTGGCGTTTATGAGCGCATCCTACATCGAGATTCTCGTTAACTCCACCATGCGATTTCTCGGTCCATCTGCCCGATTCAACCAATGCTCATGGCAGCAATATACAAGTCTGCTCATAATCTTTCGGGAGACTGCCTTCTTAGGCCGAACCTTCATTCACGCCATTGATTAGTTAAACGCACCTACCACGCGAAAATTCGCTTCTCAAAAGCACTCCTTTCGAAGCGCAACTATGGCTGACTGTCAATCAAATCCCGATCCTGCCGGCTTCCGCAAACCAGAGAAGCTTCTCAAGCTACCAAGCTGTATGCACCCCTTTCCCTACTTATTTGATATACGACCTTAGCTAATTCCATCTCCAGACGCGAAAATATCAAAGCGACCACTTCTTCATCCCGCCATCCCTAGCCCATTTGCCTCTTCCGCCTTCCAAAAAGTTGTCTATGTAAAGCATAAAACTCCCTTTATCCCGATTATTAAGCGTGTTCGACATCTCCTTTCCAAAGCAGAGGATAGAGACACGCAGTCCCTCATTTCACGCAAGACACCATTAGATGCAAAGAGGGTTGAGGCGGCTATAGCAGGAGGCCAAGAGGAGAAGAAGGGGAATCGAGAGGAGATATATGTGAAGGCAACGGGTAGAGCGATTGAGCGGGCACTGCAGGTTGCGTTATTCTTCCAACAGCAGAGTGATTGCCGAGTCAGGATATCTACTGGGACGGCGGATGCGATCGACGATATTATTGTGAAACCAAGGAAGAATAGGGCCAATTTTCCGAACGATGAAGAAGATAGAGACGTTCATGAAAATAAAAATGGGCGAAAGCCAGGCCAGAAGAGAAAGAGAGCAGACGAGAAGGAGATGGAATTGCCGGAGGCCAGGATACGGCACACGAATGTGATTGAAGTTGCTATCAGCTTACGTTGAAGCTGGTGATATGGATACCGCTGCCCAAAGCAACGTCTTGGGCATCGAATAGAGGCAAATCGGCCCAAGAACGACCCGCCATTTCAATGACACGGCTCAGAAAGCACGGTTACGTTCACAGTAAGCTACCCCATTTTTATAGAAAATCTTTTTTAATTCTTCGTGCAGCATAGCGCTCTTCAACTAGACTGTATCTCTAGACGCCTAGTCAACCATCTAGATACATCCTAAAGGGCGCATGAAACAGGCATTATTCACTTTCAAGAACGCTTTGGCGTTTGAGCAAGAGCATTCAAATGCTGATAACCCAACGCATGTACCGGCATATGTTGAGCGGTGTAATATTATTTCATACGCTTGTCATTTAAAGGGCCAGTGCACGGTTGTACCTTGCTGCACAGTTCCCTTAAAAGCGGTATCCCTGAGACGTGAAATGGCATATGCGAATAGTGATATATCTGCGGATTTGGCAGCTGCGACACCCCCTTCCGGGTTTGAAATAGCCTGTATCCCATGCAACGTTGATATCCTACTGCAGGTGATTTGTGCGGAACACCAGAATCAGAAAGCTTCGCAGATAACATAGATTAATTAACCACCATGCCCTCTAATCGTGCCTTTCTTGATCCTAATATCGTCCAACCTACCAAATACGTCGTTCCTCCAACTCGTAGCAAAAGAACTATCTCTGGAGCCTTGGCAGCTGCCTTCAAGCCCTTTGTCAGAGCTTCATATTCCTCATCACAGCTCTAAGATCCTAACGATCTAATGCTGGAGCTTATCGATAAGAATAGGACCCAAATCAACGTTGCAAGGGATATGCGCAAGGTTCTGTTGCATCTTTAACAGCGTTTTCATTAGTTAGGATTCTAGAAAGACACTAGAAAACGCCAAAAACGCTTGCACGGGGCGCTCTGAAGCCAATAGGTTTTGGCTCGAGGGCATTTTACATTGATCGGCATCACGAGCATTGACTCTTACCGACTGTGGTAAGTATCTATGCAAGAGCAAACCCCCTCAGACTTCTAGTGCCTTACGTCCCTAGGAAAGGATTGACCTGGACTTCAGCCAATTGAAGATTGACAACTTTTCAAATTGGTGATGAAATGGCGCCTAACGATGTCGACTGAATGTATGCAAGCCATGTTCCATGTCATTCGTCCAAATTCTTAGCGGGGCAAAAAGGGACCTGTGAGAGTCTTCGCCAAGGAATATGCGTCTGTAGATGTGGGGTTAGCACCATTTTCTCATCACTTCCACAACCACTAAGAATTTGACCTTCCTCCACATTCGTCTCCGTGCATCCTGCAGCTAAGCAAGGCAAAGCCCGCTTGCCGTCAATATTCATGGTCCAAGCTCTTCCGACAGATTTGTTGAGGTCACCTTTTCCGACATCGTTCCTGAGACGATAAGGCGCCATGGCGGGATAGAGAATGCCGTAATTGGTTGAATGCCAAAAAATGCTGCACGGTTCCTCGATTTTGATCGTGCAGCCAAGATACCCTTATTGGCTCTTTATACTATCATTTTCATGGGTTCGGTATCCCATGCAACGGTAGCGTCCTACCATCAGGTGATCCGTGCACTGGCAAAATAATAATTTGGGCATCCAACTTAGATCTTATCGATAACCATAGGACGAATTGTACTGCCGCAAAGGATACGGTATCAAGTCAATGCTTTTTCATCAGTCACGACCGAAACCTATAAACTCTAATTTACTTTCGCTATTCAAGTACTATTAGCACAGAAGCACTGGATCAATTTGTTCCTTGAATCTAGTAGCATCTTTGTAGACGGCTAGGCTATTTAATCCGCCCCTGATCGGAATCCTCCCTTTGCCCAAGTCTCAATATCATCACCATATGGGTATCAAATTCAACCTGCGTGGTTCTGGGCTGACTGTAGATGACATTCAGTCGGAGTCTACATGCCAACCATCAGTGTCAGATGCCATTGCAAATGACCGCCGGCGGAAGAACGTCAATGATCAAGGTGGTCACTGGTGCTGGGGAAATTACCACTCGCCAATCTATTATCTCTGTTGCACTCATTACTGTCTTATTTTTCGTGTGGAGATTTGCCTATAGACTTCCGGACATACTGAACAAGCACTTTCAAGAAGTTCTGCATGTATCTGCCGCCGAGTCCGCCGGCCTATAGGTGCTTACTTCGGGTATGTGATTACATCTCCATTTCACTATCAGACTCGAGACTCACACTTTTACCAGCGCATATTTTATTGGCCCTCTGACGTACTCCGGCTGGATTGTTCGCAAGTTTGGTTATCGATGGACTTTTATCACTGGTCTGTGTATCTGCGGCGTTGGAGCTCTCCTCTTCTGGCCCAGCGGCATGAAGCGCTCTTTTGGTGGTTTCTATAGATCCATGCTCATCGTCAGCTCTGGCCTATCCACTCCCGAAACCAGCGCAAACCCATTCATTACTACTTGCGGTAAGCATAAATTGTATGGTACATAGTTGCAATATGCTGATAAAACCAGGTCCTCCTCGCTGGTCTGAGCTGAGATTGAATCTCCCCCAAGCCTCCCAGGCTATCGGAACCGTGGTTGCTCCTGTTCTCGCAAGCTACGTGCTCTTTAAGAACGTTGGTCAGGCAGGCGGCACAAGTTTGCAAAGCATCCAATGGGCCTATCTTGGCACCGCGATTTTCGTCATCTCGTTAGCCGTCGTATTCTTCTTCGCCCATATTCCGGAAGTTACAGATGCAGACATGGCTGCCCAGGCCGAAACAACCATGGATGCTACCGGATACACGGATAAGCGTCTTCGCCACCAATATACTCTTTCCGGGGCGTTGCGGCTCAGTTCTGTTATTTTAGCTCTCAAGTCGCAATCGCCAGCTACTTCATTAATTACGTGACGACAGTCAAGCCATCACTCACATCCACTCAGGGGGTAAAATCGCGATGTGTGTGCCGCCGGCCGGCTTTCTAACTCCATGGTCCTTCCCCATCTACCTCAATCTCATCAAGGCCAAGGAGCTCAATGGGTTTAGGGAGAGCAGAGTGGGAATCGAGGGACCAGTCGATGCTAAGTCCATTGCGGGAAGTTATCAGGAGAAATATGTGGATGCTGCCAGGGTTGAGGTTGTGGCTAAGGCATAAAGTCTTGGCCCACTCAGATTCAACTCCTTAGTTTCTTAGTGCTTCTTTTTTGGAGTCAGGGCTCATAGACTTAGAAATTAGATATCCGTAGAAAAGCTATAGATATAGAATATTCACAGCATAGGACGCCTTCCAACATATGTTTTAGCGCATTGAAAGAACTTCAGATATTAGCACCGGTGAAGATGTCCAGGCTCTTTAAAGTGAGAGTGTCTCTCTGAAGATATTATGGCAACCACTTTTAAGCTGTGCTTAATTTCTAATACCTTTCTCGGAGGTATTACTAAAATAAGCCAGAATTACCGCCACTGAGGAAACTCACTCTAACATCCCCTGACTAAGAACAATTTGGCTCGACACTATGCGTCTATGCCCTGATTCTTCAAGTAGAACTGTCTATTGAATACAAACATGTTCTCAAATTTGCAAAACTCGGGCGCGCCGAGCTCGAACTCTACCGGCATTTCTTGCAAATGATCCATCAGAAGCGCCAACAGCTCGCTCTTCTGTTCCTCGGTCAGATACCGAAGTAGGTATGCCACGCTCAAGTGCAGGCCATAGGAATCATGGCCGGGATGGCGAATCTGAAGTAAATCCGCCAGCCTATCGCGTAGATCTCGCAGTCTCGCAGCTTCCGCTGTGGTGCTGGGCTCCAAGTGGACTCTAATGACGATTCCAGGAGGGTCGAAGCCTGTGATTGACATCTGGTAGGGTGGGTTACATTTTAGGTCAAACAAAGAGAGTTTTTCTGCAAAGAGAGCGTCGCAATCCTCAAGGGGGGCATCGATGGCCAGGTCGCTGGACCAGAAGCCGGGTTTGCGAACCTCGTCGCAGACACCTTCGAAGACTGTCATATGCCAGCTTGATGGAGGGAGCAAGGTAATAACAGAGGATAGGTTGCTTTGGAGCAGCTTTTCGTGCAGAACGAGCATGGAAGCGTAGAGGCCACTTGATGGAGACAGGTGAGAGATGATCGTGTTGCCGGGGAAGTGCTGGACTTTGCCATCAACACCAAACTTGCTAGGGACGCCACGTGGATATTCCGGTCGCAAGGTATCAGCCTGTCGCTGATGTTCTACATCATCTAGTACTGATTCCATTTTCCAAAATTGTAAAAGAGAACGGATCGGTAACGTTTCCTCAACTTCTGAATATCGTGGCGTGGCGTGTAGGTCGCCTAACAATGCTAGAAGTTCGGCTGACCTAGCCGAAACAAGGTAGTCTCGACTCGTAACCTTTGACCAATCACGCATCTCAAATAAGCCTATTTGCTAAAATATATGCCAAGCATTACCTTGGTAGATTTGTGGCCACCTGCTAAAACCGTCTACTCTCAATATGTCAAGCTCCAATTCACGCAGAGCATTAGCTCTCTTCTCTAATTTCTTGCAACCCGATACGCACATCCTTGGTACTTCTTGTTAGCTTTTCTTACAAGTATTATCAGTCAATCTGTATCACAGTCATGGATACCTCAGCTAAGGAGACGACAGCGATTCCAGAGACCGGGAAAGCAGGTGTTGTAGTAAACCCAGGCCCAAACTTCAGTGTCGTGATAGAAGATGTGTCAGTCCCTAAGCCAGGTCAACCCCATCAATCCCCAACCCCACCCAGTCTCTCCGCTCAAGCAACCCAGCCATCTAGCCACCTCCACAGGCCCCGACGGTCTCCTCCTACGGCCAAACGCAACAGGGATCTACTACTCAGACATCCACCACATGCTCGAAGACCTGCCAATGCCGGCAATGCGCGACTTCAGCGCGCAGTCGCCCGGCCACGAAGGCGCGGGCGTGGTCGTGGCGCCGGGCTCGAACGTCAAGAACTGGCGCGTCGGCGACCGCGCCGGCGTCAAGCCCGCCTACGACGCCTACTTCAGCTGCGAGCTGTGCTGGAGCATGCTGGAGACGCACTGTCTGCAGAGCTCGCAGACGGGGCTGCAGCACCCCGGCACGTGTCAGCAGTATACTGTCACTCCGGCGCTGTATACGACGCGCATCCCGGATGGCGTCGATGATTTCACTGCGGGCCCGATCATGTCTGGTGGGAGTACGATCTATGGCGGTCTTCGGGAGTAGGGCCTGAAGCCGGGGATTAGGCGGTGTTTCCAGGGGCGGGGGGAGGCGTGGGGCATATGGGTGTTCAGTTAGCGAAGGCGATGGGGATGAGAGTGATTGGAGTGGATGGGAGAATGCGAGGCGTTTGTAGACTTCACGAAAGTAAGGGATGTGGCGGGAGAGGTGACGAGGATTACGGACGAGAAAGGAGCCCATGGGGCTTTTGTAACGGCAACGAGTAACGCTGCATATGAAGCCGCGCCGAAAATGGTGAGGGTGGCTGGAAGAGTGATGCGTGTTGGTCTGCGTAAGTGACTTTATACGGGGCATTTCATCTAAAACATCTTGGGATATTTGCCCGCTAATAACAGTCTTAGCGCCTGCCGGTACATGTATCGCCCGGGCAGACCCTCTCTAGCATGTAGCTAAACGGCTACATATAATTGGCACGCCAGTCGGCACAATGTTGGACATTCAAGAAGCGCTGAATTATGCTGTGAGAGTAAGCCAAAGATCTGTCTAGATCGTTATTTGAAGGATGGATTTAGCTCGCTAATTAGGGTTTACTGAAGCCAATATATGAGAATTTTCCTTTAGCTCAGCTTCCAGAGGCAGTAGAAAAGCTAAGGAAAGGTCAGGTTGCTGGAAGACCCGCTATGGACTCCAATGCACAAAAAATTACCGATATATTTAGTCTGCAATGAAACTGTTGTTGCAGTTAACTTTGAAACCCGTAAGTAATATACCAGAAGTTAAAACCATCTCAGTGAGTACATGGCACTATTACCATCATGAATGTTCTAGGCTCCAAGAAGACGTTAATTATTGCGAAGAGCGGCGTGCTTCTGAGAGCCCCAAACAAATCTACTAAACCAAATTTCCAAGATAGTATTGAATCTAAACAATCTGTAATATCTCGAATTAGTTCACAATCCTTCTAACCAGATAAATTTTCCACCCTTCTCAGTATTAATTTACAGTCCTCTCCTCAATCCAGTCTAAGAACTCTCTTCCAATATCAACTCCATACAGCCACGCCAGCTGCCCCCTCTCATCCGAAAGTGAGATATGCTCTTCCGCAAGCTTCTCCCTCTGCTCCTGCGGCAATCTCATATTGTTTATTTTTAGCGTCAGCTTAACCACCTCATCAATCCTCTTCTGCCTCTTTTCATTCCAAAATCTCAACGTATCCTGCAAACCCGCCTTCTCTGATACCCTCTCTAGCAACATCGCCAACGTGTGCGCATCTTCAAATGCCTGGCTCGCGCCTTGGCCCGCTGCTGGCGGCACCGCATGCGCAGCATCACCAAGAATGACGACTCTCCCTTCTGCAGACACCCAGGAACGAAGTTTCGGCATAGTGTAGAAAGGCCAGTCAAACATACTCTCCTTAGGCACACTGTCAAGAGCCGACTTTACCGTCTCAGGCCAGCGCTCGTAATCTTTCCGCATTAGGCGCAGGAGCTCGTCCTTGTCGGCGGCGAGGCGCGCCCAGCCTGCGCGGTCTTGCTCCGGGTATGGGATCTGTGTTCCGGCAAGAAGCTCTTCGCCGTCGGTGCTCTGCGGCGCCATAACAAATTGCCCCGGCCTGCCGTTGATGGCGACGGGGAGATGGTATTCGTCTTCGCCCTTGATTCTCGGGAAACGCACGTCTTTCTTCTGCAAGGCGCAGGTTAGGGCGAGGAGCCCCGAGAAGTTTGCTGTGGTTCCGGGCGCGATATAGCGACGTACAGTGGAGTGGATCCCATCTGCTCCGATGAGCATATCGGCGGTCGCAGTGGTGCCGTCTTCGAAACTGAAAGTGACGCTCTCGGATGTCTCGCTGATGATGCTCGAGAATTTCTTGCCATATACGATGGGGGTATTGATTTCTTGGAGTATCCCTTTGAGCTCGTCAAGAAGGATTTGTCGGTGTAATCTGAGGCACTGGTACCCGTAAAGCTTTTCATGCCCGAGATAGTAAACTCCTGTGGTTTTCTCGTCGGCGTCCTTGAATGCAATGCTTTCAAAAAGGTATCCTTGATCTTTGACACGCCGATAGAGTTCAATATCTTCCATAATACGGATTGCATTGGGAGAGAGCATGAGTGCTCCTGCGGTCAGATGTGTTGGGTTGCGAAGTTCGTAAATAGTACTTTGAATTGAGCGCTTGTGGAGCTCGATGGCAAGGCACATACCCTAGAAATTTCGTTAGCATTTTGAACACGAGAAATATATCTACCAGAGAATTATTACAGCCAGGCCAGCTCCGATGATAGCGACATTCTTTGGTGGTGTTTGGAGCATTTTGAAACTTTGGACAGGGTAGTTAAATGACTGTTTCGATTGCAAGAGAGATTTGAGGTCTAGGCTCTGGACAGTGAAATGATTTGATTCTTTAGTTGGAGAACTGATTTGAACATCTTATGTGCTGGGGCCATGTCCTTTAAATATATTGCACTTACTATCACATATGATGTTGCTTACGACAGGACCATCACTCGACCTGCCCGCGTCCGTTTGTCGACCGTTCCGGCTCCGGCCCAAAGCCGTTTGGGCTCGGACATGAACTTTCCACCAAAGAGCATATAAATCGCAATAGCACACTCGCCAGAGGGTATTCATACCCCAGAGCTGTGTGCTACCAACCAAATTCGTTCGCATTCTATAAAATTTAAAATTTAAAATTCTTTTATTGCAACCTCTCATTTCGCACAACAGGAAAGCGACTCAACTCTAGTCCGCAGGACCGTATCTCTATTTCAAACAGGAGGAATAAATCACCGTTGCCACGGACAAATTTCTAATTAAAAAGAGGACCTCTTGCTGATTTATTCATATAATCGTCAATCCTTCTTCCTTTTCTCTTTCCCGCCTTTAGACTGCCAATCCGACTCCATGTCCGGGAAACGCATTTTAGTCCTGGGAGGCAGTGGTCGCACTGGTCAACTCGTAATCAACGAAGCTCTTTCTCGAGGCTATAAAGTCACGGCGCTCGTCCGCAACCCTTCTGCTCTGGAAACTCCAGAGTCTCGACCCGGTCTTACAATCGTCCGCGGGAGCCCAACCTCCAAAGACGACGTCGCATCCGCATTCACCCAGGACTTGCAAAATACGCCCGAAGCCGTAATAGTTACGCTGAACGCTCGCCTCGCTAGCGACAGTCCGTTTTCTAAACCGGTGACGCCCCCGCGGATGATGGCCGACTCATGTGCCAACGCTGTCGAGTTGATGAAAGAGTATGATACCAAGAAGCTTGTAATCATGTCAGCATTTGGAGTGGCAGACTCGTTCAAGAATCTGAATTGTATGTTACAGTTGCTGTTCCGGAAATCAAATATGGCATATCAGTTCGAAGACCATAATTTGGTGGACGAGGAGGTAAAGGTCGCGGACGTGGATTATGTGTTGGCAAGACCGGTGATGCTGGTTGAAGGAGATGAGAAAACTGTCAAAACGTCTGGGAATCTTGGAGAAGATGTGGGTATCTTTTCTAAGATTACAAGGAAGAGTGTGGCAAGATTTTTGGTAGATGCTGTAAGCAGTGATGAATGGGACAGGAGTACACCAGTCATTAGCAACTGAGAGGCTGCCGCTGCCGTGTCTTCATCGGTACGATTTTATTTGGAGAATCGTAGGTTTTTTGCCAAATTGTAGGGTGATAGAAAACGAGGATGTCCGCCTTTTGTTGGAGCGATATTGTCTTAGATCTAGAAATGGAGAACGCGCAGAGGTCCAAGTGTTACGCTAGATTTCCAACGAGAAGAAGTCGGTAGTAGAGTGGTCGAAGTTATAATCGAAGAAAACAGTATCAAAATTGGAATCAAACCCCTGGAATGTTTAGTAGATGTTGACGTACAGAAAGATGGACGCTAAGGAAAAGTTGGATTTTATTGAGCGTCTCATCCTCAAACACTATTAAAGGGTTCTTGGGCCTATGGGCATTTATTCTTACCTCCATAAACTGGTCTTCACTAGAAACACTTGTGCGAGATTGCTATAAGGGCGGTTAGTCTTGTTCTGAATAATTCTATGCAAAATTATCTTACAAATGCTAATTCGAAGTTACTCTCCGCAGCGGTGGAGTCGCTCTTCGTGAAGAATCGTTTGTAGTCATCAAGGACCTTTAACATACCCTCCTTACTCCTTCGAACTTTTTCTTCGAGGCTACTGCTTGTCATCGCTGACTGTAGGGCAAAGGAAAGCCTCAAAACATTCTTAAGATCCGCCGCGGGGTGGGTAGGTCTTCGCAAGAGAGCTTCGATCCCGGCTTCGGCGGTACGTACGATAGTGGTCTTCGGCCATGCGAGAAATCTTCTATTAGACGCTGAAGAGCTATAAGATCCAATTACGGTTGAGCCGCTTTCGATATTTGATTTCTTAACCTCAAGGCTAAGGATCAATATGGCAGCATAAACGTCGCTCCAAAAAAGTAACGAGAAGATGTCACCGAATTTGGGGGTGTTTCCAGTATCTCTACTCAGTCCGCTTGAGCTAACCTCATCAAAGATAGAAAGGACTAACAGGGCACACTGAAGACAGTTCTGTTGTTGTTTCTCATCTACACTCTCACTTGAATCAGAGGTAAGGAAAATGCTTACTGAGAACAGAGATCTGATAAGAGACATATACACTAGGGCATACGCAAACTGTCGTCTTGAGCATTCACTTTCATTTGTGCTTTGCTCGATTCTTAGTGTGGGAGAAATACTATGTATCGCTTCTTCGATGAGCTCTCGCTTGCGTAAGAGATTCTGAATGTCCTGCTTTTGAAGTTCAGCTCGGCCAAGAAGGGATGCAATCTCCAGCCTCAATCGAAGTGAGCTTGCTAGCACATGCTGGGATGAGATATCTGTGGATATATCGACTGGACTGTCTCGTTGAGGTACATTATGATCGGTTCTGAGGTCAGAATCCGTCAAATTTGCAGGTGTTTCTGAGGTGAACGTATCGGCATGAACGTATGGTGCCATGCCGACAGCCTGGGATGCTTGGAGATCAAATTCGAGTATGGTTGACCAGAGTCTTCGCCTTATTTCTTTTTGGAGCCTAGACAGATCAAATGACTCCGGGTCGATGTGAAGTCCCATACTCATCGCTGAGCGGACAAGAGAACCCGTAGCGTTCCAAATCTTGTCAGGTGGGTACATGTTAAGTTGCATAGCAAGAACAAGAAGACAGCTAGTTTGCAGAGTACTCATCTCGTTCTGATCTTTGCGTGGAAGCCCAAATAGCCAGAAATTCAAGGAGTCGCAAGCCGTATTTGACCACGCACTATCAGAGATAGAGCCCGCTAAGATGCCGGAAGTAGTTGAGCACGCAACAGCAAGTACAGCTACCAGCTGTGGAACCAACCCATGGAGCTTTATCTTGTTTTCAAGAGGTAGGTTCCAAAACGTATGCAAAGTGTCCAGAAATGACGGACGATGCAGGACCCTGAATGTACTTTCCCATGTATCAAAGTAAATATTGATGAGTTTCTCACACAACATTTGAGTAGGCAAGATGTCAAGCAACTTGGCAATGGTACTTGTAGGCTCTCGGTAGGTCTCGACGTTTGCTGCTTTTCTCCTCTTAGCAAAAGCCCGTTTTTGCAATGTCTGAACTTCTTTAGCTAGAGGAGGAACAATAGGATCTTTCATAACATGCTGTATAATTGTTACAGCCTCGTTGAACTAATCACATTAGTACCCGTTCGTCACTCCCATGAAGCAGGTGACTTAAAGACTTACCCGTCGAAAAAGGGTAATCCAATGAGTGCGGCTGTAATAACGTGATCTTAAACCCTTAAAATCAAGGATACCGGATGTCTTCATGGGATGTAGCCTGACTGCAAAACCAGAGCTAGCTGCGCTAGTCTCACCGTCTGGTAGCTCTTTACCTATTAGGTCTTGAAAAACCTCCTCGAGCTTTTCGACCCGAGAGCACAAATCAATCAAGGTAGTTGGAGGTACCCCCGCGGCGGTCGGTTCAGAATTTGAGAATGAACTGGACGCATTGGCCGTTTTGGTCGCATCAGCCGAGAGCCCGTTCTGGATCGGTGAGCTTGCTTCATGGCCGGTAGAAATATGCTCCCCATCAGAGCCATTGGCCGGGGTTTCTGAAGGGCGCGTGTAATGTCTGGGATGTCTAGTATCGTTGTAGGAGCACTCCCTAGAGGCACCGATCCGAACGCAACGACCGCAGGGTAGGAGCCGATCGCATTTCGCCTTCATGCGCCGGCACTGCAGGCAGGACCGGATAGGCCGTGGGCGCTGCCGCCTTGCAGAAATTTGGGTTGAATCCATGATGACTGAGAGGCGCGGGTGCGAGCAAAGGTTGTGCAGATCGTCAAAATGATTGTCCGACTGGTTAAATTTCTGCCCGAGGCAGCCCGGATCAAACGACTCTTCAGGGTTTTCTAATTTACAATGGATTATATTATAACCACACCCACGTGATAATAATATGTCCTAACAGATGACTCAGTCGTTTTGGACATATATTGCTAATCCCTATCCTTAGGTTTCTCTTCCATGAAAACCTTCGCAATGAAGCTCTCCTTTGTAACTCTTGATGTCTTCACATCAACTCGTTACAGTGGCAACCCAGTAGCCATTGTTATCATTCCTTCGCAGTACAAGGCCAACCTCACCCAAGCCCAGAAGCAAGCAATTGCAACCGAGTTCAACATCTCAGAAACAGTCTTCCTTCATGAACAAGACCCCGGAGCGGAAGTGATTCCGATTGATATCTTTACCGCCATCGCGGAAGTACCTTTCGCGGGACATCCAACCATTGGCAGTACTTTTTTTCTGCTCAACTATCTCCAAAATAAACACGTAAAGTCACTCCTCACCAAAGCCGGACCTATTCCTATTTTTCCATCAGACGATGGCAAAGTCATCGCGGTAATACCGCACGACATACATGTTCATGCTGCCAAACTGGTCATAACAATCTCTCCGGACATCAAGGAAACCTCTTATCCAGTAGTATCTATCGTAAAAGGCATGACTTTTATTCTAGCACTTCTCTCTGACCTAGGTGGGCTAGAAAAATACGGCACCTGCAACCTTAATCCGGGCTATCCGTACGATCCAGCTGCTGGCGGATTGATGGATGCCGGGCCTTGGTGCGTTGGGTTTACGGGTACTTATTGGTACGTTGAATTACCTCGAAATGATGCTGGACGGAGGATCTTCCGAACAAGAATGCACGGGTCCAGAGAGGATCCAGCAACAGGTAGTGCGGCTAGTGCATTGGCCGGGTGGCTTGCGTTACAAGAAGAAAAAGCTTTGGGAAAGGGACCATTTCAGTATATTATCACACAAGGGGTGGAAATGAGAAGGAAGAGCGTAATTGGGGTGTGCGTGACGAGACACGAAAGCGGAGGTGGGGTAAAGGAGATCATGTTGAGTGGGAGCGCCGTGAAAGTTATGGAGGGGGCCGTTGAGGTATAGGACGAAGCCAAGGCCGCGAACCTAACAGAATCACCTGGAAAATGTGATGATATATGCAAAAAGATACGGGGAGGTGTTAAGGATTTTGGCAGTAAAATACAATCTTAAAAATACAACCCTTCCGACGCCCAATGCCATGCAGCTTTCTCATTCATTCATCAGCCAACTGAGCGAATTTTTGAAACTTAGTGCTGCGATATTGAATTGCAGGAGAGATAAGAGTCTCTAATGATAGGAAGTTGAAGATCGCGAACCACGCTCTCTAGGTGCTGTCTCGCCTTCCGCTCATCCTCGAGAAACTTCTGCTGCTCAATCTGGCTTTTCTCCATGCCGACAAAGAACAAAATGCCAAGATACCTGACGATACTCAATGCGAAGAGAAAATAGAACGGAGCCGAGTTGTTGTTGTTCGAGGTTCCGATAATGGCACGGGAACGAAGGGGCCTATGAACGACGATGTTGTGCTAACAATTCCGAAGAAGGAAAAGAAGAGAACTTCTCTCCCTCGGAGCGTGGGTTGAGACAGCTACCAGAACCTGAGATCAGCAGGGCGCCGTGGAGAGAGCTGGGTGTTGTATCATTGTGTTTGAATAGCTGCAGAACGGACTTAAGAGAGACCCCAATAGACCTGAAAGAACCAAAATTCCCAAAGTTCATGAAATCCAAATTTCTGAGTGCAATTTCCGATCTACCCCACACTGAGCACGCGGTGGTTGAAACTGCAGTGGCGTTGAACATGGTTTTGGTGCCTAGTTTGAATATTTGCTGGATTTTAAGCCAGCCATAGGAGCTTATCACGGCGCAGAAAACTTGAATGAGAAGCATGTAAGTTAGAATGGTGCTGTCATAGGATGCTATTTCATTCTGTAGCGTCGTCACCACTAAAAAATAGTGTTGATCGAATCTTCCAGCAGGAAGAAGCCTGAATTAGTCAGATATTGGACAAGGGAGACTTTGGTATTGGACATACCGATGAAGTACGTTAGGGTGTGTTTTAGTCTTAAAATGTGGCTCCCGACCCTGTAGACGTTCCAGAAGCCCACTGTAAAAAGGCTCGTACCAGCAGGGACGGTTTGGCTAGGCCGTCTCTTTTCCATGACGGACCACGGTATGGCGAGTACAAGAAAAACGGCAGTGCAGATAGCATTGAGCATAGACAATGCCCGATTATTGTTAGAAGCATCTGCGTGGATTCCTTTTAACACCGCGATACTCACAGCAAGCGTAATAACGGCACCGAAAGCTTCATAAACATTTGAAATCTGGCCGATCTCGTTTCTTGTCATTGTGTCGGCCAGAAGGTACTCTTCTAATGATATTGTGCCTTCCTTATATGCTTCTGCTTTTCTGCGTAAACTTGGAGTGTTCCTTGCAAGCCCGGGAAAGCTGCAGTGCTTAGTGCTCAAGAAGCCTCAAGGGGGTTAGTTCTTACGCCGCCTTGGAGAATATGAATGCGGTATTGTAAATAGCCGCTGTAATACTTTGAGCGGTTGTACTTGAGTGGGGGGAGCGCTGTTCTGCCTAGTACCGATACACGACTTCAATCCGGAACAAAGACGTCCTTATTTAGGTACAAGTCGTGTATCGCTTCAAGAGGCTGTATTCCAATACGAACGACTCATTCCGGAAAAGATTTTTTATATAAGATCTTCAAAAAGCCTTTAACCGGTGGTAGCATCTTGACGGGGGTGTCCGATTGGCCACAAGTTGGTGTCCTTTGGGGTGTCTTTTTGGGGTCGTTTTAAGTCTTGATTTGAGCAATCGGGTGGACAATCAGATGGGAAATCACGTAATACCCCTGGAGTTAGGCAATTACAGAGCCAACGCGTCTGCACGAGCCAACGCTCCACACGATTTGCTTGAATAAAACTCAAAAACGACACCAAAAAGACACTTTTTGAAGACGATTTGTTCCGGAATGAAACAGAAATAATCCGGAACGAGTGGTGTTCCGGTATAAGACAGAACACGTACGTTAAAATTGAGGTTAATCGTGCCAAAATTTTAATTAATTGTGAGGCGCCCCTGAGCTAAGCCAAATTAGGGTAATTAGAGAGAGCCAAGTCGCTTCACTGTACAAGGGGGTAGCATGAATGGCTCAGACGCCCCCCCCCTCAAAATCTGTGCGTATTACAGCGGACTTGTCACTAAAATTTGCCACCGAATCTACTCGAATATTTACAAACCTATACTTCGTAGAGCCTTCGAGAAGTCAAAAAATAATATATAGACCTTTGTAAAACGTAGATTTGAGAGTAATATAACAATATGCCGTCCCTTATCCGTCAAAATCGCGGCCACTACCCCCCCGACATCAAAATCTAGATCCAAATCGAGCGCCCTATACGCGTCTTACCTTCCGCGAACGCAATCAGATCTTCTTATTATATTAATTTGCTCGCTGGCACTACGAATTAATTGCGAATTCCTTAAAGCTTCTATATACAACTGTTTGGTTGGTAATTAAATCACATACTAAGACTCCTTATAAGCCTATTGGCAGGCCTCCTATGCTTAATACGCCTCTCCGAAAGCGTCTTGTCGCCTAAGCTATAATTAACGTATACCACCGCCGCATGATATATGAAGAGATTGCTAAATTAGAGGGAATATAAGCTTGCAGGCGCACGTTAAATGCTGCATTTAAGAAGGAGCAATACTACCGCTGTGTCATAATAGAGAAGCCTCTTCTTACTAAGGCCTATAAGCAGGCACGTCTTGTATGGGCCTTAGTTCACCGTAACTGGCCTCCATGGATGTGGGCACGAGTCCTCTAGACAGACAAAGCCTCCTTCGCAACGGGAGGCTTTGGAAAAGTATATGTAACTCAACGGCCAGAGGAGAAGTATTTAGACAGCTGCTATTTCCCTAAGTTCCGTGGCTATAGCTCCTAGATGATACAAGGAACGATATCCCTATATAGCAAGGGAAGATTGGTGGTGTTTGAAAAGGAATGGGGTAATATATTAGGAGACGTATACAGGAAGCACGTGGTTCCTGTAATATACGCATATAAAGAGGAGGTTGAGCAATACGCAGGCAAAGGAAACGTTATTCTTATGGAGGACGGAGCGCCTTCCTATATAGCTAAAGCCACAAAAGCCTTACACGATTGCAACGACTTATGGAGGATAAAATGGCCTGCTAATTCACCTGATTTAAATCCAATTGAGAACGTCTGGCGGCTGTTAAAGTATTGGGTAGGTAAACGATTTCCTAAGATGGATGAGGAAGTACGGCAGTATATTGAGGAGGAATGGGAAAGGCTACAGGTAGACGACTTTAAAAAGTACATAGATCAGATGCACGAGCGCTGCGAGGCTGTAATTCTTGCGAACGGCGGCCATACAAAGTGGTGAATTGTACATAGAAATCGTACGGAGCTACCGGGTGCATATACTCCCTATTGCGCACGGTTTTTGACAGGGGGGGCGTCTGAGGCATTGATGTTACCCCCTTGTACAGCATCCGGTGGTTAGCGTGTTTTGTCAACCTTCCCCTAAATAACGTATCTCACCACTCATCCGCCCACACCAGTCATCCGCCCACCCCACCAAAATCGCGTCGCTTTTTTAACTGACTATAGAACAACCATAGAATATATTAAGTATAAAATATATACAAAAGATTCCTAGTTACTTCTACATTAAGTCCTATTATGGCCTTGAACATGGCACTTTAAGCACGTTGGTGGTGCTCGCTAACGGACCTAAGATGTCTGAGCCTGGCTACCCTCCTGCGCTGCTCTACCGGCCTTTTCAACCAGCGATTGACCTTCCTAAGCTATGAGAGCGCCTCCAGTAGCAATATACTGTCGTCTCTGCTGCCTCTTGCGTTTTTGACGATGATTGGCGTAACAAAGCTTGGTGTTCTCCTCTATAAGGATTGTTGCTAAATGCATCGCCATCTGACAACCTTTAACAAGCTAAGCGATTGCATGGCTAGTAGGGCTCTGTAACTGGCGACAGAGGCGGTCCCGTATAAGTTAAGCCTGCTGCTGAAGCTCTACTATAGTATACGGCGTCTCTGCTGCCCATTAAGCCCTATTATCTATTGCTGTCGGTTATAGAGACGGCGTTCAGACAACCGTCAGCAACGAAAGGACGCAATCTAGACAGGATGGGACAAGTCCTGTCGCTTAAAATCCGCTCCTAATGTTCTGCTCTGAGAATACTACTGGCCATACGCGCTAGTAGATATCAAGGAACTCCTACTTGTCGACATGGAAGACTCCCTAGCGCGCGAGCTCTGCCACCTTATGTCCATACGCTGTCTTAAGTGGGGAGAAGCAGCTGACATCTAGTGGCTATAGGAGATGGGAGGTGTGCGGAGGCATGCAGAGACTGATAATCTTGTGCTCTGTACAGTACTAATCAAACTCAGGCATAGCATGGCTGCCATGGCCGTCAAGGATAAGCAGGCGGTAGACACCAGCTGTACAAGACGCAGTTTGTCTGTCAAAGTGCTTCAGCCAGAGCAGACCAAGCTGGTCAGTTGTCCAGCCGTTATCGCTTACTGCGAGCGTCCAGTCATCAGGTAGGTTGCGATACCAGCTAGCCTAGTGCCACTTTCCTAACAGGATAATAAAAGGTAGGAGACACCAACCAGACGCGTTAATGCACTCAATAGTCGTGACCCACTCGCGATTACCTGGCTGTATAGCAATTGCTCGACCAACAGTATTACAGCTTATCACAACCTTAGATATTCCAGCAACCCCCATCATAAACCCAGTCTCATCAAAATTATAGCTGTCTCCATTAAGGACGCCATATGTCTGTCGCGTGTCCTCCACGAGCTTAAACCACGACCCTATCTTAACAGAATCTTCACATAGCGCGCGCTGGGAGTGAAATTTCCTAGTCCACTTTGTCTGAAGCTCTGCCTGAGCCTTAATAAAGCGTAACACCCAGTTCTTGCCAACAGGTGGAGGAGGATCTGAGCCGCGAGCTGCGAGCAGGACGTCTGCCATCCGTCGTACGTCAATAATCTAGGGCGGAAATCCTCGACGATCAAGGTCTAGGATCCAGAGAACAAGGGCCTGTTCCTCTGTAGGGAGTAGCTTTCGTTTTGTCGCGTTGGCAGCAGCCTGTGGGAGAGCACCTGCGAGGCGACCGCGGAGGGTTGACCGAGGCGTATCGTACAAGCAAGAGACGCGACGGACGTGTAGATTTTTATCGCTTTGAAGGACTGCAGTAGCTAGAACTAGTCTACCTTCTGTCTGAGCTAATCTAGGCTGTGTTGCTGAGTGTGGAGGCATATTGATGTGGAGACGTGACGCGATTTTGGTGGGGTGGGCGGATGACTGGTGTGGGCGGATGAGTGGTGAGATACGTTAGTAAAAATACTGGAATTGAAGAGATGCTGTAAGATCTACCTCTGCCCTCTATAAAAGCCCTTATAATTATAGAGCTGTGGTAAAATAATACTAGGCAATTTTAAGCTTAATATAACCGCGGTAACCTATATATCACTTTTAGAGCACTACCTTATTCCGGAATGAGTCGATTGATCCAGAATGAAGCCAACCAAAGCGATACACCACTCATCCTGGAACAATGACGACTCGTTCCGGAATGAGGCAGAAATATTCCGCGTGTATCGGTATCAGTCGGAACACCAACCGCCTCAGCCGGGCGCGGAGACTCGGGAACCTTGTCAATTGCTGCTAGAGCTTACTACACCTCAAAATTTGTTATTACTACGCATTTGAAAAGCAAAAGCTTTCGAATCTGATGAGACTTCTTCCTTATAGGAGCGGTGAACTCTCTTGCATTTCCATTTTCTGGTAAAAAAAAAAACTTATCTGTACATTTACTATGGCTATCTCCACTCCCCTTACTCAACTACTCAACATCCAGCATCCCATCCTCCTCGCTGGCATGGGCCAAACATCAGGCGCGCCACTTGTCGCAGCCGTGTCGAATGCAGGAGGTATGGGTGTGTTGGGAGGCGTAAATTACACGCCTCAAATGCTTAGAGAGATGATCAAAGAAACCAAGGTCTATTTCCACTTGTTCTATAATATCGGATTCAATGCCTTGGTTGGGTTCTGAAGATATCTAGGCGCTGCTGAAAGACCCACATTTGCACTTTGGTGTAGATCTGCTGCTCCCGCAGGTTGGCAGAAACGCGCGGAAAACAAATGTAGGTTCTGGCTAAGTATTACTCTAGCTGAGTACTTACTGATATCGGTTTAATCTGCTATAGGTGGACTATACCAAAGGAGGCCTGAACGACCTCCTCGACGTGATAATTGAGGGCGGTGCAAAGCTCTTCGTTTCAGCTGTTGGAGTGCCCCCTAAATGGGCAGTGGACAAGCTACACGTCGCAGGCATTCTGTATATGGTACCGGACACCTGTAGAAGTAGTGTTATGAGGAGAGGCTAACGTGTGTAGAATATCATAGGGCATCCCAAGGTACGAAAAGAATTCGTGGCGGAGTTCAAAACAACTAAACCTTCTAGCATGTTCACAAAGCTTGCCAAGCTGGTGCAGATATTATTTGCGCCCAGGGAGGAGAAGCGGGCGGACATACTGGAGATATACCATTTAGGTATAGTATATCTTTTTCGAATCTCGCACTCCACAGCATCACTCTCACTTTGCTGACTGAGATGTGTACAGCGTTCTAACTCCCGCATGCGCGGATATTTGCAAACAGTACAAATCTCCATTGACCGGCCAACCCGTTCTACTAGTTGCCGCAGGTGGTGTTAACGACGGTCGAAGTCTAGCTGCTGCCTTGATGCTAGGCGCAAGCGCTGTTTGGATTGGGACAAGATTTGTCGCCGCTGAAGAGTCTGGGGCGTCTGAATTTGCTAAGAAATCGTAAGGGATTCTTCTGGTGTTTGCATGTCTACGAATGATTGATATTGAGTGCTAAAGCGTCATTCAATCCGGATTTGACTCCACCGTAAAATCGCTGATATGGAGTGGACGACCGTTGCGAGCTCTCAAAAATCCTTACGTCGATGATTGGGAGAAAAACCGACAAGGGGAGATTAGAAGTCTTACTTCAAGAGGCATTATTCCTCTGGAGTATGAGTTGGATAAGTTGCACAGTGAAGGCAAGCTAACGGAAGAGATTGAGGATCAGGTTGCGCTGAGGTGAGTGTAAGGTACTTCGAATTTGCCCCTGATGCTGAAATATATTTAAATAGGCCAATGGGGATTGTGGCTGGGTTAGTCAATAAGGAGAATCAGACTGCGGGCGAAATTGTGAAAGAGATAGTTGACGAGGCCTCGCTTTTGCTAAGCTCCGCTAACAGATTTGTAAATACATCTGCCAAATTGTAGACATTATACCGTTCAGACCCCCGACTCGAGGCTCCCAAGACAATAAGAGAATTTTCTTGGATAAAGTTAACAATTAACGAACTTCGGTTTCTTAAAACCTTGCCCCGTCAACTTCAATATCAACCATTATTTCTGGGAAGGTTTCATAAAGCTTTTCTGTGACCCCCCAGAATATTATGTCCTGGTGGTGGTGTTCGAATAGAGGGCTTGGGTAATAAGCCTGTGTCACATCGTCAAAGAAAAATGTATCCTCGAAAGCGGAAGGCCAGTTGAATTTAAGATATTGTGGATAGCATCGGGACATATCCTCAATTCGAAATATTTCGGTGTGGTTCTGGACCAAACACTCTCGAAGGGTTGGCCTGAGGAGTTAACCTAGCGCGCAGCAAATATCTTTGACTTGATTACCAGGCGAAGAAGTCCAAGGCGATTGGGTGTTTCGTTTTTGCTTGTGATAGCCTTTACACGTGCAGTGGTTAATTCTCTGCGCAATACTTATAATTTGGGGGGTACAGACCTTGGGCGAAGCCACTTAGGTACTTTCTCTAACTCTTTTTTAGTCGCATTTAAGTAATACTATTGAAATGAGTGGGCATTTGCTAAACAAAACAGCAATCATACTGAACTTAAGCAATTTAAAGCTTTTATATGCTGCAGCAAGTCTCTCCAGCTTACCCAGATGACAGAATAAGAACTCATCAACCTCTTTAAGAATACGAAGTGCTGGGCTCTGCATCCATTGAGAGAAAGTAGACCATCCTTTTCTGATACCTCGATAAAGTAGGCCTGCTTCTACATCTTCCGAGTTTAGGATGGTGCTTCCTGGTCGAAATGAGAAGACCTTGCCGAATAACTGGTTGCTTTTCTTCTATATCGAACAAAGAACATTTGGTGTTGAAGGAGTCCCAGGCCGAGCAGGATTTCCAATGTGTAGGATGAAAGGGCTTGGACATCCCCGCGAAGGGCTGAATACTTCCTGCATGAAAGGGGCGAACGCGGCAGTGCTCAGCGAGTCTGGTACGCTTAAACTGCCTGAAAGTATCGTGTTTTCATTAGCGGCGTCTAGGTTAAAGTTTATACTAAGTGGTGCAACATGCACGGAGCTATCCATAGTTTGCAATCCGTCCGGATCGCTAGGATGATTCGGTAAGACGTTGCCACTGAAAGGGATGGTTCCATCCGCTCGGATTCTTCTGCTTGGCGATTTGAATCATTGGGCTGTGGTTCAACTTGCGGACCCTTCCTTGACTGTCAGTGAAACTTTCAAAGCAAGGCGGTTAAAACTGTAATGGGGACCTTACCACTACCACTCGCAAGAGATATTGGAGGCACCGCTCTACTGACAATCTCATTCCCAACAACACTTTTAACGCTGTCAATCACATCTCGTAGACTCTCATTCTCTTGCCAGAGCTGTTCGATTTCGCCTAAGAGTGAAGCGGTTGCACCATTCCTATCCTGACCGCGGAGTGTCTGAATGGTTTTTTCTAGCTCTGCAATATGGGTTTTGGTCTTTTCTCGTAAAAAACCTTTGGGCTTCTCCATCAATAGCTCGCTTTCGCTCTCGGCGCTCCTGTTCACCCAAGCAGCTGGCTCTCCTCTTCTGCTTCACCACAGGTGCAATTGAAGCCTTATTGGAAGGTCCTTGCGCATTGTGCAGTTTGATTAACCATGACGTGAACAGGATGTTGAATCGAAGAAGTCGAGTAAGCAAAAGGTGGCTCGAGTTGTTAGGGCACGTCGTCGTCACTATTATTGTGATTCTGCTTAGGCCGTTGAGGCAGTTTCGGAGATCAGGGGTAAATGAAACGCGGAGGATGGAGTTGAGGTGATGAAGAGGAGTTGCGATCTCCACCGCTTTTCCCACTTAAGCAATCTTTTCGACTTGGTTTCGGTAGCACTGACAAACCCACGGTATAATGCCGAAACAAATCGGCAATAAGTGGTGCTAGCGACAGCTTCTCCTCTGCTTCTTGATGATCTGGAGAACTGCCGTATCGTGGGGTTTATAGTGTACGTGTACATTTCGACTGCCACAGCCTGTTTAGGAGTTTAGTTTTGTTTGCATATTCAATGCTAGCGGAAGGTGACAAATGATGATTCTAATTAAACTAAGTTACTGGCTACAATTTCGACGGCCGCCACTGCGGTTTGCGCTTTTGAGCGAACGCAGCTAGTCCCTCTTTCGCATTTTCGCTCTGCAAAAGAGCTTGGTTGAATCTCTGGTGAACAAGCTCCGTTGCACGCTCAACACTGGAAGTCTCCCACGCCTCTCTTAGTGAGGCACGGGTTACAATGGCTGCATCCGGGGAGATATTTGCGATGCCATTCGCAAGTTTGATTGCCTCGTCAACTACCGTGTCGGGGGAAGGGGAAATCTTATTTACGAGGTGAAGGTCTTGAGCCTCTTGAGCGGTAAGTTGCCGTCCTGTTAGCGCTATCTCGCTGGCGATTGGAAGCCCGACATTCCGAACTAGCCTCGCAGGCCCTCCAGCTCCTGCATAGATTCCTCGTAGAGCTTCAGGAAGTCCGAAAGTCGCCGTTGGGGATGCCACCACCATATCACTGTGCCATATTAGCTGGAATAGATTCTTGGCCTGGACTTAGAAACATACCAGTTAAGGACGATCTCGAAACCCCCTCCGAGAGCAAAACCATTTACGGCAGCTATAATGGGTTTCTTTCCACTTCGTCGACTTATGCCGGCAAAACCGCCGGGTGGATGGCGCGTTAATGCGGGCGATGGCTTGACTGGACTCGCTCGAAGCTTCCCAAGCTCAATAAGGTCTTGCCCAGCACAGAATGCCTTCTTTCCCGCTCCAGTAACAATAGCTACTCGAAGGTTGGGTTCTTTATCAAACCACTCGAACACCTGCTCCATTTCCCAATGTCCTGCAAATGGAATTGAGTTCATTGCCTTTTCACGATTTATAGTAACGAGAAGCACATAGGGTGCAGGATAAGAGAGAATGCAAGAGGTGATTTTGGGTGGCTGAGTGACAGGTTTTACGGATTCTGACATGATTGCAATGACTGCGACAGGTATTAAAGGATTTGTGGGATATAGGTGAAAATATAATGAAAACAAGAGCTTTCAATGGAGAAAGTTGCCCCTTGTTAGTTCACTAGAAGGAAAAGCACTCGCGATGGGACTCTACGTTGCACGTAAGCCTGCAGAGCAAAGGGCCGAGGTTGAAAGCTAACTCTAGTCTTGCCTGCTCCGAATCCGAACCGGTTAATCACAATGACAAGGGACGGAATTCCATGACGCAAGTGTGACAATTCCAATTCATTTGGCACGAGACGTTGCCTACGAACTTTACATGACTTGAACAGTGGGGAGGTAGAGCTTAAGGACGGGTGCTATGAAATTGATTTTGATGAAATTTTCAAGAGACTCTAAATCATAGTTTACTCTATCATTGGCAAGCTCTAAAACGATTTGAGCTGAAACTACGAAGTAGCCCGCATCGCTTGACCTAGATCTGTTTAGTGAGCGTTGTATGTAGCCCGGAAAGATTAATTTACTACATGTTTATGAAGGATTACAATGGACAGAGCATCTTAAATGTATAATGCTCGATTCGGGCGTGCATACTCAATGATGGGGTATCTTACTCTATCAAACCCCAACGCCAGAACTCCAATTCCCCTCTGATGACCTATATGACCTGTCATTAAGCACACCTGAGCTTAGTAGTCGTCAAGCAACTGCTGTGGCGCTGCCATGCTCATCCTTAACTGTCTCTGTCTCTGCTTCGCCTGTAGCTCTAGCCTATCAACTGCATAACTCAGCCTCTCCTTCTTCTGCCTAAGCTGCTTATACTTGAGTTCCTCCAGCGCGCTCATGCCTCTCCCTTCGCCAGCCGTACCTCCCGCTCCACCTGCTTTGCTAGTACGACTAGAGTTGCTAGGCCGGAAGGCGGATGTGCTGGAACTACTTTGTGATAGTCGGCCCTCGTTCAGGTCGCATTTCGCAATTAGGGATTGCTCGCGGCGTTCAAGTTTGTCGAGGTGGTTGGAGACGCGTTGGAGGAGTGATTCAACCTCAGGGCGGATTTCAGAGAGGAGGGCGGATTGTGCGGAGTGCAGGTCCGGTTCGGAAATTAGTTCGAAGTGCTGCAAGGAATATTGTTAGTTAAAGGCTTGGCCATGGTTGTAGCGAGAGTGGAGGTAGGGTGAGTTGTAAGGCAGAGGATTTAGGGAGAGGTAGGACTTGAGGAATTATAGCTTACGCGGGTGGTTTGCAAGACTTTGGATAGCCGTGGGAAGTCATTGACGCCAGAGTCCAGAATAGAGATAGAGGAGTCCAACAGTTGCATGCTAGTGCGGAGAGAGGAAACGCAACCTTCGAGCGATGAAGTCATTTTGGATTCTATGTCTACAAGCAACAACTAAGGGAAGCAGCTACTCAAGCATTATAGGTTGTCAATGCATAATTCTGTCGCGATTCTAGTGTTTACATCCTGCACTAAAAGCAGCACTGATTTCTCGCTAAAGCAGCATCGCGCATGGCGGCTTTGCCCGAGCCTCAATCGCCGATACCCTCACAAAGCTCGAAAGGAACCTTATCCAACGACTTCGCAGAACCAACCCAAACACCTCCACCTCCTCTCAATCGCTACCGAAATGTCTCTTCTTGGCAAAAAGTTCCCAGCGCCTATCGGTATGACGCTCTACGTCCCCAATTGAGATTACGATGGGTGAAGAGATGTCAAAGTGCTGACGAATTTGTAACCACAGCTAAGCCTATGGCTCCATTTTACGTTGCCGGTACGTTGCCTTGCTATTTACGGCGCCTTTAAGACTTCAAGAAGGCCAGAAGCTGGCTAGAAACTGGTTTCGGGGATAAAATTAGTCTATATGGAAAACACGGATCTGGATGCTAATGGACAATGCTGATAAAGTGTCTTAGGCGTCGTGATCCTGTACGGCATCAACTCATTCGCAAATGTGTTGGCGAACAGTCAGTTCCCCCTCGGATACCGCTCTTCCCTCAGTTCCGGTGCCCATGCCGTACTGAGGAAGGGACAATAATTCCGGATACCCGATTATCAGGTTCAAAAAGTTAATGCATGTAACTACAGGCGACGAATACAAAAACGACCCGCGAAACCCAAATGCGAAGTTGACTTCGTCAAGTGATAAGCACTAGACGTGGTAATGAAGTGGACGAGACGGGGTCGGGCCGGGATGGTGTACAATAGCTGTGCGCGTTTGAGCATGGTAGCCTGTCAGATTCATCATGAGCATGCTGTATAGAGTTATTACAATCGGATCATAACTGCTCTTTCGAGTTATTGCGACTGTTGCTACGTGTGAGTCTGTCCAGGCCTTAGGGAACTTTGGGCCATGGAGGAGCTTTTGGCCTACAGTCCATATGAATGACTGCAGTCGAATAATGTAGGTACCTATCAAGTGTTCTAAATACGGGTTGATACATGATTTATCTTGGGTAATTCTGGCTACTTTTGCTTGATGCTCTTCAAATATATTTCTATTCTAGTCCGCCAATGCGCATAGTTGATCCATTTTGTGGCATTCACATGTCCATTGTCGATAGCTGGACTCTCCGTGGTTGGTTATCTGTGCTGGCCACGCCATATCTGCTTCTTAGGAAAGTTGGATAATTCGTCACGATAGACGATAACTTACCAAAGGCAAGAGCTTTGATTGGGTTGGATTGATTTATGCTGAAGCACGTCAATGCCAAGAAGCGGTGAAGGCCGCCGCCGGGTCGTGGATCTGTACGTGGATCTGCGTGGATCTGCATGGTGGTGTTGACTTTACCTTGTTTATGTTTCGACTAATTGGTACAATTTTTTGTGGGTTAGACGGGGAAAGTATATACGGGGTAAGGGGCTGGAAAATTCTCTCGCAAACCTTGGGAGTCGACATGGATTTTGGACAGGAAGCACTCAGAATAACCAGCAAAGTTGAAATATCGCGGACAAGCCGGCCAATGACTGAGTCTTGCTCAAAAGGTGGTTTGATACCATAGGTCCCAGAACATTGGGCCACGTCACGGATGACGGTTCGGTCCGAAGTGTGGGCGGAAGGTCTGCAGGCGAATGCGGAAAGAGTTCCAGGTGGTGAAGTATTTTCGTACTTTTGGGATGGACGTGCGTGATGCTCGTGGCTTTGAGTGAGTGGCTCACAATCTATCCTCCGACTGGGAATCGTTGTGTGGGGCCCAATTAATTGAGACGTCAAATATTGACAGCCGCGATATCGAATGTTTAGCAGCAGGTAAGATAGCATCACATAAACGTCTCTTGGCGTTGAGATGTTGATTAGATCGACACGTGTTGGGTCGTGTGTCGATCGGTATCCTGGCAGATTGTGAGGGCGCTTCGAAAATATATGGCTGCCTGGCTTTGGAAAAGGCAGATAAAAAAGAAGGCGGACAAAGCGGAGTAAACACGACAATATTTTCTGCTCCCAATTTCTTTTGTGTAGAGCTGTGGATGCGCAGCTTCAAGGTCAGGGTTATGTGGTTGATAGGCCATCACTTTGCTGATTTCCTCGGACGGGTGATCAAAGAAAGCGAATATTCCTGTGTCAAGTGACTTCGAATGATAGTGGAGCGCGGACCATGGAGTAATTGGGCCGAAAAGGCGACAAGAGGCGTGCGGGGTATGGAGAATTGACAGCAAGAGTGCAAATGATAGGAGGCCTCCTAGAAGCTAGAAGCTCAATTCAGACTTTGCTGCAACTTTTGGTTTAAGAGTGTGGAGAGCGTGGCAGTGTAACCACGAAATCATTCCACTAGTATTGATCTCGAATTCTCCAGCAGCGTGATGAGCTTATCTCGACGTTCTGCCGGCCCTTCCGCTGTTTCGCCACAACAATTCAGTGGGTGACGGGCGTTGAACAAAGGGTGGCATCCATTACCAGATTTTGCAAAAACATGAATAGGGCGTGCCACCTGAGGCCTGCATGCTGGACTCTGCTGATATAGGTACGACAGTCGTTAGTCTTTGGGCAGATTCATGCCTGAGACCTAGGCCCCTTCTGCATGGGGCCTGTTGACGATCCCGGCGAGTAGGAAACGTATTCCGCAGCTGCGACGAGGGCCTCCGGTGCTGGCAGGATTGGAAGTTCCCGAGTTATTAAATAGTCATACTGGGGGATTGATAAATAAAATGAGCAAAAGACGCGTCTATGTGTGCATAAAGGGGAAAAGCGTAGGGTGAGGGGCGTCAGCTGGACGAAGCGTGACCGAGTATTTGATTGAGCGTCTGAAACGCCTTGAGGCATTTTTGAGGATATTTGTAAATCCGAATGGCAATCCGACTGGGACTTGGGCGTGCCAACACGGCACTGGTCACTATTTGCGGTCAACAGAGAGAATTATTCAAAAGAAAAGGCGGCGATCTATCTGCTTTTTGCGCACCTTTTTTTGGCATCCGGCCCCTCGTCGCTGCCAAGAACGCTAAGCGGTGTCGCGGCAAGTCCAGGTTCTGAAGGCGGAGCCAGCAACTCACTCCAACTTCCTTTCACCTACCGACTCCATCCCAACTTCACCCTCACTCAGTACAGAGTGATTCTTGTTGAAGCAACGTGCTTATAAAAGAGCAGCTTCCATCTTCCTCTTCTTACGACCGCTGTCGTCCGCTTCCAGCCCGTGCACTGCCACAAGTGCAACCGTCCGTCGGGCCTCAATCTACTTCCACGCCCTGTACAGCGGACCGTCTGTGAAAGGTGTGTGACCACCAGCATTCACCCTCACGCCCTTCCTTTTTCACGAGTAGTTCCTAACCTCCCAACTTCATCTTCCTGCACCTTCCGGGTGAATCATTCGGTTTTAATCGTGTTGTTGTCACTTGCTCGCAGCTGACACACCGCCTTGTGGCAAAGCCTTACTGACCGGACACTCTAATCAGGCTGAACCTTTCTCACGACCCAAACCTTCCCCTGCCACCCCCTTGAACAAGAACTACAAATACCTCTACGCCACAAGGACAACCTTTAGGTTGATCTCCCTCTCAGCATGACGACAATGGTACGCCCTCGCCCCGCTACTGAACCCCAAGTACGAGGCATAGCCTTACAGTCCACATCCTATCATTACGTACACTAACGTGCACAAAAGGATCTCCGCGTCGGCAACAAGTATCGCATCGGCCGAAAGATTGGCAGTGGCAGCTTTGGTGACATCTATCTGGGTGCGTCTTTCAACCAACGTGTCTTGCCCCCAATCCTTTGCTAATTGTCTACGTAGGCACCAACATCATCTCTGGTGAAGAAATTGCTATCAAGCTCGAGAGCGTCAAAGCTAAGCACCCCCAACTCGAATACGAAGCTAGAGTATACAAATCCCTTGCTGGTGGAGTTGGCATCCCATTTGTCCGTTGGTTCGGCACAGAATGTGACTATAATGCCATGGTCTTGGACCTTCTTGGACCCAGCTTGGAGGACTTGTTCAACTTCTGCAACCGGAAGTTCTCCCTAAAGACCGTCCTTTTGCTCGCCGACCAGCTCATTTCTCGCATTGAGTACATCCACGCTAAATCTTTCATTCATCGTGATATTAAGCCGGATAACTTCCTCATGGGCATTGGTAAACGTGGCAACCAGGTCAACGTGATCGATTTTGGTCTAGCCAAGAAGTACCGTGACCCGAAGACTCACTTCCACATCCCGTACCGTGAGAACAAGAACTTGACTGGCACTGCCCGTTATGCCAGCATCAACACTCACTTGGGAGTTGGTATGATATTTTACCCTGTTATTCTGCCATTTCGCACGCTGACGATCAATAGAACAATCTCGCCGTGATGACATGGAGTCTCTCGGATATGTGATGCTCTACTTCTGCCGCGGCTCCCTTCCTTGGCAAGGACTTAAGGCTGCTACTAAGAAGCAGAAGTACGACCGTATCATGGAGAAGAAGATGACCACCCCCACCGAAGTTCTGTGCCGTGGCTTCCCCAATGAGTTTGCCATTTACCTTAACTATACTCGCTCCCTTAGGTTCGACGACAAGCCCGACTATTCATACCTCCGCAAGATCTTCCGTGACCTCTTTGTTCGCGAGGGATTTCAGTACGACTATGTCTTCGACTGGACTGTCTACAAATACCAGAAGAATGCCCAAGCGATTGCCCAGGCTGCTGGCAACCAAGGCCAAGCCGACGAGGCTGAGGACAAGGCCGGTCGCGGTCGTCATGTCACCACGGCTACCAATGCTGCTACTGGTGGGCAGACTGCTGCGGCCGGCACCGTCAACGACAAGCGTCGAGGTCCCATCAATCCGCGTCAAGAGGGCACTGGAATGTGAGTTTCGATATATCTGATCCTTGTAAGGGACTCTTCTCCTCTGCGTTTAGTGTTCGATGATGACGCTTGGCGCGGGGGATATTATCGTCAGAGTTTACTAATCCTTGTCCAACAACTTTAGGCAGCTTCGTTCTTCAAAGCGTGGCGGTGGGGATCAGTACCCATCCGGTGGCTACTGATTCTTGATGCAGCGTATGATCTGACATCTCTCAAACCTTTCTTAGTGGACTTTTGCTGTAGGGCTACAGTCCATCTCCTCATGTCAACCTGTGGGAAGCGCGGCATTGCCGTCCTATGACCGCATCTGGATGGCAGTCCACTTTCCTCTCGATCAGCACACAGGTTTCTGTTTGTCGACTTGCTTTCATAGGACCAGGCTCACGACTTCTTATTCTCAACTCGCGCTGATCATGGTTACTGGATCTCTAGTAGCCTCGCAAACTCATTTTCTGCAATGAGCTACTCTAGGAATCATCCAACCTGGTATATGAACTCTGGATTGTTTGAATGGCCGTTTTAGAACCTTCATTCTGCTTTTAAGTGAGATAACATTCAATACGAAAACGGAAATAGGCGAACTTCACAATTCGAATATGGCAGGTTGTTTCCGACAGTTCGACTGGACAGAGTTATAAGAGGATCGATGGTCTTTGATTGTTTTGCGGCGCTCCACTCATACACTTAATCCCCTAAACACTTGTTTTTGTTTGCTTTTGATTTCACATAGCATCCTTCTGCGTTCAATCACGGCATGGTCTGCCAGCGACTGGGGAGGTTTTCAGACTTTAAGGGGACGATAACACTAAATTGCAAATGGCGGAATCGAGAGTTTGTATCTGTTGCGGAAGTTGAGCCGGGGGTAAGGTGAGGTGGGAGATAGGGCTGGCGGCGGATCACAATGGCTGGAAATAATACGTTGTGGATATCTTGTACTGGAGGCTTATGGAACGGCATGTTATGTTTAGGGTCGCTTTCGGGGAGGTTGACGAACTACGCTGCCGTTGTGGTCCGGTGGGACCGTGGCTGGAGTTAGAATACCTGTTTGCTTTCAATTTACGACTTCTCTCCTTTCACTCGTGATATTTTCGATAATTTAACGGGATTTGTGACTAGAAACTGTCGATAGGCTTCTGAGGCTGAGATTGCTAACTGACATGTATGCCAAGCGTTATTGATTCATAATTTACCAATCCAAAATGGTTTAGTGTGCCTTCTCTCTTTCAACATCGACAACTTTTCCAGTCCAACGCGTAGCGAAGTAATTTGCCTCAACACACCGGAGAGGGGTTATACACTCACTGTCATGCTTACAGCGCGGAGATTCCCCTTGGTTTGTTTGTCATGCAGACTGAAAATTCTTACTTCAACACGTCGCAGCGGCGGCAAATTCGCTGAAGAAGTGCTGCATGCTCAAAGAACTGGACAGTCCCAATGCTTCCGATTATTCCCAGCTAGCCATAATAACCCTTCTCTGAGAAAATTCTCATCTATCACGAGCGATTTCGTTGGAACTACCGAAAGCCAAAACAATGGCGCCGAAACATCTAACGATGCAGACTCGTTTTCTTCACAACCACCGCCAACAGAGATTGAAGAATCACTTCGGAGTGCGAGACGAATTTTTGGCGATACGCTTCCCAGAGGATACTTAAGTGAAGAGGAATATGCGGTTTACGAAAGATTGTATGGGACGCCACTCATGACCGCAAAAGTTGTTAGTGTAGAGGGAGAGAACAATGTTGAGGCAGGCCTGAGAGAAATAGAGGAAGTAGACAAGAGTGGCATGCCTATCTTGCTTAGGCAGGTTGAGGATGGAGAATTGGAAGAAGTGCAGGTATTTGAGGGCCATAGTCACCAGATCGATAATGAGGGAGTGGAGGAGGCTTTGGAGAGCCAGCAAATACTATCAGAAGAAGGGACGGAGGGAGAAGCCGAATATCAAATACAAGATTATTACCAGGCTATCTACGAAAAATCACGGCCTTCAGAATACGAAGACGTCGAAGATATTGAGGATTCTGAGGAAGCAGAAGATTTTATGCGCGCCCACCCTTTGACAGTCGCAGGTCGATTCCGACCTTCGCCATCCACCGTCTATCTTCCCAGAGAGGCCTTCGTTGATCCTATTTCGGCCCTCCTATCGCGTGCCTCTAACAAACATCTCTCTGAAACAGCGTTTCGTATCTTCGGTGGCCCTGGTCTACCTCATTCCGCTACTACTGCTCGCGCCAGTGAAGGCAAGGAGCAGAAGGCTATCCCTCTGAACCCTTCACAGAATGAGATGGGGAATATTGAAGGAGATGTTTATATGGCAGCTGTAATGCCGGGAACATATGCCACTGTTATGAGCACGATTGTAGAAGTGCGTCGAAGGCTTGGCACTGCCTGGATTGAGGGCCTTATGCGCAAGGCTAGTGGTCCGCTCATCCTTGACGCTGGTGCAGGCGGCGCGGCTATCGTCGCATGGCGTGAAGTACTACAAGCGGAATGGCAGCGCATGCAAGAAGTGTCAGGCGGCGATATAACTGAACCTGTTCCGCTAGGCAAAGCTGTAGTACTGACGGGCTCTGACGCTCTACGACATCGCGCAAGTAGGCTGCTAGAGAATACGTCATTCCTTCCGCGCCTCCCTGACACAATTCCTTCTGCTGAACAAACGAACGAGCAGCAACCCAGAAAATTCTATGATATTATCATTGCCCCCCATGCTTTATGGCCCTTGCGCCAGGAATACATGCGCAAAGAACAAGTTGAAAAACTCTGGTCATTGCTCAACCCGTCTGGCGGTGTTCTCATTCTTCTAGAGAAAGGGCTACCGCGTGGTTTCGAGATCATAGCAGCGGCCCGATCTCATCTTCTGGAAAAGCATATATCCTCCCCAGGGTCTAGCGAATTCGAAACACCACTCGAATCCCAATCTCCTGACTCTGCTGAAGATACTAGATTCACTAGAAAGGAAACTGGAATTATTGTTGCACCCTGCACCAACCATTCTGCCTGTCCTATGTACCAAACTCCCGGTGTGAGCAAGGGACGGAAGGATTTCTGCTACTTTAGCCAGAGGTACATACGTCCTCCATATCTGCAAAGGATCTTGCAGGCAAAAGATTGCAATCACGAGGACGTGCAGTTTAGCTACCTCGCTGTTCAACGTGGGCGGGACCAGCGGAAACCGGAGCACGATATTCTCGGTAACGGTATTTTACAAGGTGACGAAGCAACCGATGCAGCCTTCAAAGGGCATGAGTTCGTTGATGAAGCTGGCAGAACTGGAGGGGACAAAACGGAGGCCGAGGCTGGCCAGGCCGAATCACCGCAGATAAGGACGGAAGTTAACACTCTGACACTGCCCCGAATAATTCTGCCGGCCCTCAAACGCCGCGGTCATATCATCTTGGATGTTTGCACGCCTGCGGGGAAACTCGAGCGTTGGACCGTTCCCCGCAGCTTTAGCAAGCAAGCATTCCGCGATGCACGCAAAGCGCGGTGGGGTGACCTTTGGGCGTTGGGCGCGAAGACTCGTATCCCGCGGAGTGTAAGGCTGGGTAGGCCGCGGGACGAAGAGGGTAAAAAGGCAGACAAAGGGAAGAAGAAGCGGAAACAGTTGATAGAAATCGGCGTGGACTCTGAAGGTAATGCTATGGAAGATGATATGAGGATAAAAACAGGTGGTAGATATCAACAAGACCGGAAAGACAGGAAAACAGGAAGGAAGGGCAGGAGGCCGAAGGAGGCCAATCTTTTTGACGAATGAATGAGGTTAAATCAGTTTATGTAAATTGTGTATACTATGTATAATATCTAGAGGTGGGAAGCACAGACAAGTTCTGCTGGGCGATGATCAGTATATAAACATGTAGGGTATTGTGTATATGAGCAAGGAAAAAATATTTGAAAAAAAGATTGAATATTCAGGCTTCGCTGCTTACAAGTTGTATGTTCCGCTTGGAACAATACTTTATATACTGTTTTGACTCGAAACTTTCGATGCCGGTCTTCGCTCGACGTCAACCGAGAAAGGTCATGAACCTCGGAGCTCGAGGCTTCATGCTCATCTACTCCCCACCCCACCCATCCAATGAAGAAAATAAAAGGAAATATGGCCGTCACCCAAGGCGGTGCTGGTTACAATAAACTGGCCCGTCCCGACGAGCTCATCTCCACGCCGAACAGCCAGCACGAGACCTCCGCCATACCGCCGCCGCACTCTATCAAGCGCAAGCTCGACGATGTCGAACCTCCAACAGCATCCTCAGATGGCGAACCCTATATCAAGCGAACACGGCCGGACAGTCTCCCACCCTTACAAGAGCTGGATAACGCATTTACTCCCAGCCCCAAGAATTCTGGTGTTGAAGTTAAGAACCATTCCAAGCCACAACACCAGCTGATCCGACCCCTTGATCCTACATTTGGCCAACGAAGACAACTTCCGGGTTTAGATGATGAAGGAGAATTTTCTGACAGCTCTATGAACGAGGCACTGACGTATCTCCGTAACGTGAGGTGAGCAAGCTCCATGTACTTTTTATCTAAAGTTCGACGCTCAAGACCACTTTATTATAGACACCCAAACATCCTATTCCACATCCCTAAGACACACAAATGGTCTGAGAAACAAGCAAGGCTAATTTCGGTGTGGTTCTGCTAGATCCGAAGCTTACGGCATCCCCCATATCCTCGCCGCTCCCGCTCCCGCCGTCCCTGAAGGCACGCTCGACGACTCAATATACAATACCGGGTATGGCGACACGCGAGGGTTTTACTCAGACGGCGCATACGTCGCCGCACCAACCATCGGGCCAATCCTCCCCGCATCCCTATCAACCCGCACACAAGACGAGGGCAGCGTCACCCAAAACGCCTCTCTCCACACCACAGACCCTCAGGACGCATATCGCACCCGCCTCCGGAGCCGCTACGGCCATCTCAGGACCTTCCTGACCACCGAGCCCCCTTCCTCAGCGCTGGGACGCCTGGCATCCTCGCCGAACACGCTCATAACCTTTCCCGCGCAGAACCACAGGGCCTTCGGCACCTGGGTCGCTACCGTGCGCCACGCCTTCCCGACGCCGGCGCAGCTCTCGCAAATGACGCATCCGACCGTCCTCCGCGTGCTGCGCATCGTCATGGCGACGCTGAAGCGGCACCGGAATGTCAGCCCGACGCAGAGTTGCTGGGCGTGGGGTCTGCTGGGGCGGCTGCAGGAGGTGGGCACGCTGGCGAATGAGGAGGTGGCGGTTGTGAGGGAGCTCGGGAAAAGGGCGATTTGGGTTCGGTGCGGGTTTTTGGGCGGCGTGCTTGCGGAGGGCACGGCGGGATTTGGGGGGAGTGATGGGCTGGAGCAGGATGGCTTTGGGGGGGATGATGGATTGGGGGAGGAGGAAGGGAGACTTGGTGCTGAAGTGACTAACAATGAAGTCGAGGATGAGGCCGGGTTGGTAGAAGAGGATCTACCGACAGTGGGTGGTGTTGATGGCGCTGCAGACTCTGTGTGGGGTAGTGATGCGGAAAGGGAAACTCTGACACAGCTGAACGAAACGCCCGCTGGGCCAGACGCTCCGCAAGATCACTACAGCGGAACAGATAGTCCCCACTCAGATGCCATGTCTATTTCCGCATCCGAAGACGGCGAGATATTGGATTCCCCGCCGATGGACTCGATAGAGTCAGTTAAGCAGCGTCTATTATCTAAACTAGCAGCTTCAGCGTCCTCACCTGAAGACGAAACTGAGTTCGATGGGGATGGCGGAATGGTCACACAGACATATTCGAGAGGACGCCAGGCCAACGTCTCCGGCGTTCCCAGGCGGCGAAACACATCTTCTCCGCTCTCGTCTCCAGACCGCAAAGCCGGAGCCAGTGAGGATAGTGGGGTGAGGAAGGGGAAAAGATCTCATGAACGACACCAGCAATACAACGGATATAACAGAAGGAGAAGAGACATCCTACTTCCACCTTCGCGATACGAAGCTGAGGCACGACGTTTGCAGGAAGTTAGTAAGGAAAGCAAGACTGAGAAAGTCAGTAAAGAAGCGGAAGAAGTGCCAAACGCAAATACCATGGCGACTATAGATATGATCATTACAATTGCAGGCGAGTTCTACGGGCAAAGGGACTTGCTTGAGTTTCGGGAGGCTTGGGGAGATGAGAAGTCAGATTAAGCAATTGAAGGCTTGAAGCATGTTGAAACTTGGTCTGTGTTCATGGCACGAACGCGCTTAGCTAGAGATGGGGTTTTGCCGCCACCACAGCCTTAGGGGCTTGTTGGATGTTTCATTTTGCTTGAAATGGTTCCCTGTTAATTCGGCAGGCTCGTAGTCAAGTAGTATGATACCAATCCAGTGCTCCATAGCAAGCGGGTAGTCAATGCAGAAGCGGAAAAGTAAAGCAACGGTATTTAGTCTTTGTTATTCCTGTGCCGGTGAAAAATTAACTCCCCTGGCAGCTGATTAACTAAGCCCCATCTTCCCAATCAAAAGGACCGAACGCGCCAATAACACCAGCAGCTCAACACAGTTCCAACAGAAGTCCAAGTGAAAACCTATAATAGTAGGCCTGGCAGCTAGCAAAAGAAACTTTAGAAGAACAGGGGATCACTACAGTGAGGGACTGACAGTGATAAAACAGCTGCAAGCCAAAAATTGGTGGTATAACATGAATAGAAAATCGCGCTCAGATAATAGCGAGCGGTGTAATGTGTTCGTAAAATCAAAAGAGGCTCAAAACAGCCAGGTCAGTGGAGACCTAAGCACTACAAGGGATTTAGATGGGACGTTGGAAAGATGAAAGGAACGAAGGGAGCAAGCAGGCCCGACATCGTGAGCCAGCCGAACCAGCAGAGAAGAAAGGAAAAAGAAAGGATGGTTGGCAATTCAATGTAGAATGTAAAGAAGAATCAAGCGACCAAAGCGCAAGCAACGCAGGAATGAAAAATACATGTAAAAACCCGAAACATTAATTGCACAAGGACATCGCCCCCATTTTCCGGCTCCTAAAACAAACGCGCATTTCTTCATCAGATCATTGCACTGCCGCCGGGACCCACCCCCGCGCTATTCGCATTCCCGATTCCATTTGTAGGCGCTCCGGAAGTCTGGCTATGGCTTCCTTTCTGTCCTTGCTGCCTGTCATGCTCGTCGTGTTCGTCGTCCTCAAGGTCCATCCGCTTGCGCCATGCCGCAAGCGAGTCGCTCAATTCGCTCTTCTCACTTATAGGGGTACGCTCGAAGTCGAAACGATCGCTGAGACGGTAGGCCTTGTTTGTTGTTTCCCAATGCGAGCGTAGAGCGTCTAACTCGGTTGCTAGGTTGTCCAATGCGACAGAATTCCGGGTTGCAGCTGCGGCTGCGGCTGCTGCAGCGTCGGGAGTAACATCACCATCACCGTCGCTATCGGTGTAGATACTGTCGCCAGATATGCTGTCATGCGGGTTGTGGTAATGGCCGTGGTTGCCGTTCAAACCTTCGTGGCCAGCTCCGACGGGGACTTGGGATTGGCGCCGGTAGCTGTCGACGGATGACTCAAACTGGTCGAGGAACATTTGTACGCGTTGTTCGGCGTCGCGCGCACGCTCTTCTAACTGTTCGTTCTGAAGGCGCAGAGCATCTAGATCAGCGCGGGATTGCTGCATTGAGGCCTCTACTTGTTGCGCGTGCTGAGCTGCAGAATCGCGCTCCTGGTAGACAGAAGCGAGTTCAGATCGAAGAGCTGAGAGTTGAGATTCTAGGTGGGTAACGGAAGTTTTGAGGTTTTCTTGCATCGAGGAGATTTCGTTTTGCAGAGACTCGCGCTCAGATTCCCATCCAGAAGGAGGTTGCGGACTTCGTGCAGCCTGCCTTGCTTGCGCCAATTCTTCCTCTAGCTTTGTGTTTGCGCCCTTATATCGCTCGAGTTCTTGCTTCATCTTGGTGAGCATCTTTTCAGTGCCACGGAGGTATTTAACAGCGGCCTGGTGGTCATTGTGAAGTGCAGTAAGCTTCTCTTCCCACTCTTTGCTCACATCGTGCTCACGCTGCTCAAATGTCGACCGCATCTCATCGTGCGCCTTGATACTTGCGTCCAGCTGCTGCTCGAGTTCACGCACACGGTTAAGCTCGGGGGTTCCAAAGCGTGAGCTAGGGCTATCTAGAATCCGTGAACGACGAGCGTCGACGGCATTAACGCCCCGTTCCTCAAGGAGGTTCTTAAGAGTTTTGAGCTGCACCTCAAGAGCATTATTTTCAAGTTGGTGGCGCTCATATTGTAGACGTAGTTCGGCTTTCTCGGCCTGAGAGGATTGCACTTCACGGAGAGCTTGCTGGAGCTGTTTTCGTATTGATAAGCCTTCGCGACTCGCTTGTTCCTGGTACGCTTCTAGTCCTGCAATTCTTTCTTCGGCGCGACGGAGTTTCTCGGAGGCAAGGTCTGCAGCCTCTTGATTTTTGCGGACCATGGCGTTGGCGGCTTCAACTTGCTGTTGGAGAATTGTGACACGTTCATCTGCCGCTTCGTGCTCGTCGTCGTCTATCTCTGTTGCTCGAGAGAGACCGGAGAGAACGGCTTGTCTGTGCGTGCGTGCCTCTACAGCATGTTTTTCTGCTAGCTCTTCAGTGTCGCGGAGTCTTCTTGAGGTGGATTCCAGTTCGGTTGTGCGATCTTCATGCTCTGCTTTCAGCTGGAAGAGCTTTTGTTCAAGGCTATCACGTTGACGCCTTTCGTCCTCGAGCTTATGCTCAAGCAGTGAGGCTTTATCTGAAGATGCCGTGACAGCATCGCGAAGCGACTGTAGAACAGTAGCGTGATTCTTCGCATCCTCCAGAACTTTTGAGAGCCTAGAATTCAGCTCATTTTTATCAACGGCTAAAAGACGAGATGATGCGCGAGCCTCTGATGAGTTGGCAGACTCATCCCTAGCAATTCTTTGCGCCTCGTGCAATTCGGCTCGAAGGCTTTCCATCTCTGAAGCACTGCGCTGCCGGTAAGAGTCGAGCTCACTAACCCGTTTCTGTGCAGCTTCGGCAGTCTCCTCGGCAAGCCGTCTTGCTTTTCTCTCTGCCTCAATTTCCAAGTTTAGCTTTTCGAGTTTGGAGGAGAGCTCGGTTTGAGCGGCTAGTGATGCAGCGAGCCGCCGATTGATTTCGTTCACGCGATCAAGTTCCGGAGTGCCAGTGCCACGACTTCCGTCAGGCTGAGGGGTTCCAGCTTGGCTACCGCCATGCGCAGCAAGCTTTGTCTTCGCATAGACGGCTTCATTGATGGCAGCGTCTCTTTGCTTCTCGACCTCGGCAATCTTGTTTGCAGCCGAGACTGTTTGAGAGTCGATAGAGCCCTGAACTTTTGCAAGCTCAGCTCTCATCTTTAGGAGGGCTTCAAGAAGTGGTCGGTCGTCATCTCCAAAAACGTCCGCAGCGCGCTCATCGAGAATCGGGCTACTGGACGCATTTGGATGGTATCCAGCCTTGCGGGCTAGCGCCAATTCTGAAGCATACCAAGCGTTCCGGTTTTTCGCGGCCTCTAGTTCTCTTAGGAGCTCGTCATTTTGCTGACTAAGAGCAGGTGATGATCCGACACCACTATCAACGGGTCGGTGTTCGGCTTCTCGGCTCAAGGCTCGTTGTTGTGCTTCAAGTGAACGTCTTGGTGTGCTGTGATCGATACTCTCCAATGAATGCTGTTGTCTGTGAGACCTTGATGTATTACGTGACACCACGCTTCCAGACCGTGCGGTATCCATTGACTCCTTATGGTATGCTTGCTGCTGGCTGACCGAAGACTGGTCTGAGCCTTTACGTGGGCCACTCATAGCTTTTTCATTCATGGACATTTCGCTTTCCTTGCCAAAGGAACCATCTTTCGTACCGGGAGAGACGTTCTCACGGTCTAAGCTGGGAGTTCTGGCAGTGTCCACAGGAGGCCCGAACCCACGCTCGCCTTTCGTTGGAGTTTTACTCCGCGCATTATTGTATTGGCCTTGAGCCACTCCATTTGCTCGGGGCTGGGGAGCTTGCTGCATAGGTGGTGGCCCCGCAGGAGGTTGGCTACCAGCAGCTCGAGGTAACCTAGACCCCGGAGCTCCTGCGCCATTTACTGCTGCTGGTTCCGGTCCCCTCGGAGGTTGTTGTCCACCCATAACGCTTTCTCGCGTTGCGGGTCCAGCGAGTTTGCTTTGCGGGATTCCACTTCTATCACTTCCACTCATCTTCCGAGGCGCAGGCAGTTGTTGTGACATTGGTGGCTGTGATTCATTTGCCGGATATCTGATTTTAGAGGTATCCAGTATGTATGCCAGACTCAACTCGCCGCGATCGCTCGGGGCAGAGCTTGGCTCACCTGCCAGCACCACGACGTGCTTTCCGAAAGCGGTCATGCTGTGTCCTGACCGAGCGGATGGTGAAAGGCCCATGTTTTGGAACATATACCATCGACGTGAGGAAATTCGAAATGCGGCAAGATCGCCAAGGTCAACGCCCTCCCGGGTTCGTCCGCCGAAAATATACATGGTGTCATTAACCAATGCAGCTGCATGTCCTTCCCGAGCAACTGGAATATATCCGATGCAGTCAAGTTCCGTCCAGGAGTTTGTTCGGGGATCATAAGTCCAGACATCATTAAACCAATTGAGGCCGTCAGTCCCACCAAATCTAAAGGCACGTAAGTCAATAAATCAGGCGTTGTGATACCGGTGGATACATACAGATACAATTTGTCGTTCCACGTAACAATTGAGTGGTTGGTCCGGGCTGGTGGAGAGGGCCCTTGTGAACTTACCGTACCCTCTTTGGTGTTGGGTATTAAGACTTCCCATCCACTGGTCGCGGACTGAAGCGAGTTCAAATCAAATGCAACTAAATCGTTAAAGAAGAAGCCTTCTACTTGACCGCCAAAAATGTAGATTTTAGATCCCAGGATGTTCAACGTATGACCGTAACGACCAGACGGTCTGGGTCCTGCCGGCATCGCCCGAGACCAGTGTTTTGTTGCTATAAATTGTCAGTCTTGTCGGCCTGTGGTGCATAAACGATACCACATACAAGTATTGAGAAGGTAAAGAGTGTCGTCTAGCATATCTCCGTCATCCATTTTTGTATCGCCGCCGAAAACAATGAATGCATTTCCGACCAGCAAACTTGAATGCCCGACTCTTGGTCCAGGCCCATCTCCAGTCGTTGAAATCGGATAACATGCCATCGTTCCACTGCCAACTTCTACCATCCACAGATCGCCTTTCACGGTTGACCCGTTTATCAGCCCTCCCATGATGTAGATGACGCCATCCTTAGAGGCAGTCGAATTGACTGCGGCGCCATATCGAGGGAATGGGTTGGCGGTAGTTGTGAAATTTAATCGGCGCTGTGACCAAGGATATGGAGAGTCCTGCGGGCCTCGTGGATTTGGACCTGTTGCTCGAGGATTCTAGATCGGAGGATTAGTCTTGAAGGCTGCAGTGTGCCTCTGCAACCAGATTTGGACATGTAGGCCTCCGTCTGACAGCAGGAGTCGCCCAATGGGAAGAGACTTACATGCAGCTCTGAATCTGACCTTTCGCGCAGCGTTTTTGGCTCCGGACTCGAGGTGTTAGTCGGAGCTTGGAGAGAATTCAAGGAATTGTTGACACTGCTCCCAGGCGTCGGCGTTTGCGTCAGAGGTCCACCACGAGCCTTCTCTGGGTCCCTTCCGCCAAGTCCATTTGCGGTTGGAATTAAAGAGCCTTGTCCATGCGACGAAGATATATCTCTGGTGGCGGCTGGGAGCGCGGTGTTCTGATGCTTTTTTGACTTGCCGAACAAGAACGACATGGCGGACTCGCGCCTCTAAGAGGTTCAAGGTAGGGTAAACCAGCCAGCACTGCTCAAGAGCTCATTCGGTTGCGGTACGGCGAAGAAAGAACAGAGATTCGTGTGGGAAATCGCGTGGGAGTCGAGTAAGGCCCGGGAGGCTTGAGGAATTGCTAGAAGGTGGTGCCGGACAGAATGATGATGATCATCGACGGGGTCTGTGCATGACTGGGGCGTGAAACGATGTGATGAGGATGGAGGAAGGTATAGAGGAGCGGAGAGGTGCTTGCGGCGTCGAGCTGCTGCGGTGGTGATAAGTCGTGCTGTGGGAAAGTTTGGTTTGAGGAGTGGTCCTGAGCGTCAAGATTGGTCTTGGCCCTGGACGCAAATTCCCAGATTAGACTTGCGACGCTCCAACACGCGAATAACAGCCTAATACAAAGGCAATATAGGCCGGGCTGTCAATTCCAATACGCTCTTGACAAATTCAACACGCATCAATTAATTTTCTATCGCAAAGTATCTGTCAACCGGACCCCTCGTGAAGACGCCCAAGAAAAGATTCCCCTGAGAGGATCTGCGCCTTCTCGTTCCAGTAGGGAAGCAGTGGCGTTAATGCGCACAACTGACTCGTTCTGCGGCAGGCGGCTATCGGGGATATAAGAGCTCGGGAAGGGCGAGGGTAAGCACAATGGGGTGCACGGAGTGGAGAATTTAGGCATGCGCGCCGGACCTTGCTTTAATATCAGGCTTTTTTGGGTCTGCATCAAATCAATTGCCGTTCTGGCTCCATGGCCGCGATGCACCGCTGAGATGGCACGATGGCTCGGTAGCGGAGACCCACCGGATCGGCCTGCTAGCCACTGCGAGCCACTGCTAGCCCAGACTGAGCATCGAGCGAGAATCAGCTTAGGCGCGGCCCTGTGGACTTTGATGCTCTGTCAACAAACTGTCACACTCTCCCGGCGCTTCATTGCCGCCGCTCGAAACCAGTAACGCTGACAGCCCAGGCGAAGCTATGCCTGATGTACCAAACCATACAAGCTGACTTTTCAACTCTGCCTAAAATGCCTACGGCGTGGCAATGATTAAACCGGTCACGCTTCGGTCAGGTGCACCAATCCTCGTTTAGCCGTTGCCCTACCAAAACATCGAAAACTGTCGAAAATGGGGATATATGGGAACTTGATCAAGCCATCACCACACCTCTAATATGAATGGAAAATCCAGTCTCCATGGAAGAGACTAGAATAACGGCATTAGCATGTGTCAGGATACATTTGACCTCCATTTGCAGCGGCAGCGAGGCTTGCGCTCCCGTTGATGATATTTTGCCCCAGCGTCGACTAAACTGCCCATCGCTACTGCGTCACCGCCCTTAGCCTTTCAGCTTTCGTGCCGAAGCTCACTGCCAAATATTTGATGTCCTTCACTTATTGACTATTCACTCGGGCGTATTTCCTTTACACTCTGCTACGTCACGGGGCGCGCGCCATGGGCCTTCCGTTAAAGTTGCTTCCCCAGTCTTGCCGTGTCTCAATATGAGAGTGCTCTCTGAAATGCCTCTACTTGGAGCTCGATCACAGCACCCACAGCCCAGCTCTAACGTAGCTCCAGGCTACAACGTCGTCGGACAGGAAGAGCAGTCAACCGCGCCACCTGATCCACAAGACTCGCAGGGTACAACATCGCGCCCCAGAGCCTCCTCAGCCGGCCAACCCTCTACCAATCGAAACGCGCCGCAGATGAATGGACACACACCAAGTATGGAACAAAATGTATCAAATGGCGCCTCTGCCGGCAGGCCGCTCATGCTTCGGGCAAAGAGTGATTTTGGGTCTCGCCGCGAAGACGCGGCAGACAGCGCCGACGAAGACATAGGAAGTAGTGCCGACGGCGACTTTAAGATCAGACACGGCTGGGAGTCCCAGCTGACTTCGGAAGAGTACAACAATCTACTAACTTCCGTAAGTTCATACGCACTCCGAGGCCTAACTGTAGCAATTATGGACATTGACTCGGCATCTTAGACTTTCTTCATGTACTATACCGACAAGAAGCACGAAACCGGAGGCAACCCGAAAGAGGAAGATGAAGCCTACGCGCTCCAAGAGTGGCGCATGCGCGACCGCCTCAAGACCGTCTCCGCTGTTCTTGCCCTTTGCTTGAATATTGGAGTGGACCCTCCGGATGTCATCAAGACGAATCCCTGCGCAAAAGAGGAGTGTTGGATTGACCCCAGCAACTCCGCCGGGGCGTCCGGCCATACACCTATGAACCAGATTGGCAAGGCATTGCAGACACAATATGAGCAGCTGAGCATGCGCACTCGCTACAAGCTCTGCTTAGACCCCACTGTTGATGAGACTCGGCGCTACTGCACCACGCTGAGGAGGAATGCTAGGAATGAGAGGGTACTGTTTCACTACAATGGCCACGGAGTGCCAAAGCCGACTTCATCCGGCGAGATATGGGTATTCAACCGCAACTATACCCAGTATATCCCAATATCGCTCTATGATCTCCAAAGCTGGATCGGCGCACCGAGCCTTTTCGTCTACGACTGTTCAGATGCAGGTCTTATAATTTCCAACTTCAATAAGTTTGCTGAAAAGCATGAGAGTGAAAACATTGAGGCGCGCCGTAGAGACCCTCACGTGGAGGTTATGGATTTCAGCGATTGCATTCATCTCGCAGCCTGTCGGGAGAAAGAGACGCTGCCAACTAACCCCGAGCTACCTGCAGATGTCTTCACGTCTTGTCTCACGGATCCTATCATCATGGCGGTGAGGTTCTTCATTCTTCAGAATCCGTTGCCGAGCACTATTAGTACTCACGATGCTTCAAACATCCCTGGTCGTGTATCAGAGCGACGAACACCTATTGGGGAATTGAACTGGATCTTCACTGCCATCACGGATACTATAGCGTGGAACTCCTTGTCTAAGCCTCTATTTAAGAGGCTATTTCGCCAGGATTTGATGGTTGCTGCACTGTTTCGGAATTTCCTTTTGGCACAGCGCATCATGAGGGTTTATCACTGCCATCCTGTTTGTCATCCAGAGATACCTCAAACTCATGACCATCCGCTCTGGCGCAGCTGGGATCTTGCTGTTGAGATGATACTTGCGCAGCTGCCTGACCTCTATGCGGCTGAGCGAGGCGAAAAACAATACGAGTACAAACACTCCGAATTCTTCTCAGAACAGCTAACAGCTTTTGAGGTCTATCTTGGACAGGGTGCCGTTGAACAAAGGATCCCGGAACAACTGCCTATTGTGCTCCAAGTCCTTCTAAGCCAGGTCCATCGATTACGAGCGCTCATTCTCCTTTCAAAGTTCCTAGATCTTGGCCCCTGGGCGGTAAATCTAGCTTTGAGCATTGGGATATTCCCTTATGTTCTCAAACTCCTCCAATCCCAGGCTATCGAGCTCAAACCTGTGATGGTTTTCATATGGGCTCGTATCTTGGCAGTCGACCAGTCATGCCAGGCTGACCTTCTCAAGGATAATGGATACCAATACTTCATTAGTATTCTTAACCCGAGCTCGGGTATGTATGTCGAAACAGTCTTATCTTTATCATGCTAATGACCTTTCGTCAGGTATTCCTATTCTGAATGCTAGTGAGCACCGAGCGATGTGCGCTTTCATTGTCGCAATGTTCTGCAAGGATTATCATCAGGGCCAGGTTGTCTCTCTAAGTCCTGAGCTAATAGAGAGTTGCTTGGACCATTTGAGGGATTTGCAGAATCCTTTGCTCAGACAGTGGTCATGCTTGTGCTTGAGCAAGCTCTGGGTGAACTTTCCTGATGCTAAATGGGTTGGCATCAGGTGCTTGGCTCATCAGCGCTTATGTGAGCTCGTGCTGGATCCTGTAGCAGAAGTCAGAGCAGCAATGCTCTACGCCCTCACGACGTTCTTAGGCATCCCTGATGTTACCGCTCAAGTTGCCCATATCGAGGAGTCAATTGCTTCTATGGTACTCATCATGACTACTGATGGAAATAGTATGGTACGAAAAGAACTTTTGGTCTTCTTCTCCACCTTTATCGTCAGATACAAGTCCAGATTTGTGGTAGCTGCGTTTGAACAGTTCGCCGAAGAGAGCTCTTTAAGAGATGACCTATCCTCGAGAATCGCAGAGAAGAATGGAGACGGCTCCTACATGAAAATGCGGACAAGCAGTATTAACAACGGCGAGCCCTCGAGTTCCTGTTCGCAGAACACGGTCTTTTCAGCAATGTGGAAGGAAATGCTCGTCATGTCGGTTGATCCACATCCTGAGATTGCTCGCGACGCAGGTATTGTGGTTGACTACGTCTTGATTGCTCTTCTGGACTCTCCGCTGGCCAAATTTGCTCAGCCGCAACTTGAAGAAATCTCGAAGCATAGCCGCCGGCCACGACCCTCTCGTAGCGTACACGAACTTCCACTCGACTCTCAAGCTTCTCTTCCACCAGCCCCTTCGAAGCCGGATGGTTATCTCTCTATGTTTGGGATTCGCCGAACAGCAAGTGTCGCAGCATCCTTGAAAAGCCTCTCTCTTTTTGGTGGCCACGACTCTAGTCCCAATTTCAACAAGAGCCCAGCTCGTTCAAGAGTCCCAAGTGAATTTCATCGACCACCAGATGAGAAGGACCAACCTCAGACACCACCAGCATCCTATAATCCCGCTGATGAGCCAAAACCACGAGGATTTTCACCTCGGGACCTAGGAGAGGAACCAAAGCTCCCTCTCAAAAGCAAGTTTTACGAGTGGTCTGTAGAGTATTTCCGTGAACCTCAGATGAAGCCCAGTGAAGCAGATGAGCCCGGCAGCACAGACTACAATGGGCGTTTATGGCGCCGCAATCGCAATGACAAGACAATTGCAGAGACGCAACCGCAGAAGGATTTGGCAGGAAGCAATCGCTGGGACAAGCCCAAAGGCTCCTCTAACAATGGCAGCCAGCCAATGAAGATGTGCTTCCACCAATTTGAGGATCATCTGATCGTCACGGACAATCGCGATACAGTCTGCGTCTGGGACTGGGAGCGTCAAACCCGCCTAAACCGCTTCTCGAACGGCAACCCTCAAGACTCAAAAATCACCGAAGTACGACTCATCAACGAGGATGACCAAGCCCTTCTCATGACGGGATCCTCAGATGGAGTAGTTAAACTGTTCAGGAATTATGAATCCAAAAAGAAAGTTGAGCTGGTTACGTCTTTCCGCGCTTTGACTGATCTAGTGCCGAGCAACAAGAATGCTGGACTCGTGTTTGACTGGCAACAAGGCAGGGGCTTGATACTCGTGGCTGGCGATGTGAAAGTAATTCGAGTTTGGAACGCTGGGACTGAAATTTGCACCAGCGTAAATTATCTAATTCATTTTCCGAAATCTTGTGCGGAACTAACCATATTCTCATAGGACATCCCTGCACGCTCTGGATCTTGCATTACGTCTTTAACCTCTGACCAGGTAGAAGGAGACGTGTTCATAGCAGGGTTTGGGGATGGTGCTGTTCGTGTTTATGATCAGAGAGAGAAACCAGCTACCGCCATGGTAAAAGTATGGAAAGAGCATAAACAATGGATCACCAACGTGCATCTACAGCGCGGCGGTCAGCGTGAGCTAGTTAGCGGATGTCGAAGTGGCGAAGTCAAGCTTTGGGACATCCGTATGGACCGGAGCGTCAAGACTATTCGAGCCACGAAAGACACGCTGAGGAGCTTGAGTGTGCATGAACATGCTCCTGTTTTTGCGACGTAAGTTTCTTTTTATTAAACTCAACCATACACATGGCAGCTGATCCATCTACAGCGGCTCCGAACGGCACACGGTCAAGATATTCAATCTTAATAATGGCGTGCACTTGTCTTCCTTCGAACCATACTCCAGCTTCTTACATCAAAGCCGATCCTCTCCAATCGCTACAACAGCTTTCCATCCACATCGCATGATGATTGCTGGTGCTGCTCTCCACGACACGCATATAAACATCTTCACCTGCCAGGATGGACAGGTGGTTAAACAATGGGAGCCTTCAACTCAGTAAGCTATGAAATATCACGCTGCATGACTACAATCACAACTTTGGGATACCCACAGAGAGCGACCATAAGGCAGAGACACCTTAGTGTTCCCACATACCTCAAGCGGGGTTACAGGAAATTGCATGTGAATCCCAGTTCTCGTCCAGCTTTTTTCCAATTTTTTTCTTTTTTGGTGTTTAGCTTAATGAATAGGTCAGTAGGCCTTCGGCGCAACCCTAGAACGGTGGCAATGTGTGGATGTTCGATTTACTGGGTCTTTTTGTCATTCGACCTGTCTCGGGGCCTCGCGTCATGGTTATCGGCGTCTCCTGGGCTCAGGAATATGCATGGGATGGCATACCATAGCAAGGGCGTCTTTTTGAGGATTGTACTGCTTTCTTACATAGTTAACGATGAAGACACGATGAAAGTACTTCTAGTGTAGATTTTATTTGGTCGACATCAGATGCTCAACTCCATCTTAACGTTTGCTTGACTAGAACAACTGCCATTTGTAGACCCAGTACATGAACGTCGAGGATGGTGAGGACTGCGATATCCGGACAGTATCTGAACGTAAGACTGCGTACCTAAGTCGCCGTAGAGAAAATTCAAATGGCATATACAGCCTTTACTTAAGCCCGGATTGACCTGCATGATTTTGAAGAATTCCCTTAATCTAGATTTATTTATCCTTTTTAATTATTAATTTCGAGGCGCTAACGTAGGTAACGGGGTTATGACCGCTCCCTGGGTTATGACCGTTTTGAACATCAAAATTCGCCAAAATGCTAATTTAGTAGTAAATAACTAGTAAAAGCCATTATAAGTCATCGCATCGTTGGTAAGAATTATTAAAGCGATAAATATATATAGTACAGTCTATATAAAGTCGATTTTTGGTGTTTTATAGTTCAAATGGCCACTAAGTTAACCCCCAAATGTCCTCATCCGAGGACTCTTCGTCGCTTGAATTACTCATATCATCGTCCTGCCCTTCCTGCGGGTCCTCTAGTAGAGCAGCTTCTTCTTCTACCCTCTTAGCGGCTTCCTGAAGCTGCTTAACAAAAGCCGCAGCCGTAGCAGCGGCAGCAGAGGAGTCTTCTGCCCGCTTCTTAAGCTCATCCGCAGTTAACTGTTTTAACGTTGCATAATTAGCTGCTATATTAGCCGCCAATTAAGCTTCTTGGGTATACTTTCTACGAGCTATATTGGCGGCAGTAAGGGAGTCCTTCTGCGCCTTTTTAGCTACCTTTCCTGCCTCCCCTACCTCCCTATTGTGAACCTTGGCTAGCTCCTTTGCATCAGCAACCCTTTTCCGGGCTACCTTTCTGACTTTAACTTGCTCCTTAGCAAGCTCTACTACTACCTAACAACCCTCCTTAAGCTATTTCCTAGTAAGCTTAGCTTGCTCTTTAGCCTTCTAAGCGGCCTCTTTAGCAGCAGCAAGCTCCTTTATTGCCTCTAAAGTAAGAACTAATTCAGTAGAGAGCACATTCCGTTTACGCTTCTTCTTAGCCTTCCTCTCCTCAGTATATTGCCGAAGATCATTATTTTTAACTTGCATAAGCTCAAGGCCTTCCTCTAAGGACTGTAGGTATTGCATTAACTTTAAGACAACTGCCTCCATTGCCTACGGCGTAGTTTCCAGATAAAGGATTATATGCGTGTACCGAGCTCAAGCATGCTTGTTGTCTGGTGGGGGAGGATATATAGGGGAGGATAGGATTGTCGCCTCTGTATAAGGTAGAGGTGTAGATGGCTTAATAAATATAGGCTGTTTAAAGCAGCGCGCAAGGGCTTAATTTAGGTTAAAGGGAAGGAGGCCTGCAGCCTTAAAGGCGCTCTTAATTAACTCCGAAGTATATACTTATGGCCGAATTTTACCAAGTATGCGTAGAAAGTAGTCTCTATTAATACTAGTAATACTATAAGCCGCGAATTTATTAACTTTAGATAAATATAGGCGCTTAAGAACTAAAAATATAACTAAATCTAGTAGCTGTAGGAGGTAGGTTGAATATAGGGGGAGGTAGATTGGTATAATCTTCTTTAACCAGCAGAACTTAACAAACTTAATATTAACATAGCTACTATGGCCATCCATAATTAGGAGTTAATAGCCGTTATATTCACCGTTAGTTTTATCTTTAGTTGCCCTCTATGCCTCAGTTCGTTAGGTATAGCGTTTAAAGTGCTCCAGCCATCGCACTCTAAGTTCTTAAATTAACTATTTATTTTCGCTTATTATAATTATACACTCGCCTATAGCCTCCTCTGCTTCCTGCCATAGCAATTCTATATATTAGCGTCCTTTGAAAATAATAAACGGTGGAATTATTTGCCTATGTATACTAATCGAATTAATCTACGAAACCCACTCCCTTAAGCCGTCAATTGTCTTAAAATTAATAACATTGCCTCTTAATACAACTACTTTGGCGCTATAAGCGAAGCCTATAGCATAGCCAGTCTTATCTATATTCCATATATCAGCGTCGTCAATATTATACTAGGTCTTAGCCCTAGAGTAGTCGGAAAAAAACCTCTTAACTAGAGTAGGATTATTACCGGCAATAGCGCGTTCTAAGCCAATTAATTATATATAGCAAGTCCGAAGCTCTTCCTAGCATTTTAGAAAAGATTATATCCAATTTTTACCTAGTGGCGCGATTTTGTAATAGCAAGGAAGGTTAGAGTTTTCCCGCCAAAGGATAAGGGAGGCAATCGTCCGAATTATATAGAATTAATATGGAAACCCAGCTTTAGCAAGATATATATAGTATTAAACAATCGCCGCCTCCCTAGCGGGACTTATACAGTATTAGTTAGTGTGGGCGACTTAGTAAGATTAGTGTTTGCCTTAGAGTTGTTTTCGAAAAGTAGTAAAAGGAACTCCGTAAGCTATCGCGCAGGCTTAGGGGGTGCGATATAGGCCGCCTACTCGCCAGGCAGTAAGGGCAGCCTACATACGATCTTCTGCATCTAGTGCTTAAGGCCAGCGAGGTATAGTGGTGGTGTATTTCGTGGAGTTCAGGCGTGGCAGTAGCTAAGAAAGTCGATTGTTTACTCCTGGAGCGGCAGTATACTTCTTTAGGTAATAAGCTAGCTATAAGAAGAAAGCGGTCTGCTAGCGCGGTCATAACCCAGGGAGCGGTCATAACCCCGTTACCCACGCTACGTCTTTCAGAAAATGCTGCGGAAAAAGCCGCAGAGGAGGCCAGAAAAAAGCAAGAGGAAACACGAAAGATGAAGAAAACGTAAGAAAAGCTGAGGAACAGAAAAAACAAGCAGATGAAGAGAAAGCAGAGGCAAATGAAGAGAAGCGAAGTAAAGAAGCGGAAGAGGGAGGAGGGCAAGTAGCCGAAGTAACGAGTGCAACAGCCGGGGAAGGGACGAGCAAAACACCAGAGGAAGATGCGAAAGGAAAAGAGGAGGAAAGTGCGAGAGATAAGACGAGCGGAAAACCCGAGGGAGAGACGAATGGAGCAGCCGGGGAAGGGGTGAGCAAGAAACCAGAGGAAGTCCCGGATGAGAGGCTTTACTACGAGTTCAACGGCGAAAGTTATACTCACGGAATGATGGACGGGGTAGCCCTGCGAAAGAAGTTCTACGGGCAACTTCCGAATCGGATATTCGAGCTTAGATGAGATGAACACGAATAACGAAGCTACGTGGAGTACCCCACTAGCACAACGCTCAGTGAATATGGTGTTTGGATTTCTTTGAAGTAATTGATCTGTGGGGTAGGGGAGATGGGTGAGGAAATTCAGGGGATGAGGGCTTGTTGGCATTCTCACAGGTGATGTGACCTACTCTTTGATGTAGCTGGTTGAGTGGGACGAGAAATCGGAAATGAGCACAAAACAGAAAATAATGTACTTAGCATCGGCTTTATTGAACCTATATCCACATATCTCAGCCTCCCATAGCCTCCCATAGTCTCCTTATAACCTTAATTGGAAGTATTCGGAGGCGAAGATTTGTGCCTCTGGTCTATTTCGGTGTATAACACCTTGGGGTCCTTCTGCAGATCCTTTCGCACGACCTGAACCTTCCACTCATCCCAAATGTCGGTCTTTGGCAGCAAGCCAGATTCCGTAACCCAATCAGCACTTTGCCCAATGTCTCTAAAGTGTCTGAGAAGGCTCGCATAGACGTGCGTTCTAGTCTCAACCCGCGCATCCGTCACCTTCCCGAGCTGCGCGAAACACGCCGCACCGTGCAGCCGCTGGCCGATGATCACATTCAGCTGCGCCAGACCGTTGAGGAAGATGAATGCCAAGTGATCCATGATGCTCCCGTTCGGTAGGACCGAGAAGGTGAAGAGAAGCACAAGAAGGCTACCTATCCGAGCGAACTTTTGCCACACCCGCGATGAGATGCCGAGAGGGTGATCCACGTAGAGAAGACCCCGGCTCGTCCAATTTTTCACGTCCTCGCGGCTTCCTTCCAGGACAAATGCTGAGTTATCTCGGCCCATTATGAAGACGGCGTCGGGGCCTTTGGAGTCTGTGACGTTGGTTACATTGACTGGTGCAGGCCTGATGTTGGCAAATTCCACCAGCCTCAAAAAGATACACCACCCCGTAAGTGAGGCGCAACTAGCAGCCCCGACCCAGGTCGTGTTTGGGGCGAGGACAAGGAAGATAATCAATCCGGCCAAAAATAACCATGTGGTGGCAATCCATGAAACGAGGAGAATGGAGTTGCCTACCCCAAGACAGCCCGGCCGTGAGTGAACGGGAATTCTGTAGACAGTATATCTTTTGTCTTCCAGTAACCCCCGGAGCCGGATAGCATTTGTGAGATGAGTATTTCGGAGCGGCGCACTCTTACAGCTGTACGGCGAGAAGTAAGTCAGGGGCCTAGTCTCAAACAGTAGTCGAAGGTAGTTCTGGAAGCCGACAATGGGTGCCGCAGCGATGCATCGTAATAGCGATCGCCGGCTGAGTCGGTATTTCAGTTCCTCATCTTCGCCGATGAGGACCATGAGAGAGCTGATATCGAAGCTCCAAGGTTGTTGGTCTTTTGTCGCGGCCATTTTGATTGCTTCGCGGAGAAGAATAAAGGACGTCGTGAATTTATTGAGGTGGAGCTTAATGGCGTTAGATTTTGCACTGTTCCATATGGCGTGAGGCGGAACGGTACTTGTTTGGCACATTCAGTCTGCCATATTGACAGCTATGCCGCAGTTCTTGGTGGGATGATTCATAGCGATTTTTGCCTGGCCTGCAACCCCACTATGTATAAATTCATCCCACCTCTAGTTTCAATCCCGACTCATCGCTCATACGACGCAGCAATTCCTTCGCAACAGCTAACGTGAGCAACGGGGTTATGACGGTCCATGGGGTTATGACGGTTTTGAACACCAAAATTCTGCCAAATACTTGTTTGCAGGCAAAATACTAGTAAAAACATCGCACGGCATAGTCGTCTTATAGAGGTTACATGAAGCCTCATTTTTGTATAATAGAGGCTCTATATCGATTTTTTTTGGTTTTGAGGTGTTAATTGCTACTCAATTAACTAGACGTCGCCCATTTCCACATCAATGTCCTCATCCGACACCTCATCGTCGCTCAACTCACTCAGCTCATTGTCCTCTGCCTCCTCTACCCGTGTAGCCTCCTGTATAGCCTCCTTCGCCTTCTCCGCAGTCGAAATGTTTGCGGATCTACGCCGTGAGCTTTTGCACAGTTTTCTCTGGATAGATAAAGGCCAGAAGCCAGGCAATAATAGCCTTCTGTATCTGATCCTCCCTGCCAATCGGCAGAGGCCACCGGGGCATGGTTGCGTTGGTGGTTATTTTTTGCTTGAGGATTAAGCATTAAAAAGTGGGCGAAGTTGTTGATATTTGGATTTTAGAGGCGGCAATATACTCAATTGGGAAGGCGGTAGGTCTAATGCGGAAGGCGGTAAGCCCCACCTTCATAACCCCATAGACCGTCATAACCCCGTTGCTCACGTTATCGTTGCGCAATATTCAAGCCTAACCAACTTCTTTAAGCACACTAGATTTCTCCAGCCCAATCTGAGCATTGGACACTTCCATTTGCTGTCACAAGTGGGGTTTCTTCTAACATGACGGAACCCTCAGCCTCTGGCGATCCACAAGGACCGTCGAAAAATGCTTTGAAGAAGGCCGCCAAGGAGAAAGAAAAGGTATGAATGGCTTATTTCTCCCTACCAGATCTCACAACTACTTCTCTAACACCGCACCGCAGGCTGAGAAAAAGGCCGCCGCGAAAGCCAGAGAGCTGGCCGAACGCCAAAAGAAAGAAGCCGACGACGCCAACGATGTGTCCGCCGACTCCTACGGCGAACTCCCCATGATCGGGTCGTCCGAGTACAAGCCCTCGAACCTCCCGCGCGTCAGCCTAGCCGATGTCGCTGAGCTGGAAGACAAGGAGATTGTGTTCCGGTGCTGGGTCGAAAATGCGCGCGTGCAGTCCGCGAAGCTCGCGTTCTTGAACCTGCGCCAGGGACTAAATACGATTCAGGCTGTTGTGGCCGCGAGCGAGAAGCTAAGCAGGCAGATGGTCAAATTCGCAGGGAGCATCTCCACTGAGTCGACGTTGTTCATTCATGGATTAGTGAAGAAGACGCAAGAGGCGGTTAAGAGTGCCACGATTAAGGACTATGAGATTCATATCACGAAGCTCTTCATTGAAGCCAAAGCAGAGGTCCCACTGCCTATGCAGATTGAAGATGCGGAACGTCCGCTTCCAAGTGAAGGGCTAGGAAATGAGGACGAGAAGGCTGCCGCAGACGAAGGTAGACCGGTCGTGGGACTGAATACCAGGTTGAACAACAGGACATTGGATCTGAGGGCGAAGATCAACCATTGTATCTTCATCATCAAGAGCGGCGTGTGCGAGCTCTTCCAAGAATTCCTCAGGGGGAAAGGCTTCGTCATGATTCAGACCCCAAAACTGCAAGGCGCTGCATCAGAAGGTGGCAGCAACGTCTTCGAGGTTAAGTATTTTGACCGGCCCGCGTTCCTTGCGCAAAGCCCTCAATGGTACAAGCAGATGCTTGTAGCATCCCGCTTCCCCCGCGTTATGGAAATTGGTCCAGTCTTCCGAGCTGAGAACAGCAACACCGCAAGGCATCTGACTGAGTTCACCGGATTGGATTTGGAGATGGAATTCCAAGAGAACTATCACGAGGTTATGAGCCTACTTGAGGATCTCATGCTGTTTATCTTCAAAGAGCTAAATGTTCGATACAAGAAAGAAACGGAGCTCGTCAGAAGTGCGTACCATGTGGAAGACTTCAAGCTACCAGAGTCAGGCAAGGTGCCTAGAATACCCTTTGTAGAGGGTATCAAGATGTTGCGAGAAGCTGGGGAAGAATTGGGAGACTACGACGACCTAACGTAGGTCATTCCTCTTACAATCCGCCAAGAAAACCCCTTTCCTCCTAAAGTTCCTACTTTCTGAATGCTGTATTGATCGTCAAATCTAGAACCCCACAAGAAAAACACCTCGGTAAGCTCGTCCTCGAAAAGTACGGCTCCGACTTCTACGTCCTCGACCAGTTCCCCCTTGCTATTCGCCCTTTCTATACCATGCCGTCCCCTGCAAACCCTCGCCTGTCCAACTCGTACGACATGTTCATGCGCGGGCAAGAGATTCTGTCCGGAGCCCAGCGTATCCACGATGCTGAGCTCCTTCGCAAGGCTATTAGGAATTACGATCCCCCCTTAGACCCAGACAGCCCAGCCTTTAAGGACTATGTCGACGGCTTCAGGTTCGGATGCCCGCCACACGGTGGAGGAGGGTTTGGGTTGGAGCGGATTGTCCAATTCTGGTTGGGACTGCCCAATATCAGGATGTGCAGCTTGTTCCCGAGAGACCCGCAGAGAATCATGCCGTAAGCACTTGAAGGTTTTGAGGCAGTAGAAGAAGACTGGCGTATTAGTGGGTTGGATTTGAAAGATATCTTGATGTGGAGGACGAGGTTCATTCTCGATTCAAAAGAGGCAACCACATGCAAAGTATGGGGACGAGTTTAGAGATTTGTGGATGCATGATTTTGCTCTAGACGGTCATCGGGCTGGATACTAGAAAAAGCTTCAAGTTCACAGTTACATAAAGATAAACCAACAATGGGGAAGAACAAGTCTTATCTCCCAATACAAGCTTAAAGTGTCGGATATTTTTAAACGTACGCCCCCATGCCTCCATCCAAGTTTGCACGTGCTCTCCACAGTTCATAAAAGAAACTAGCCTTTACCCAGACATTCTAACGCACACAAATCAACCCACCCGGAACCCCATCAACCAGAGTTCTATCATCATGCATCGTTTTTCATGATTACATGTCTAAAGTACGAGCCTGCTACGCCTCCCCTACGCACTCCCATTCTCCACCGGCTTCGGCGCGGCCCACCCGCCCCTGACTCCTCCCTTGCCACCAACCTCACGCACAAAACACTGCACGCTCAGATCCGCGGCGACATTCACCTGGACCTCGACCTTGGCGCCCTTCTTGAGCCCCCTGAGCGCCGCCTCCGCCAGCACGTTCTCGACCCGCCACGCCTTCTCCCTAATCTCCTCCTCATCTTCGCTATCATCCTCGTCCTCGTCCTCCGAGTCCGCCTCGCCCTTCGCCGGCTTGGCCTTCGGCGCCGGCTTCGTGACCTTGATCTCGCGCGTGCCCTCGCAGATCTTGACCAGCACGTTGCCGCCCTCGCGTGGGGTGGCAATGACGGCGGAGCGGCGCACGGGGACCGGCGTCTCGGCCTCGACGAGCGGCCTGAAGACGCCGGAGCCCGCGTCGCTCGAGATGCACAGCACGCCGATGGCGCGCGCTAGGTGCGCCGTCACCGTCACCATCGGGTGCGTGCTCTGCTCGATGTCCTCGGCCTCGAACTCCTGGATCAGGCTCGCCTGGATCGCGGCGCCGCGCGCGGCGAGCTCGCTCGGGTTGATGGCTGTCGGCGACGTTGCGGGCGCGAGCACGGTGGTGGACTCGGGGAATGCGGATTGCAGCGAGGAGGCGATGCGCGGTGTGTGCGCGGTCCCGCCGGCGAGGATTATTTCGGAGACGTCGAGCGGGTCGAGCTGGGCCTTCTCGACGGCATGCAGGACCAGGCGGGTGAAGGCGGCGAAGAGCTTGGATGCGAGGAGTTCGTAGCGGGTGCGGTTGATGGTGGAGGTGAAGTCGAGGCCGTTGGAGAGGCTCTCGACGGAGAAGTTGGCGGACGAACCCAACGAGAGCGCTTTCTTGACGGCTTCGGATTCGAGTTTTAGCTTGGCAAGCGAGCGGCTGTTTTCTCGTGGATCACCGCTGGACTTGTGCTTCTTGATGAACTCTTTAGCAAAGTGGTCCATCAGCACTTGGTCCAGCTGCGCGCCGCCGACGTCGTAGTCGTGCGCCGTGGCTAGGATGCTATACATGCCGCCGCGGGACGCAATGACCGCTACGTCCGAGCGGATGCCGCCTAGGTCTGCTACTACGACGATTTTATCAGCGACTTCAGCTTCCGCACGTGCGTCGTAGGCCAGGACTGCTGCTACAGGCTCGTGGATGAACTGTAATACCTCCACGCCAGCATCCTTAGCTGCCTTGGTAAGCGCATCTTTCTGAGCATCTGAGAAATTTGTAGGGACGGTTATGACGGCCGCGTTGACGGTCTTGCCGAGGAAGTCTGAGGCGGAGTTCTTCAGGCGGCGGATATGCCTTGTGGTGATTTCGGAGACGGTGGCTGTGTTCTCTGCGTCTTCTGCCGTATCTTTTATCTTGAAGGCAACTGTAGAGTCGTTCTGGATTGGATGCGCAGATTGGTGACAGGGTGTCGGGTCTATCGACTTGAAGCTATGGTGTGGGTTAGCTAAAGATATTTTAAGAGCATGGAAGAGATATGGAAGCGCACTCTTGCCCTAGAAAATCCCGAAAGTATGCAACGGTGTTCTTGGAATTCCGCACGAGCTGAGCTTTCGCTTGTGTTCCTTGAAACTCTTCACCATAGACGTAAGATAATATTGATGGTATTTGTCGATCTGTGTTCCTCATTAGTATTTGTAAAACAGAGAAAATCCCCAAAACGCCATGATATCTAATCCTGAATACATGAGAGAAAGGGTTTATGCAGGTCGGCAAGTTTAAAATGGCTCCTTTTGCCGGATTGCAGAAGAGTAAGAAACATGAATAAACTAAAGACTAACCTCCTTCTTCGTTCGCTATGACCTCCGCTTTGCCTTCCTGATCATGGGATTAGAATTACAATTTTTCACCTGTAAGGGAGAGAGGATTCCTTACCCCTGAAGTATGAGCAATGGAGCTGTAAGAATTTCCAAAGGATATTCCAATGGCAACCCGCTGCGCGGGGCTTTCCTCTTCACTCATTCTGCCTACTGCTCGGTTAGCGCACTGTGCTAGACCGCAGAGTGTGTGATCAGAATTTGGGGGGAATTTGAGAGTATGGCTTTGTGGTTTGGTGATTTTCGTCTCGACTGCAGTGGTGAATATGAAGGCTGAATATCTTCGAGGTACAAGAAATTTCGAGACCGCCGGCAAAACTCCGGACCAATATTTCCTCGAAACGAAACTCAACACCATTCGCTCTATCACAGCTTCTTTCGTCCCGACAGGCAGTTGACAGCGCAGCACCATGGCTACGGCTCAACCAATAGTCCTCCCTGGAGACAAAATCCCTTCATCGGCATTGCCTACATCTGCAAATCCAAACAAACCTCTCACATTGGGCCCTGGCCTTCGACATATCCCACCAAACACCATCACAACCACAATCGCAGGTGCTTTAGCAACAGACACAAGGAAAAATGCCACATGGGTGGAATATAACAGCGGTCGTGTAAGCCTTCCCAATCTTTCTACCTGGCCTTTTCTTTTGTCTCGTTACATCCTGCCGTCTCTTCTTTTAGCTAGCCCCGCTAATAAATAAAGTATACACCCTCACCCTCCGACCTCGTAATCGCTACCGTGCATTCCTCCCTTACTGAAGCTTACAACTGCACCCTCACGCCTCATACTCCCTACGCCAATCTCCCACAACTTGCCTTCGAATTCGCAACTCGGAAAACACGGCCGATTCTCGCACCAAATTCGCTCGTCTATGCACGGATTTTAAGCTGCGCACCTCACACCGCGCCAGAACTCACCTGTGTAGACCCTTCGACTGGAAAGGCAGAAGGGCTAGGTCCCCTAAAAGGTGGCATGGTGTTTGAGATCAGTCTAGGGATGGCAAGGAGGTTAATGCTAGGAGGGAAAGGCGGTGTGGTAGTGCTTGAGGCGCTGGCGGAGAAAGTCGCGTTTGAAGTGGCAGTAGGTAGGAATGGCGTGTTATGGGTACATGGTGGGGAAGGAGTACAGGGAATTAAGGTTACTTTGGCGGTGGGGAGGGCGGTGCAGGAGGTGGATGAGAAGTGTTTGGGAATTAAAGATCAGCGGAAGGTTGTTGAAAAGGGTTTGAGAGGGTTATGAGATCTTTCCGGCTAATCTTCTTGGGTCGTGGCTTGAAATTTTGGGTTTGGCGTAAAGGCTTTTGGTGTATCATGATCACATTGTATGGAGTTGGGCATTTGATTTGATCCGCATTCCGAGGCGCTGGGACAAATCATCAAATTAGCTTTTCGGTGGGCTATACCTTGACGATATCATAGCATGCTCCAATATAAATTTATCTTGTAATAGTCAGAACTTGTCTATATTTCAGCACCAGCTCCCTCTTTAGTTTAATGTTGGTACAAAGTTTAGATGTTCTAAAGTCCCAGCACTTCAAATTCTCAACGCTCTCAAATTTATCTCTCCCCTGTTATCTTTTAATGCTATGATATGTTTATCTTTAAAACATGCCGGGAGCGTCGTCATGAAACATTTAAGTTGATATTTTGTGGCTCCTCGGTTTAAATTCGTGTCGAGATATGCCGAAATCTCGGATAGATCCGTAAGATAAGATGGGAATGACGACTTTCCCATCCCGCATTCATTGTTGATCAAGTACACGCTGCAACTTTACCGCACCACCACCTACTCATTCTGTTTCATGCCTCCGAATCATGAAGGATCCGATGGCGATGATATGTCTATGGACATGTCATACTCCTTAGCCGATGGGAACTCGAATAGAGAATCTGGATATCTCCCAGACGAGTTGCTCCTCGAAATATTGTCTTATTTCCCCCCGAGTCCCGTAAGCCAGCCCGATTTATACAGGTTCTGCCTCGTATCTCAGCAGTGGTATGATGTAGGCATATCACGTCTCTACGAACACCCTATTCTCGTTGGATCCGCCTATCAACTCTTCGTTCGAACAATATGTCCTTCAATCAACGCCCATATCCGTAAGAGCGAGTTGGCTAGCTTGGTACGAACGCTTGATCTTGGGAATATAGTGCATCAAGGGAGCAAATCAGTAACAGCTAGGTTACTAGGCCGCACAAAGGCAAGCCTGGGGCACTTCGTTGCACCACAAGCTTCTTTTGCCATCAACTGCTGGGCCGCGCTCTCGAAGTGCTCCCACCTCAAATACCTAGATTTATCCCTAGTATCAGAGTCCATCTCGTACCAATCCCTAGCCCAAACCCTCCGCTCTCTATCTAACCTCACGGACCTGTTCCTTCCCCGCTGCTCTTCCGCTCATGACAGCGACAGCGACGCGCTAAATATCCGGTGGCCGCCCAAACTACAATGCCTCCATCTCTCTGGAAGTGTGCACGGTAAATTTGTCCTTGATCTGGGCCAGCATCCGGAGAACTTCCCGCCCACTCTCACACACCTATCCATCTCCCACGCGCCTAAAATAATCGCCGAAGAGCTCCTCTACCTCCTCCAAAGCTTGGGCGGCCAACTACTAAGCCTCGAGATAATGCACCTGCCGCTACTGAGCGAAGGCTCTCTGGACAGTGTGCTCACCGTTTGTTCGCATCTCACCCACCTCATAATCGCCATCGACTACATCAGCTTCGAACTAGGCGAACAGCAGCCCCATTGGGGAGCGCATATGTGGGAGCAATCACTTCCACTCGACTCTCTCACCATCCTGACTTCTGGGCATCACCATCCTGAATCAGTGTCTTACTTCGCCCCCGCAGACCTGTGGGAGATGGTTGATAAGCGCTATTTCGGTCGACTACGGCACATTCGTGTTGCTGAAAGTACCGGCTGGCGTAATGGTGAATTTGCAGATGAGTGGGAGATGTTGTTTGACGTGCTGGTGGAGTTGGATCAGGAGAATTTTGTGATGAAGCGTTGGCATTATGCGGGAGACATAGGTGAAGGGATGACCTACGAAGAATGGAGAAAGACGAAACAGGGCCAGGACATGGCGCCTGATATGGGTTTGCTAACTGGGTAAGTTAAACTCAATCGGGTACTAAAGAGGTTGATGAATACCCAAATAACTTTAGAAAGCCCTCAGGAGCATGTTGTTGACCTAGATCGGAATTGCCTACCACCGTCTTACTACTGTCTTTGATATCTACCTGTTTATGTCTTACCACCTGTTTCTGTTGCCTATTATCTTTCTTTGCTGCCTACATCTACCTTATGTATATAGAGAGCCTCTAGAGTCAGCTTCAATCGACAGAGTTCTTATTCTCGATCGTCCTGTTCAACATATGTCAATATCGGAAATTTATAGAACCCTCTCTAGAAACATTAGCAGCATTGTATTATTAGCTTTAGCCTTGGAATATTCTAGTTTGGTATTGAGAACCTCTACTCGGAGACACTAACTTGGAGAAAATGGCATTAACCGCCTGCTCGTAAGGTTGGTGCATAAGCCAACAATTATGACCTAGCACCTTTTCTATCCCGGATATATTTTAGAGAAAATAGGGTATGTTGCGCGGGAATGCCCCTCCTCAAAAATAATATATCTGGCATTTAAGACTAATAAATGGTGAGGGCTTTGATATCCTTGTTTCATAAGCGCTGATTTATATAGTCTATGAATAAAAATATTTTAAAAGATATACAGCCTACATGTATGCATATCAAAAAGATAACGTAGCAACTAGAGTCCTCAAGCATACCAAAATCTCTATGTCAAGGACGAAACCCTATATACGGTCAGGCTATTATGGCTAATAGGGTCGACTTCTACAAAAAATTCGAGAGTACGAAGGAGCGGATCGTTGAGCTGGAGACTAATATGCCGAATCTATCCGCCAGTGTTTCCGGGCAAAAGTTCAATGAACTCGCGAAGATGGTTCACGAAACAAAGCCTCAAGAGTCGGAACTAGAAGATTCTATAAAAGATTAAGAATGAGAACTCTGTCCTATTGAGAGCGGCTCTTGAGCCTTTGTATATACAGTCACGATTAGCTACCAAGACACCCCTGATCTATACCCAATATAGGAATGATAAACGGACATGGGTAGTTACGATTATCTGACATATTCCATGGTGCTTCCTAAACGTGGCAAGTCTCCGGACAGGGGCAAAAGATAAAGGCTTATAAGAATGACAATGAAGAACTTTTAGGGCACTGATGTTAACCTGCTAGAAATGGCCGGAAATGAAGGCAAGCTGGATAGACTATGTTCAAGGGTTTATTAAGCGCCGGCTTTTTCTCGCCACACCATCTCTCTTCCTTATTTTCCTTTCTGCTGTCTGGAAATCGTACATCTTTGCCTCCATGCGTTAATTTGAGTTCTTGCTATCTGTTTTTAGATGTGCGCTAATAATTTATTAGTCAAAAAGAAACGGCGGAAGAATGGGGGAACGAAGTAATACTCTTACCCTCCCTTGACGGCCCACGGCCCGTAGCTAACACTGAGACTTGAGTTAGTGGAGAAAGCAAACATCATCTGTTCTGCCTTCGAATCTGAACTATGGATCTGCACTCAAATGAGTGACTTTTATCGACCTTGTGTCAATCACTACTATATCAAGACTACTATATCAAGCCTAGATCAGGGGTGCCTATGACTCACCTACCTCATGTATATATAGTCTCTTTTCCTCCTTCATAGATCAATCTACACACGAGTCCGTTCGACAATTTTACTGTGTCATTGTGCGGTGGTTATACCTCAAGAACAGTGTCCGCAGCCACAATAAAAGCCGTTGGATAGGTAGGAAACGTGCTAACGCCTACAAGCGTTGCTTGTTCTCGTCATTCAGATCGGCAATGCAGCCTTTTACTACTCGTACGCTAGTGCTCAAACTGTGGGCTTGATTAAGACATTTTCTCTGAAGAAACGCAGCTTAAAGCCCACTCTCTCGAGGTATCAACGTCGTAGTCTGAAAACAGTTCTGCATCTAGATTAGAATAAGGTAACTAATTTGGAGTTTAACTAATCATGGCCGCTGAATTTGAACTAGCATTGCTCACTAAATCACACAGCGTTAGCTCCAGGCGCTTTGGCCTCCATTTTTAGAGGTTTCTGCTATTGTTTTTATGGGTGGTTGCATCCATAGAATAATACGCTAAGCGCGATACTAATGTGTAACCTCTACAAGGGGGCAACCTGAGCGGGCCACTCGCCCTCCCTGCAAGTTTTGGTGGCAAAATAGTAATGTCCTACGAAAATAGTGTGGATACGACTAAGCCACCAAAACTTGCAGGGAG